>OLQE01000163.1_pt1 | contig 60570 bp, 56 predicted proteins | sample 1643161 | NCBI WGS metagenome assembly OLQE01 (sample SAMEA3136650, study PRJEB25190) | human gut metagenome
ATACCCCCATATAGGACTTTTATATTTCATTGTCCTATATGAGGGTAGCATACCATTTCCTGGGGGATTTTTTTGTTTAATACATGAAGCGGCTGACGCCCTTACAACTTCTTCATCGTAGAATCATAGTCCGAAACAGGATACCAAGTTTATCTTGTGGACCGGGGTAAACCAAGATGATGAATTAAACAGCAAATTATTTATCATAATCTTTCGAACAAACACTAATCCCCATTCCATATCCCTTTGGTCCGATATGGCATCCTACACTGAATGAAAGTGGATCATAGTATACATAAGAATTCGGAAATGCTTCTACAAGCATCTGTTTCCATTCTGCGGCCTCTTCTTCCGTGAGGTTAGAGCCGGCAGCACCAACGAGAAGATGTTTGTCGTCAGCGTCTTTAAATCGTGTCTCACGGTCATTCTTTAATGCTTCAACCATTTTCTGCTTACATTTCTTCATGCCGCGTGTCTTGGCAAATGCGTCCAGCTTACCACCTTGGATAGTGAGAATCGGCTTGATGTTAAGAACACTTCCGAGTGCAGCACCGGCTGCGGTGACGCGTCCGCCTTTTTTCAGGAACTCAAGAGTGTCGACAGCAATATAGATACTGGAGTTATAGGCTTCGGCCTCTAATACTTCTTTGATCTCTTTTGCTGATTTTCCGGCTTCTGCAAGCTTCTTGGCATGCATGACAGATTCTCTCTGCGTAACGGAGATTCTGTGGTTGTCTGCAACCTGTACTTTGCCATCATAATCATCGGAAAGGCTGATAGCGGTTGAACAAGAAGCACTCAGTCCGCTGGACATTGGGATATGAATGATCTCATCATAACCCTGTTCTAATATATCATCCCAGAGATCCATCAGATCGCCTGGAGATGGCTGGGATGTAGATACATTCTGTCCGCCGGTCAGGCTTCCGTAGAAAGAATCTTCTGTAAGATCAATTCCCTCATAATGTGTCTCATCATCGATAATGACTGGCATAGGAATCAGGAAAATTCCCATGGAGTCGGATTCTGCTTTCATAATTCCGCTGTTGGTATCTGTCATAACAGCTGTTTTCATATGTGAAAACCTCCTTTGTATTCTTTACTATCTATCAGTTATGGAATAAATATTCTTCATTATAAATATGATTATTCGGTTCGTGTATCACCCCAGAAGAACAAAGCAACTGTGCCCGGTCCTGTATGACTTCCAATCGTCGTACCTACGTTATTGATCTCGACTTTTCCATTCAGATATGGGAAGCGGGATTCAACAAGATCGGCAACCGCTCTGGCATCTTCGTAGCATTCGGAGTGAGAAATGTAACATTTCCCATTATAGTCGGTCTGGTGATCGGCATATTCGGCCATCTTATCTACAATAGTGCGAATGACTTTACGCTTTGTACGAATCTTATATCTTGGAATCAGACGGCCCTGATTATCCATGTTAAGAAGAGGGCAGATATTTAAGACACCTCCGATAGCACCTGCTGTTTTGGAAATGCGTCCGCCCTTTACGTAAAATGTAAGATCGGTAGAAAAGAACCAGTGATGTACGTTGAGACGGTGCTTTTCAGCATAGCGGAAAACCTCGTCCAGAGATTTCCCCTCGTCGCGAAGATCGGCAAGTTTATCCATCAAAAGTCCATATCCGGAAGATGCGCCGAGAGAATCTACGATTAGGATCTTGCGGTCAGGATAACGTTCTTCAAGATTCTCTTTTGCAATCATTGCAGAATTAATTACTCCTGAAATTCCGGATGAAAGTGTGATATGCAGGATATCTTTTCCTGCTTTAAGGAAAGGTTCGAAATATTCTTCAAATTCTTCGGCATTGACCTGTGAAGTCTTCGTATCGGCTCCGGCCGCCATAGCTGCATAGAATTGATCGAATGGGATAGATTTTCCAAGATCGTCTGCGTATTCTTTGCCATTCAGCTCAAAGTGAAAACAGATGTAAGATATGTCGCGTGCTTTAAAATGTTCTTCAGTAAGATCTGCTGTTGAACAGCAGCTGATAATATAATCCCTCATAATGTTCAAGTCCTTCCTTAATATATCTGGAATACTAATCTATACTCCAAGTGATAAAAATTGTATCATTTTCTCAGATTAAATTCAATATTTACAAGGGAAAGAAGGAGAAAAAGGTGAAATTGTTGCGGAAATTCGTGGTACAATATTCATGCGTTAGAAGTACTGCATAAAGAATACAGTAGAAGCGTATAAGAAGTAATAGATATCTGTAAGAGGATATCTGGAAAATAAAAAAGATACAGGGAAAGCATATGAGTAAAAAGAATGATACAGATAACCATATAGAAATAGAAAAAAGAAAAAGCATGTTAACAGATTGCGTACTGTGCCCAAGAAATTGTCACGCAGACCGTATAAACGGCCGGTGGGGAAGATGTCATGAGACCGCGGAAATCGTTGTGGCAAGGGCTGCGCTGCATATGTGGGAAGAACCTTGCATATCCGGAGATGCTGGCTCAGGAGCCGTATTTTTTTCCGGCTGCCCGATGGGCTGCGTTTTTTGTCAGAACCATAATATAGCCGAAGCAAAAGCAGGAAAGACAATTACGGTAGAAAGACTGTCAGAAATATTCCTGGAACTGCAGGAAAAAGGGGCGGCCAATATCAATCTCGTAACGCCGACGCATTATGTTTTGCAGATCATAGAAGCGTTAGATCTGGCAAGAAAAGAAGGTCTGTCTCTTCCTATTGTCTACAATACGAGCGGCTATGAAAAGCCGGAGACGATACGGATGCTGGATGGATACGTAGACGTCTATCTTCCGGATTTTAAATACATGGAATCAGAACTTGCGGCAGCATATTCCGGGGCACCCGATTATCCGAAATATGCGAAAGCAGCCTTAAAAGAAATGCTGCATCAGACGGGAAACATTCAGATTGATAAAGACACCGGTATGATACAAAAAGGCGTGATTGTAAGACATCTTGTACTTCCGGGACATGTGAAAAACTCTAAAGCAGTCATAAAATATCTGCTCGAAACCTATCAAGACCAGATCCTGATCAGCATCATGAATCAATACACCCCAATGCCGCAAGTGTCAGGAGATCCATTACTCAGCCGTAAAGTTACAAAAAGAGAATACGAAAAAGTTATAGATTACGCACTGGAACTTGGAATGGAAGACGGCTTCATTCAGGAAGGAGAAGCCGCAAAAGAAAGCTTCATCCCGGAATTTGATTGTGAGGGGGTATAGATATTGGATTTATTATCGTGGCTTCTCATGTCGTGATTGGCATAATGCCGGACCTGTGCACTGGCCATAAACTAATAATCTAAAATATAAACTTCCGCCTTCACAAAACTCCATGATCTGTGCTTTCATCATTAAGGCATGAACTCACAATCTACCGCATAAATTCATTAATCACATGCAGTACCCCATCCTCATCATTCGATTTCGTAATATAATCTGCCGTCTCCCGTACCGCAGGCTGAGCATTTGCCATAGCCACGCCAAGACCGGCAGTTTCGATCATCGTCAGATCATTATATCCGTCACCGCAACAGATCATCTGTTCAGTGGTCAGTCCGATACTCGTTAATAACTTAAGCAGGGAATGCGCCTTGTCGATTCCGGCTGGCATAACTTCTACGAAGAAAGGGTCGGAACAGTAGACCGAAAGATAAGAATGAAACTGTTTACTTAGTTCTTTGCGTATCTGATCTAATACAGCCGGATCTCCGGTTACAAGAAATTTATTCGGATCATCCGGAACGCAGTCCAGAAAGTTCTCACTTGCGTCAATAACAGGCATCTGATTGATGCGGGATTCGAGTTCTGTATATTGGTTGGATTTAATACCGGATAAGATATGTTCCGGGGTATAAGTCAGGACATCAATCCCCTGGCTGGCGTATTTTCGGATCGTTTCGTAGATTCCCTGAATACAATCAGCAGGAAGAATCTTGTTGTAGATTGCCTGCTTTGTCCGGCAGTCTGTAATGCGGCCACCGTTAAAAGAAAGGATATAACTTCCGTAATCTTCCAGATGAAGCTGTTCGGCCAGCGGCATAACGCCCTGTGTCGGGCGGCCGCTGGCGAGTACAACTTTTTTTCCGGCCTCCTGGATCTCGATCAGAGCTTCCAGGGTCGGCTGTGTAATTTCTTTTTTGGAGTTGGTAAGAGTTCCGTCCAGATCAAGGACGAGAATCTGATAATCCATAAATATGTTCTCCTTAAATCTATAATTCTTCCAGAGCGTGAACAATCTGTGGGAAATTCATTCCGTGAGAAGCTTTTACCAGAACATTGTCTCCATCTTTGATGATGTCAGGTATAGCCTGGATAAAGCTTTCATTATCTGCAAACCAGAGTGCCTCTGTATTCGCACCTTTGGACGCTTCTTCTACCAGAGAGCGTGTCAGATCACCGATTCCACAGACAAGGTCTACATTCTGTTCGGCTGCGTATGTACCGACTTCTGCATGAAGTGCCTCTGCAGTGTCACCGAGTTCTCCCATATTACCAAGAACTGCAACCTTACGTCCGATTGCCATGTTAAGGACATCAATGGAAGCCTTCATGGAGATTGGGTTGGCATTGTAACAGTCATCTAAGATGATCATATGATCGGTCTCGATGATGTGGTTACGTCCAGGGATGGAAGGCAGGGATTCGATGCCGGCCTTGATCTCATCAGCAGTCAGTCCCAGTGTGTATCCGACAGCAGCACCTGCAACAGCATTGCTTACCATGTGGATACCAGGTACAGGAACCAGACAGTCGAAAGAAGAGCCATCCTTTAATGTGATGGTGCAGGAAGTTCCGCGAAGTCCCTGTGGCTCGATATTGTCAGCACGAAATGCACAGTTGTCTCCCATTCCGAAGAAGACAGGAGTCACACCTTTGACAGGACTCATTTTGGACAGCAGGTCATCGTCACCATTCAGGATAATGGAACCACCGTTCTTCATATCCTGGATCATCTGCGATTTTTCCTGAAGGATTCCCTCTCTTGTCTTGAAGAATTCCAGATGTGCGATACCGATATTGGTGATCACACAGATGTCAGGACTGGCTACAGAAGAGAGACGGCGCATCTCACCGAAATGATTGACACCCATCTCAAGGACCGCAACTTCTGTGTCCTCCGGCATATCGAAGATGGTGATCGGAAGTCCCCATTCGTTATTGAAGTTGCCAAGTGTTTTGTGTACGTGATATTTCTGAGCCAGAACGGATGCGATCATCTCTTTGGTGCTGGTCTTTCCAACACTTCCGGTAATTCCGACAACCTTCATGTCGAAAGAATCACGGTAAAGCTTGGCAATGTCGAGCAGTGCCTGGCCTGTGGATTCTACCAGGATATAAGGGAAATCCGTCTCACCGAGATCTTCGTGTGATACGACACACATGGCACCGGCTTTTACAGTATCCGGGATGAATTTGTGTGCATTGACACGTTCTCCGTCAATGGCAACAAATAAGTAACCAGGCTGCACCTTCCGGCTGTCGATCACGACGCCGGATACTTCCTGGCTGAGGATACTTTTATCACCATGGAAAGTACCTCTGCAGGCCTTGGTTATATTTTCAATTGAAAGATTTTTCATGGATCTTCATCCTCCTTAATAGCGGGCTTTTATAGATTCCTGAATGATAGCCTCGCAAAGTTCACTGTATTCATATCCGGCAGCCTTGGCAGCTTTCGGAAGAAGGCTTGCTGCTGTCATTCCAGGAAGGGCGTTCATTTCCAGACAGTAGAATTCACCGTCTGCATCGGATACGATAAAGTCGGCACGGGAATATACATCCATGCGAAGTGCTTCAAATGCACGTTCTCCGGCACGCTGGATCAATTCTTGCGTCTCTTCATCGAGAGATACAGGAGGACAGATCTCGGAAGCGCCGCCTGCCTGATATTTGTTCGCATAGTCGAAGAGTCCGTCCTTTGGAACGATCTCAACAAGCGGAAGAGCTTTTCCGGCAAGGATACCGCAGGCGAATTCACGGCCCTTGATAAATGGTTCGATGACAACTTCGTCTGTGTTGTCAACATCGAAGGATTTGTGGATTGCATCGTAATATTCTTCTTCTGTGTGGCAGATGTATACACCGATACTAGATCCGTTAGAGCATGGTTTTACAACCAGTGGAAGATAGTAACCAAGCTCGTCCAGAGGGGTATCTTTTGTCTTAGATGTCAGGGAAGTTCCTCTTGGAGTCGGAACACCACTGGTCTTGAAGATCTGTTTTGTAACCAGTTTGTTCATGGACAGTGTACATCCAAGAGAGTTTGGTCCTGTATATTTGATTCCCAGGTTGTCGAATGTTGCCTGGAGTTTTCCGTTTTCACCGATGGAACCGTGAAGTGCCATGAATGTGATATCAGCCATCTGGCAGAGTTCAATGACATTTGGTCCGATCTCGGAAGGTGACTGGTCCGGACGTGACTTGCGCAGTGCATCAAGATCCGGTACAGAAGTAGAGATTCCTTTGGAAATCTCAAGTCCGCCGTCCGGGCGGTCGAATACTTCTTCTAATTTATCAGAATCGCATGGAAGGCCGAAGAACACATCCAGAAGGAATGCCTGATGTCCCATTTCACGGAGAGTTTTACAGATTCCGGCTCCTGAAAGTAAGGATACATCTCTTTCCGGACTGAGTCCGCCTGCTAATACTATAATTTTCATGATTGATAAGTCCTCCTTTAATCTGTCATAGTCATCTGATCAAGTAATGATTGTTTTACAGCGTAGAGTTTCTGGGAAAGATCCACGTAAACTCTGTGCGGGTAGAAGAGACGCTTGGTCTCGTCCCATAACGTATCTTTCTCCTCACGGCAGTATGCTGCGATCTCCTTTAATGTAGGAGATTTGTAGAGGCACTCGCCGTTCTTGAAGATTGGTAAGAGAATTTCACGTACGGTGTAAGTACCACCGGCAAGCTTAGTCTTCTTCCAGGTATCCATAGGATCGAAGAGAAGCAGATCCTGTTTTGGATCAATGACTTCATCGGCAAAGCAGATGAGATCAGCTTTGATCTTTCCGCTTGCTTTTTCGTAGATACGGTAGATTGTCTTATTGCCAGGGTTGGTGATCTTCTCAGTATTTTCAGATATTTTTATCTTAGGAACAAATTCGCCTTCTTCATTCTGGATGGCTGCAAGCTTGTACACACCTCCGAATGAAGGACAGTCCTTGGAAGTGATCAGATTGGTACCGACACCCCAGGAATCAATGGCTGCCCCCTGCATCTTAAGATCGTGGAGAAGGAACTCGTCCAGATCGTTAGAAGCACAGATGGTAGCTTCCGGGAATCCGGCTTCGTCTAACATCTTTCTGGCTTCTTTTGATAAATATGCAAGGTCACCGCTGTCCAGGCGGATTCCGTATTTGATCAGAGGTTTTCCGGCGTCTTTAAATTCCTGGAATACGCGGATGGCATTCGGAACACCGGATTTTAAAGTATCGTAAGTGTCAACTAAGAGTGTACAATTGTCCGGATACATCTCTGCATAAGTTTTGAATGCGGTGTACTCATCCGGGAAACTCATGATCCAGCTGTGCGCGTGGGTTCCCATAACAGGAACGTCGAACATCTGTCCGGCAAGTACATTGGAAGTACCGACACATCCGCCGATCATTGCTGCTCTTGCACCGTATAATCCTGCATCCGGTCCCTGGGCACGGCGAAGGCCGAATTCCATGATACCGTCGCCATTGGCTGCGAATACGATACGGGAAGTCTTGGTTGCGATCAGAGACTGATGATTGATGATATTCAGGATCGCCGTCTCAACAAGCTGTGCTTCCATGATCGGAGCAACCACTTTCAGAAGAGGTTCCTTCGGAAATACGACTGTTCCCTCCGGGATGGCATAGATGTCACCGCTGAAGTGGAAGCCGCTCAGATAATGAAGGAAATCTTCTTTGAAGATTCCAAGACCTCTTAAATAGTCTACATCATCATAAGTAAAATGCAAATTCTTTATATAATCGATTACCTGATCAAGACCTGCACATACAGAATATCCGTTGTTACAAGGGTTCTGGCGGAAAAATACATCGAAGATGACATTTTCGTTCTGCCCTTTTTCATAATATCCTTGCATCATAGTAAGTTCGTACAGATCTGTCAGCAAGGTAAGATTTCGTTTGCTCATTTTCAAACTCCTTTTTTCTGCTGTTTGCAGTACATTTCTTTTTTTAGTTATACCGTTTTATTATAGCACTTAAGGGAATAAATGTAAAAGAAAAAAACCAGGCACTATACAAGTGCCTGATTCTTATGAATGGTTTCACTGATGATATTACTGCAATATTCTCCGATACGCTTTTTCTCGTCTTTATCCAGTTCTTTCGGATAGATCGGTTTGCCATATTCTAAGATGACATGAGTCTTTTTGATGAACGGGAAATGTCCTTCGAAAATATCACAGGTGTTATTAAGACTCATCGGTATGATCGGACAGCCGGTCTTTTCTGCAATCTTAAAGGAACCGTTATGGAACGGAAGTAAGGATAATTCTTCCCCTTTATTCCGGGTGCCTTCCGGGAAGATGCAGATGGAAATACCGTGTTTTACATAATCGATTGCCTGCAGGATGGTCTTCAGTCCTTCTTTTGGATTCTCCCTGTCAAGGAAGAGGCAATAGAGGCGTTTCATCCATGTGCGAAGAAGCGGGATAGAAAGCATCTCCTTTTTGGCAATATAACCGGTCAGATTCTTACATCTGGCGTAAGTGATAACGATGTCAAAGAAGCTTCTGTGATTTCCGATATAAAGAACCGGTCCTTCCGATATATTCTCCTCTCCGATCACGGTAAGTTCGATACCGGCAAGCTTAATGATCATATTAAATGCCCACTGAACCAGCCGCAGACTGGAATAATCCATAGTTTTTTTGCTGACTTTGCCGATCAGCCATTCAATTCCAAGAACCGGAATACCGATGATCAGAAATAGAACTACGAATAAGGCGACAAAAATAAGTCTTATCATAATTAATCTCCTTTATTTTCATTTTGCTACCAAAGTATGCAAGAGAAACTGCCAGTTGTCAAAGATTCTGTAATGGCTGCCAGGTTCTCTGTGTATTTTCTATGATAGCATAAATCCGGCATTTTTTACACCCATAGTGTGTAAGATAGTAAAGAGAAAATAGAAGTGTCAGAAAGAAGGGCAGCATGAAAAAAAGAAGATGGACCGCGGCAGCCGTCGCAGTGATGTTGCTGTTTACCGGCTGTAGTTTTGGCACGTTAAAAGAACAGAAAACAGGAGAGATAGAATATGAGATCGTAAAGAAAGAAGAAATCCCCGAAAAATTAAAAGAAGAGATTGCAGAAGCCGAAAAGTCGGAGATGTGGATCAGTTATGCAGATACGGGGAATGAAGGCAGATACCTTTATATAGTAAGAGGATACGGACGGCAGGAAACGACAGGATACAGCATCGAAGTGAATGAGTGTTATGAGACGGAACATACAGTGGTCGTACGTACAACACTTCTCGGGCCACAGAAGAAAGAAAAGACGCATAAGAAAAAGACATATCCATATATTGTCATAAAGATACCATATACGGATAAACAGATCATATATGAATAAGAGGAGGCAGGAAGTGTCAATGGAGTATTTAAAAAAGGAAATCCGTACTTTTCAGAACGGAAAGACGGTAAATGACCAGTTCTATATTGATGATGATTATAATGTTCCGGATGCAAAGAAGGACGTAGGCAGGATTATAATAAGTGACGGAACATTACAGGTGGAAGAGATGAAACAGGTAGAAAATTATCTGAAAGTGACAGGCAAACTGGAATTCAGAGTTTTGTATACTGCAGATGAAACGATACCGGAGCCTGCAAGCCTGGAAGGAAGGATTCCATTTGAAGAAATGATCTATCTTGAACAGGAGCCGGATGGAAATCTGGTACTAAAGACAGCAGATGTTGATCTTACGGTAACGGTAATCCATTCAAGAAAACTGAATATCAAGACACTTGCAGAGATTACGATCGGAATGGAAAAATGTGTGGGAGAAGAGCTCACAACAGATATAGAAGGAGAAAATCCTGTATTTAAAAAGACAAAAGAAGAAGAACTTCTGAAGGTATTTGCAACAGGAAAGGATACGTACCGGATTAAAGAAGAGGTGTCTCTTAGCGGGACAAAAGAGAATATCGGTACGATTCTTTGGACGGATGTGACAGGCGGAAAAGCAGATACACAGATTGGAACGGATGAACTCCTGATACAAGGAGAACTGAATATATTCTGCCTCTATGAAAGTGTGGAAGAAAAGACAGATTGGATAAACAGGACGGTTCCATATGAGGGAAGGATAGAATGTATGGGGACTGTGCCGGGAATGTATCATCAGGCCAGTCTGAATCTTACAGATGTGAATGTTGAAGCCCGCATGGATGAAAACGGGGAAATGCGTATTCTTGGTATAGAGGCGACACTGGAAGTACGTCTTGTTGTATATGAAGAAGAAAAAATCCAGATTCTTGAAGATATGTATATGCTGGATCATGTCTGCGTTCCGGATATAAAAGAAAAGAAGTGCTTCCGCTTAAAGCTTCAGAACCATTCAAAATGCAGGATCGCCGAAGAACTGACACTTCCGGAACTAAAAGACAATATTCTTCAGATCTGTTACTGTAAAGGAAAGATACAGCCGGAATCTACGAAAGCAGAAGAAGATGGAATCCATATCGAAGGTGTTCTTCATCTGATGTTTTTGTATGTCAGGGAAGATGATCAGATGCCGTTTGGTGTATGGCAGGGAATGGTGCCGTTTACATATCTTTTAGAGAATGGGGGCGGAGAACCTGAAGCAGAAGAACTGGACTGGACAGTTGAGCAGCTTTCCGTAGGACTTATGGGAAACGGAGAGGTGGAAGTAAAGGCTGTGCTGGCATTCAACTGCTTCCAGAAAGAGCCTGTTATGGTGCAAAATATTGAATCCGCAAAGTTCACCCCGATGAGTACCGAGGAGCTGGAAAACAGACCCGGCATTGTGGGATATTTTGTGAAAAACGGGGATACATTGTGGAATCTGGCGAAAAAATATAATACGACTGTGGAAAATATAAAAGAAGTGAATCATATGGAAAAAGAAGATGTAAATAAAGGCGATAAAATATTGATTTTTAAGCAAAATTTGAGTATACTATAAGCACATTGTATACAAAATGTAAGGAGACAAATAGAATGGATAAAATGGAATTGAAGGCACTTGGAAAGATCAATCTGGGTCTGGATGTTCTGGGGCGGAGAGAGAACGGATATCACGATGTACGTATGGTGATGCAGACAGTGTACCTGTACGACCAGATCCGGATAGAAAAGACGAAAAAGCCGGGAATAGAGTTGTCGACGAATCTTTTTTATCTGCCGGTGAATGAGAATAACCTGGCATATCAGGCAGCAGACCTTCTGATGAAAGAGTTCGACGTAAAAGAGGGTGTAAAGATCACCCTTGATAAACACATACCGGTGGCAGCAGGAATGGCAGGAGGAAGCTCGAATGCAGCGGCAGTTCTGTTCGGGATTAACCGTATGTTTTCACTTGGTCTTTCACAGAAAGAACTGATGGAAAGAGGAGTGACATTGGGAGCGGATGTTCCGTACTGCGTTATGCGGGGAACTGTTCTTGCGGAAGGAATCGGAGAGATACTGACACCACTTCCGGCCTGCCCGAAATGTCATGTGCTGATCGCAAAACCGCCGATCAGTGTATCGACGAAGCTGGTCTATGAAAAACTGGATTCGCATGAGATAGAGGATCATCCGGATATTGATGGTATTATAGACGGACTGAAGGCTCATGATATCGAAAAAGTTGCTTCGAGCATGGGAAATGTACTGGAAAAGGTAACGATCGAAGAATATCCGGTTATTGAACAGATCAAGAATGTAATGAAAGAACAGGGAGCTCTGAATGCTATGATGAGTGGCAGTGGGCCGACCGTTTTTGGAATTTATGACAGCAAAGAGAAAGCAAGAAAAGCAGCAGCAAAGATAAGAGAAAAGCAATTGGCAAAGCAGGTGTATGTGACAGGCATACATAATGCAAGGAGGAAATAAGCATGGAATCGAATTTTAAAGTAAATATGAATGAATATCTACCACTTAGAGATGTCGTGTTCAATACTTTGAGACAGGCGATCTTGCGAGGAGAGTTAAAACCGGGAGAAAGACTGATGGAGATCCAGCTTGCAAATAAACTCGGAGTAAGCCGTACCCCGATCCGTGAAGCAATCCGCAAACTGGAACTGGAAGGCCTGGTACTGATGATTCCAAGAAAAGGAGCTGAGGTAGCAGAGATCACAGAAAAGAATATGCGGGACGTTCTGGAAGTAAGAAAAGCACTGGAAGAACTGGCTGTGCAGCTTGCATGTGATAAGATCACGAAAGAAGAGATCGAAGAGATGAAGAAAGCTGCGGAAGATTTTAAGAAGATCTTAAAGAGTAAAGATATTACAGAGATCGCTGAAGCAGATGTACGTTTCCATGACATTATCTATATGGCAACAGACAATCAGAAACTGATCCAGCTTCTGAATAATTTAAGAGAACAGATGTATCGTTATCGTGTGGAATATCTGAAACGTGAAGAAGCACATCCACAGCTGATCGCAGAGCATGCCGCAATCATAGAATACATCAGTAAAGGTGAGAAGAAGGCGGCAACAGATATTATGTGTAAACATATTGATAACCAGGTGACCACTGTGATCGATGTGATCCGCACAAAACAGAATTAAAAGACTGTAAAAGTGTATAGATAAGATAAGCTGTGTCAAGACTTCCTGTATCAGAAAAATGCAGTATACAGGAAGGAGATACATAGATGAAACGAGAAACGATCTGCCTGATCATAGCCTGTCTGATATCGTTCATACTGACAGCGGGCATTATGAACTGGCGTATGGAAATTGTACATGCAGAACTTAGCGATACACAGCAGTCACTGGCCAAAGAAGTCTTCCGTTTTCATGTGATCGCAGAAAGTGACAGTGCAAATGATCAGAGAATCAAACTGAAAGTGCGGGATGCGGTTCTAAAGTATATGAAAGCACATATGACCAGAGCTGAAAGAAGGGATGCAAAGGCGACAAAAGTATGGACCCTGACCCACAAAAAAGAACTGACGGATACAGCAGATAAAATATTGAAAAAAGAGAAAGTATCATACCGGGCGAAAGCGGAGGTGACCACCTGCTATTTTCCGGACAAACGGTATGGAGATATCATTTTTCCCGAGGGAAATTACGAAGCACTGAGAATTGTACTTGGGAAGGGAAATGGACATAACTGGTGGTGTGTACTTTATCCAAATCTGTGTTTTACTAATGCAACCTGTGCAGTGGTAGATGAAGATGGAAAGAAAGAACTGAAAGAAGCATTAAGTGCAGAAGAATATGAAATGGTAACGGCCACTTCAGAATTTAAGATAAAGTGGTTTTTCTTCGGAAAAGATCATGCAAAGGAGTCAGACTAAAATGAGAGACAATCAATATACGATAGATGGAAGAATACGATTCAGTGAAGTGGATCATACCAGAAGAATTACCCTGCCGGGAATCGTAAATTATTTTCAGGACTGCAGTACATTCCAGTCAGAAGATCTGGGACTTGGAATCGAACACTGCAGCGAAAAAAAGCGGGCATGGATCCTGTCATCTTGGCAGGTAGTGGTAGAACGTTATCCGAAGATCGGTGAAAAGATACAGACAAGTACATGGGCGACGGACTTTAACGGTTTGTTTGGAGAACGTAATTTCTGTATGACAGACAGTGAAGGAAAAGATGTAGCATATGCAAATTCGCTGTGGGTATATATGGACATGGAAAAGGGACGTCCGTCAAGACCGGAAGAATCGGAGATTGCACCATACGGGGTAGGAGATCCGTATGAGATGGAATATGAATCAAGAAAAATCGCACTTCCGAAAGAGGCGAAAGAACTGGAAAGTTTTCCGGTACGCAGATATCATATTGATACGAATGAGCATGTCAACAACTGCCAATATGTACAGATGGCACTGGAATCATTGCCAAAAGATAAAGAAGTGCACCAGATGCGTGTGGAATATAAGAAATCAGCGGTATATGGTGATGTGATCTATCCAAGGATTGCCATAGAAGAGGACAGAACGGTTATAGAGCTTTGCAATGAAAAGGCCAGACCGTATGCAGTGATCGAATTTAAGTTTGCATAGACATTCTTATATGGATGCTGATACAATAAGAAAACATATACACTTTGGAAAAAGAGAAAAGGAAACAGAGAGGAAAAATATGGGATTAACAGATTATTTAGGAAAGAAAAGAAGATTGATGATCGTTAAAGAAGTAGAGTTCGGGGTATATCTTGGTAATAAAGATGACAAAGTCCTGCTTCCGAAAAAACAGGTACCAAAAGATGTAGAAGTCGGAGATCCTGTAGAAGTATTTTTGTATAAAGATTCGTCTGACCGTCTGATCGCAACAACGCAGGAGCCAAAGATCACGTTAGATGAACTGGCAGTATTGAAAGTTGCAGATACCGGAAGAATCGGGGCGTTCCTTGACTGGGGACTGGAAAAAGACCTTCTGCTTCCGTTCAAAGAACAGACTGCAAAAGTAAAAAAAGGTGATGAAGTGCTTGTCGCACTGTATGTGGACAAGTCCGGAAGACTTTGTGCGACAATGAAAGTATACGAAAAGCTTCGTACAGATTCTCCATATAAAAAGGATGATCATGTAGAAGGAATCATTTACGAGACGAGTGATAACTTCGGAGTGTTCGTGGCAGTAGATGACTGCTACAGTGCACTGATTCCGAAGAGAGAAGCATTTGGCAGGTTAAGAGTCGGAGACCGTGTATCCGCCAGAGTCCTGAAAGTAAGAGAAGACGGAAAGCTTGACTTAAGTGTCAGAGAGAAAGCATTTCTTCAGATGGATGCCGATGCGGCGATGATCATGAAACGTATGGAAGAATACGGTGGAAAGCTTCCATTTAATGATAAAGCAGATCCGGAAGTAATCAAACAGGAATTCGGATTAAGTAAAAATGCATTCAAACGTGCCGTTGGAAGACTTCTTAAAGAAGGACATATAAAAATTTCTGAAAAGAATATTGAAATGAAAAAGAAATAAGGTATAATAAAAGTGATAAGAATAAGATGATTAAAAAGGAGAATGAGAAATGAAAGTACAGAACATTACAGATATCGAAGGATTTTTCAAAGTAGTTGATTCTTGTGAAGGAAAAGTTGAACTTGTAACAGGCGAAGGTGACAGACTGAACTTAAAGTCAAAATTATCTCAGTATGTATCTATGGCAAACATTTTCTCTAACGGAGAGATTCCAGAACTGGAAATCGTTGCTCATGAGCCAGAGGATATCGATAAACTTGTAAAATTCATGCTTCTTGGAAGTGGAAAAGAAGATTAAGACGAACAGTGATGTTTGAAAGGGTGTTCCCTGAGGGGGCACCTTTTTTTATCATTGTGGATAGAATCAGGAAAGGAGAAAGCTATGAGCTTTGCACATCTCCACGTCCATACAGAGTACAGCCTGTTGGATGGCTCAAATAAAATCAAAGAGTGTGTAGCCAGGGTAAAAGAACTCGGGATGAACAGCGTGGCGATCACGGATCATGGTGTCATGTATGGTGTGATCGATTTTTACCGTGCGGCAAGAGCAGCAGGGATTAAGCCGATCCTCGGATGCGAAGTCTATGTTGCACCGGGATCGAGATTCGATAAAGAAGCTGTAGGAAGCGGGGATGACCGTTATTATCATCTGGTGCTTCTGGCGGAAAATGATCTGGGATACCATAATCTGATGAAGATCGTGTCCAGAGGATTTACGGAAGGCTATTATTATAAACCAAGAGTAGACCTGGAAGTGCTGCAGGAATTCCATGAAGGAATCATTGCGCTCAGTGCGTGTCTGGCCGGTGAGGTACAGAAGAATATCCTGCGCGGCATGTATGAAGAAGGAAAGGCAGCAGCACTAAGGTATCAGGACATTTTCGGAAAAGGAAATTTCTTCCTGGAATTACAGGATCACGGAATGCAGGAACAGCAGATCGTGAACCAGTCACTGCTTCGTATGTCACAGGAGACAGGGATCGAACTGGTTGCGACGAATGACGTGCATTATACTTACGCAGAAGACGTAAAACCGCATGACATTCTGTTATGCATCCAGACGGGTAAAAAGCTGGCAGATGAAGATCGTATGCGCTACGAAGGCGGCCAGTATTATATTAAGTCCGAAGAAGAGATGAAGCAGTTATTTCCATATGCACTGCAGGCGTTGGAGAACACGCAGAAGATTGCAGACCGCTGTAATGTAGAGATTGAATTCGGTGTCACCAAACTGCCGAAATATGATGTGCCGGAAGGATATACTTCCTGGGAATATCTGAATAAACTTTGTTTTGACGGATTGAAAGAACGGTATCCGGACGGGGATGATTCGTTGAAAGAACGTCTGGAATACGAATTGTCGGTCATCAAATCCATGGGATATGTAGATTACTTCCTGATCGTGTGGGATTTCATTAATTATGCAAGAACACAGGGGATCAAGGTCGGACCGGGGCGAGGTTCGGCGGCCGGAAGTATCGTATCGTACTGTCTGGGAATTACAAGTATCGACCCGATCAAATATCAGCTTCTGTTCGAACGTTTCCTGAATCCGGAACGTGTATCCATGCCCGATATCGACGTGGACTTCTGCTTTGAGAGACGCCAGGAAGTCATTGATTATGTAGGAAGAAAATACGGCGCAGACCGGGTAGTACAGATCGTAACTTTCGGTACGATGGCAGCACGTGGAGTCATCCGTGACGTAGGACGTGTCATGGACCTTCCGTATGCATTTGTAGACAGCATTGCAAAGATGGTGCCGACAGAGCTGAATATTACGCTTGATAAGGCACTGAAGATGAATCCGGAATTCAAGAAACTGTATCAGGAAGATGAACAGGTTAAGGAACTGATCGATATGTCGAGAAGACTGGAAGGTCTTCCGAGACATACATCCATGCATGCAGCGGGAGTTGTGATCGGTCAGCGTGCGATCGAAGAATTCGTGCCATTGTCTCTTGGATCGGACGGCTCAGTGACAACACAGTTTACGATGACAACACTGGAAGAACTGGGGCTTCTGAAAATGGATTTCCTGGGTCTGCGTACCCTGACTGTTATACAGGATGCAGAGCGTCTGGCAAGCATCAGCAGCGGTAAGACAATAGACATTAATAAAATCGATTATGATGATAAAGCAGTTCTGGCGTCTATCGGAACAGGAAAGACCGATGGCGTATTCCAGCTTGAAAGTGCCGGAATGAAGAACTTCATGAAGGAACTGAAACCGCAGAATCTGGAGGATATCATTGCCGGTATCTCCTTATACCGTCCGGGACCGATGGATTTCATCCCGCAGTACATCAAGGGAAAGAACAATCCGGATAGCATCACTTATGACTGCCCACAGTTAGAGCCGATCCTGGCACCGACTTATGGATGTATCGTATATCAGGAACAGGTTATGCAGATCGTGCGTGATCTGGCTGGATATACGCTTGGACGAAGCGATCTTCTGCGAAGAGCGATGTCGAAGAAAAAGGGCGATGTCATGCAGAAAGAGCGCCAGAATTTCGTATATGGTAATCCGGACGAAGGCGTGCCGGGCTGTATCGCCAACGGAATCGACGAGAAGACGGCGAATAAGATTTATGATGAAATGATCGATTTTGCCAAATATGCATTTAACAAATCACATGCGGCAGCCTATGCGGTGGTATCATATCAGACTGCCTGGTTAAAATATTACTATCCGGTGGAATTCATGGCAGCACTTATGACTTCCGTGATCGACAATCCGGGAAAAGTATCAGAGTACATTTACAGTTGCAGACAGATGGGAATTAAGATCCTTCCACCGGATATTAATAAAGGAGAAGGAAGTTTCTCCGTTGACGGCGGCAATATCCGTTATGGTCTGGCGGCGATCAAGAGTATCGGAAAGCCAGTGATCGAGTCGATTATCCAGGAACGAAAAAATGGAGGAGAATTCAGCAACCTGAAAGACTTTATCGAACGTCTGTCGGGAAAAGAAGTCAATAAGCGTACGATCGAAAGCTTTATCAAATCCGGAGCATTTGACAGTCTGGGTGGTACAAGAAAGCAGTTTATGGTAGTTTATGTACAGATCCTGGATCAGGTGAACCGTGAGCGGAAATACTCCATGACCGGACAGCTTTCATTATTTGACATCGTAAGTGATGACCAGAAATCGGAATTCGACATTCCACTTCCGGATGTAGGAGAGTACGAGAAAGAGACAAAGCTTGCATTTGAAAAAGAAGTGCTGGGTGTGTACTTAAGCGGTCATCCGCTGGAGGATTATGAGGAAAAATGGAAGAAGAACATTTCCAGAACGACATTAGATTTCCAGATAGATGATGAGACGGGAAGGACAAAGGTACATGACGGTGCAAAAGAGATCGTCGGCGGCATGATCACCAATAAGACGATCAAATATACCAAGACCAATAAAGTTATGGCATTTATTACACTGGAAGATCTGGTGGGATCAGTCGAAGTTGTGATCTTTCCGAGAGATTTTGAAAAAAATCAGATGTATCTGAATGAAGAAGCCAAAGTATTTATAAAGGGAAGGGTATCCGAAGAAGATGATGCACCAAGTAAACTGATCTGTGAGCAGGTGATCCCGTTTGAACAGACGAAGAAGGAACTATGGCTTCAATATCCGGATAAAGCGACTTATCTTCAGCAGGAAGGAATGCTTCAGGACATTCTGAAAGTATCTGAAGGAATGGATGAAGTTATCATCTATTGCAGGAAGGAAAAAGCGGTAAAACGCCTGGCAAAGGGCTGGAATGTGACCGCAGATGAGGTATTGTTGAGCAGATTGACGAATTATCTGGGTGAAAGTTCTGTAAAAGTTATAGAAAAACCCATTGAAAGCGTGCACTAATTCATGTACAATATCATCGGAGAGAAATGATAATGGTTAGAAGATAATTGGAACAAACTAATACAATGGAGGAATGAATCATGGCAGACAAAAAAGTAATTCGTACAATAGGTGTATTGACAAGTGGTGGAGATGCCCCTGGAATGAACGCAGCAATCCGTGCCGTTGTTCGTACAGCACTTGGTAAAGGACTGAAGGTAAGAGGCATCAGAAGAGGATATCAGGGACTTTTAAACGAGGAAATTATCGATCTGTCAGCCAGAGACGTATCCGATACAATTGAGCGCGGAGGTACAATTCTTCAGACAGCCCGTTGTGCAGAGATGCGTACAGAGGAAGGTCAGCAGAAAGCAGCAGCTATCTGCAAAAAATATGGTATTGATGGTCTGGTAGTCATCGGTGGTGACGGATCATTTGCCGGAGCTCAGAAACTTGCTAACTTCGGAATCAACACAATCGGACTTCCGGGAACGATCGATCTGGATATTGCCTGTACGGAATATACAATCGGATTCGATACAGCCGTTAATACAGCTATGCAGGCTATTGACAAAGTACGTGATACATCAACTTCTCATGAGAGATGCTCTATCATCGAGGTTATGGGTAGAGATGCAGGATACCTTGCACTGTGGTGCGGTATTGCTAACGGAGCTGAGAAGATCCTGATGCCTGAAGAGCATGATTATGACGAAGATAAGATCATTGCTGATATTCAGGAATCAAGAAAACGTGGAAAGAAGAACTACATCATCATCAATGCAGAGGGTGTTGGAGATTCTATGAACATGGCTAAGAGAATTGAAGAAGCAACCGGTATGGAGACAAGAGCAACGATTCTCGGACACATGCAGCGTGGTGGAAGCCCGACATGTAAAGACAGAGTATACGCTTCTATCATGGGAGCAAAAGCCGTAGATCTTCTGCTTGAAGGAAAGACAAACCGTGTTGTAGGTTACAAACATGGTGAGTATGTAGACTTCGATATTGATGAAGCACTTGGAATGACAAAAGGAATTCCTGCTTACCAGTATGAGATTGCAAAAGAGTTGGCTCTGTAATTAAAACCGGAATAAAGAATAAAAAGTTATCTGTTTTATGGCAGGTAACTTTTTTTATAGCAAAGTATACAAGGGAGGTTTCGACATAAAATCTCTTGAAAATGCACGTCCAAGACGGTACAATAGTAAAATATGGTGGAGTATTCATAAAAGGAGATTTAATATCGTGGAAAATAAAAATAGGAACACTGCAGCAATCGGTGTGTTTGATTCGGGAGTCGGCGGTTTGACCGTCACAAGAGAGATCATGCGTCAGCTGCCGAATGAAAATGTAGTATATTTTGGGGATACAGCAAGAGTTCCATACGGAAGTAAGTCGAAGAATAACATTATCCGTTTTTCCAGACAGATCATCCGTTTTTTAAAGACAAAGAATGTAAAGGCAATCGTGATCGCATGTAATACGGCCAGTGCGCTGGCGCTTGAGACAGTGCAGCAAGAGTTCGACATTCCGATCATCGGAGTGATCGTACCGGGAGCAAGAGCTGCCGTAAGGGAGACCAGGAATGGTCAGATTGGTGTACTTGGTACAGAAGCAACGATCAAGAGCGAGACCTATACCAAAGAAATCCGGAAACTTATGCCGGAGGCAGAAGTCATCGGAAAGCCATGTCCGTTATTCGTACCGTTGGTAGAAGAAGGATTTGCAAAGCATAAGATCACAGAAGAAGTGATCGATATCTATCTGTCCGATATGAGAAAGTCGGAGATTGATACACTGATTCTGGGATGTACCCACTATCCGCTTCTCAGATCCAGGATTATGGCATATTTTGGAGAGTCTGTACATATTGTAAATCCGGCGTACGAGACGGCGATGGATCTGAAGAAGATACTGGAAGAGCAGAAAATTGCCAATACATCGGGAGAACCGGCAGCATATGATTTTTATGTCAGTGATGCGGCAGAGAAGTTTAAGAAATTCGCCAATTCAATCCTGCCGTACGATGTAGATAAGACACAGGCAATTGATATTGAAGATTATTAGGAGAATATATGACAAAAGACGTATTATTAAGTATATCCGGTCTGCATCAGGATGTGACCGGGATTGAAGCGCAGGGTGATGAGCCGGGAAGTGAACCAATTGAGGTAATCGTACCTGCGAGCTATTATGAGAAAAATGGAAAGCACTATGTGATCTATGATGAACTGGTGGAAGGAATCCCGGGAACCATCAAGAATAAAGTAAGGATCCTGGATGACCAGAAGGTCGAGATCATCAAGAGCGGAATTACGAATACCCACATGGTATTCGAGAAAGATAAGATCAATATGACACAGTATGAGACACCATACGGTGAGATGATGATTGGAGTCTTTACCAAGGATATCCAGTTCGAAGAACAGGATGAAAAGATCACGGTGCATGTGAATTATGCACTGGACATCAACGGAGATCCTGTTGCCGATTGCAATATAGACATAAAAATAACAGCACTGGAACGATAAGTTCCAATGCTGTTTTTAAGTACTCTTTACTCTTATTTGTTTCTTAATCTTGCGAAAAATCCCTTTTTCTTCTCCGGTACATCCAGAGGACCTCTTACACCTTTAACAGCTGTGATGTAAATACCACTGATCGTAGCTTTGACTTCCTTCTTAACAGGAATCAAAGGATAAACCTGCGCATCACACATAAGTGTCATGATCTTCGGTCCGACTTTGGCTTTTACAACAGGTACTTTTGAACGGCGAAGATACTTTGGTGTATTCTCGAGTACAATATCCGGCAAGCCGGCATCTTTTAATTTCATACGACCTTTATCGATAACCAGGATGGAAACAGTCTGTGCAACTGCATCAAGCTGTGCCTGCTGATCTGCCTGTTTCTTTTCTGCTTTTTTACCAACAAAATATAATGCAACACATGCAACGATCAAAATCACAAGGATTACCAATAATACAATTGTAAATGTCTTCACAATGAACCTCCTATATTCTATATTCCATAACAAGTATTCTAACATTGTTTCGGTAGGAGTGCAAGAAGTATACAGGAAAAGTAGGTGATTTCAAAACAAAAATTTTGATAAAAGAGTGAAATATATGTGAAAATGCTATGAAAGTTTTTCAAAATGTGATATAACAAAATGGTATGCGTTAGCGTATACTTCGGAAAGCAGATGGGATAAAGTTCCCACCTTAGAATGAATGATAAAATGAGGTGCGATATGAAAAAGAAAGTGGCAATGTTATTAACAGGTGTTATGGCAGTCTCTCTTTTGATGACAGGTTGTCAGTCGACGAAAGGTCTTGAAAATGACAACATTAAGATTTCAGTCTACAAAGGTGTTGAAGTAGATAAAGTTGACAAACCGAGCGAAGTAACGGATGATGATGTGAATACACAGATTCAGTCAGTACTGGATGAAAATGCAACAACAAAAGAAGTAACAGACCGTGCAGTAAAAAAAGGCGATACAGCAACGATTGATTTCGTTGGAAAGATGAATGGCAAAGCATTTGACGGTGGATCTTCTACAGATTATCCACTGGAGATCGGTTCTAATTCTTTCATCGAAGGATTTGAAGACAGTATTATCGGACACAAGATCGGTGATACATTTGACTGGAACGGAAAGTTCCCGGAGAATTATGGAAGTTCTGATCTTGCAGGCAAAGATGTAACATTTACAATTACTGTAAAATCCATTTCCAAAAAGAATACACCAAAGCTTACAGACAAACTGGTAAAGAAAGTATCTAAGAAATCAAAGACAGTAAAAGAGTACAAAGAAGAAGTGAAGAAGTCTCTCGAGGAAGATAACGAAAAGACATACAATGATACTTTGCAGCAGGCAGCATGGCAGAAGGTTCTTGATAATACAAAAGTTAAGAAATATCCGGAGAAAGATGTAAAGAAGATTGAGGATTCTCTGATCTCTCAGTACAAGTCTGTTGCAAAAGCTTATAACATGTCATATGATGATCTGATCAAGCAGCAGATGGGAACAACTGTTGAAAAGTTCGAAAAACAGGTAACAAAAGCTGCAAAATCCAGTGTAAAGCAGACATTGGTAACAAAGGCAATTGCAGATAAAGAGAACATTAAGTTAGATGATGCAACTTATAAGACAGAGCTTAAGAAGATTGCAAAAGAGTATGGATACGACAGTGTAAAAGCTTTAAAGAAAGCTGCATCAAAGTCAGATCTGAAAGAGATTGCGCTGAATGATCTTGTAAAAGAATGGCTGGCTAATCAGTGCATTCAGGTTGAGTCAAGCTCAAGCAGCTCATCAAGCTCAAGCAGCTCATCAAGTTCAAGCAGTTCATCAAGCTCAGGTAACTAAGGTGGATAGAAACAGAATAGAATAAGAATAAAAATGCTCCGGGAATTTTGTCAGGTGACAGATTCCCGGAGCATTTTTGTATACCAAAGTATGCAAGAAAAGCTGCCACCGTAAGGAACTGCCACTGGCAGTTCCTTACGGATGGTTTGGCAAGTGGCAGGTTCTCTGTATTGTTAGGTGTGAGGAAATATTTCTTTCCACTCTCCGGGACAAAGCGCTTTGTCAAGTACAATGTCTCCGATGGAAATACGTTTTAATTCGATCACACAGCAGTGAACAGACTTCATCATGCGCCGGATCTGTCGTTTCTTCCCTTCGGAAATGGTAATTATCCCATAGGTGATGGGGTGATCCGGACGGTTTTTGTGGATATCTTTCTGGATTTCTTCCGGCAGTGTGGAAAGAATATCGGACATTACTGCATGTCCGGTTACGGTAATTTTTGCCGGGGCAGTCAGGGTATCGGCGCCCTTCAGAATGACACCTGTTTCCAGCTTATGTACCAGTTCCGGTGTCAGATCACCAAGAAGGGTGAATTCATAAGTTTTCTCTTTGTGATAGGAAGGATGAGTGAGCTTCTGGTTGAAGATACCGTCATCTGTGATCAGAAGAAGTCCGGTCGTCTCACGGTCAAGGCGTCCGACCGGAGAAAGCCTGTCATTATGTAATTCCTTAAAATAGTCCATAACCGTCGGATAGCGGTCGTCGCGTCTGGCAGTGACACAGCCGAAAGGTTTGTGAAACATGTAGTAGTGAGGCATTGTTGTGACTCCTTTATTGGTTCTTTTCAGAGTTGTTCCGGGGAAAATCTCTGTGTAAAGCATACCACAGAAAAAGGAATAAATGATTGCTTATTGACAAAATTTATTAATTATGATATTTTCTTTTAGATGATAAATGACCGATGGGGGAGTAACAGGCGTATAACGCAACAAGTCAACATACTGATCGATGGATCTGGCTTGTTTTAATTTGTGAGACTCATGTGTAGCTGTAATATCTATGCGTGGACTCTCTCTATCCTATAAAGAAAGTATAGACCAGGTATGGCAGGCAGCTGCTGTATCTGGTTTTTTGGTTGTCATGCGTTTGAACTTAATTTTGGAGGAAATGATAATGGAGTGGAATTTTTTATTCTTTATGAACAGTGTCTTACTTGGAGTGGGACTGGCAATGGATGCATTTTCTGTCTCGCTGGCAAATGGAATGAATGAAAAAAATATGAAGAAATCAAGAATGGCTTATATTGCAGGAGTATATGCATTCTTTCAGTTCCTGATGCCTATGATAGGGTGGATTTGTGTGCATACGATCGTACAGGTCTTTGGACAGTTTCAGAAGTTCATTCCGTGGATCGCATTGATTTTGCTTTTGTATATCGGAGGAAGCATGATCAAAGAATCTATGCAGAGTGAAGAGGAAAAGGAAGAAGTGAAAAGATTAAGTTTTGCCGTGCTTATGATGCAGGGGATTGCAACATCGATTGATGCGTTGTCGGTAGGGTTTACCACTGCCGGGTATGATTTGGTTATGGCTGTAGTCTGTTCACTGATCGTAGCAGTGGTAACGTTTGTGATATGTGAGACAGGGTTGTGCCTCGGTAAGACTCTGGGAACAAAGCTGTCAGGAAAGGCAGATGTTCTGGGAGGTGTAATCTTGATAGGAATCGGAATTGTGTCATGGGGACGGGGAATGTGACTTTTTTGCAGGTGAGCCCCTACGTTCAAAAGGAAAATGCAGACATACATCAAAATGCCCTTGCATAGATTGTAAAAAACAATTTATGCAGGGGTTATTTTTATGAAAGATTACATTGAGGAGAGGGCAGTAGAAATTGCATATTATATCATCGAACATAAAGCCACTGTGCGTCAGACCGCGAAGGAGTTTGGGGTTAGTAAGAGTACGATACATATGGTAGTAACAAAAAAGAACTGTATAGAAATATTATATATATGGTTAAATGATAAAAGAGAACGAACCATCAATTTAGATGTGTATTCGTTCTTTTTCTTTAGAAAAATATTGATTGTAAATATTCAAAATGCTATGTTTATTTAATAAAAGGTAAGTAAGAAGGTGCAGGATATGCTAAATAAAGTACAAAAAGCGGCATTTGATTTGATTCAATCAGATGCACGATTTATATATACGTTAGTTGATATGCAAAATAACGCTAAAAATATTAATAGTAATTATGTAATGATGAGCATACCGTATATAGGAATTTTTGCGGATGGTGCGGAACAATGGTGTAAAAAAATTGGACTAAATGCACCGAGATTTAATGATGAAGAAAAAGAATACTATGTAAAATTAAGACAAGCTCACAAATTGTTTGAAATGTCATATGAAGAATATGAAACATTATTATTGGATAAATTTCATGAAAGTGATGAGTATTTTTACAATATTCGAAGCTTACTTGAAAAGATAATTGGTTATTATAATGTGGGAACGGATTATTGTAATGGAGCAGTTTGTGGCAATACTATTTTATGTGCAATGTATATGCCGTTTAATACTTTAGAAGATGAAAAAATAGGTCCTAAGATCAGAGATTTGAGCATTGTTACTGGGAAGCTTGCGGCCTATTTCTTGGATACAAATTTAGAGCCATTTAGTTATGATGACAGAAATAATATTGTCAAATATCGAGATTATCATTTTTTTAGAAATAGTCCAATCAAGTTGAAAAATAATTTAGGATTTGTTCTTTTTTGTATTTTGTGTAACATCAATTATACAATAGAGTTCCTTGATAAATATTTTGTTGAAGAAATACCTCAAAAATTTAAATATGCATATTTACAATATTATTACATATGTGATTTTATAGAAGAATTGAATAGTGCAAATAAAACAAATTATTATATAGATAAAACATTGAAAAATAGGTCATTACGTAATTGCTTTGCGCATTATGGGTTAGGACAATTTTTGGAAGAAATAGAAATTAATGAGAAAGACGTTTTAAAAGGATTAACAGAAAAAGCGTTTAATATAGATTATTTTTCTTGCAAAAATTTATTATATAAATATTTGGTGGATTTAAAAAGTCAGATTGAAGAAACGATATTTTAGAGAGGGTATGAAAAACATGGATGAGAAGAATTGGAGAAAGCGATTCAAATATCGTGTTGATTTATCATCGAGAGTCACTCATTTAACAAAGGGAGAGACTGCTGAAGAAGCATTTCGTAATTTGATAAATATTCTTGAAGAAAGACGAATTAGAGGAAGTAAAACAAGTAGTGGTTTTATTTGCGGAAAAACTCCAGCAGTTTGTTTGCAAGAGGCTCCGTTAACAGCCATTGCTGAAAACTTGCAATATGAAGAAAAATTAAGAAAAGAAGAAAATCATAAGGTAAGGTATTTAGGATTTGGAATAAGATTCCAAAAAAACTTTATTTACAAGAAAAACGGAAGACCAGTTATATATGACGAAACAAATCGGGCGAAAGAGTATTTGCCCGAGAATGAATGGTGGCGAATTGTAAAATTGGATTTGTCGAATAAAGAGCATATTATAGATTGGACACATGAGCGAGAATGGAGAGTTCCGGGAGAACTTTGCTTTGAGTATTCACAATGTGAAATAATAGTACCAAATTCAAAGTATTATAAAAAATTTGTGAAATATTGTTTGGACAAAAACAGAGAAGATATTTTATTAAAAATTCGGGGAATAGTAGTCATAGCAAGTGTGTATTTTTGAAAAAGAGGCTGTTGCAAAATAGACATCAATGATTTTGCAACAGCCCATTTTTAGTTGTTGAAAGAATTTTGGATAATATCATCTAATGTGTGAGCAATTCCGGAAAAATCCTGATTTAAATTCAAAGCACGCACGGAAATCTGATTTCCGCTCATTTGGTATGTATTATTGGGAATAACATTTTCATCAGTCTGGGCATAGAGGAGCATTCCGGAAACGGTATGTTCCAGCTTTCTTAATTCAAATTCCTTATTTTTCACATATGTAAAAATCTGATAGAGGTTATTGGAATGCAAGGTATTTGTTCCGTATTGCTGCTGAGTCATATGTGAATAATATTTTGCATCGATAATAAGTATATTGTTTCCCTGAGACAACATAATATCAGTTTGCATTTTGGGAAGCAATTGGTTCTCAGAATCATCAAGTTGCCATGCAATCTGTGAGGCATTGGCAGATAGTTCTGGATGTTCTTTACGATAGTATTCAAGCAAAAATTTTTCATATAAACGGCATATACGTTGTTCGTTAAAAAAATCCATTATTTTTGTGGTACCGTTGTTCTGTGTCTGTAGAAGTCCGTTATAAATCAGATAACAGATTCCAATTAACAGTTGATAACTTTGATTAGAACGATTATAATGTTGGTTCCAATTTACAAAACGTAAATCAATTTCATTAACATCAGAAAAAAACAATAACAGATTTCGTAGACTCTTTTTTCGCGTATTTGTGATATTGGCTTTAAGAAGCAATAACATTGTAGATTTAATAATTTGGTTAAATTGTGTATTAGTTGAAAATTCATCGTATGTACAAATCATTTGTTTCTTCAGCAGAGTCTGAGTTTTAATGGATTCAGAAATATTAAGCTTTCCCTGTAGTGTAGAAAGAGATTCTGATTTTGGCACATAATCTCTTCCTAAGCCTCGTTTTAACTGTATGCTAATGCCCTTATCAAGAATGCCTGCACATAATTCAGCGGTATTATGAAAATTTTCTGTGGCCAGATCTTTGTAATTTTGTGCTTGTAATGCCTGAAAAGCGTAGGACAGCATATAATAAATATTTTGTACAGGAATCATTTAACAGCACTCCTTAGTCGATCAGACCAATCTACGATTTTTGCGGGCTCATCAAACCAATATTCTTTTAAAAGTGGAATCAATTCGTATTCTACAATGGATGACAAAGTTTGTGTGTTGGCTGTCTCTGGTGTTAAACCACAAAAATAACTGTGACCAATACAGAATCCTTCACCTAGTGATATATCTTCTGCTATCTTGGAATTGAGTTGTTTCACACAAGCAATTAATTTGTTAAAGGCATCACTTTTTAGAGAATCTTGGTAAGCTTGAAAACCAGGCGTATTAAAACCCGGTTTCATAGTAAAAAATGAAAAACGTCGTCTTAAAGCATAATCTAACATAGCAAGACTACGATCAGCAGTATTCATCATACCAATAATATATACATTTGCAGGTACAGAGAAATTCTCATCAGAATATAACAATTGCAGTTCAATCCCCCGCTTATCTTTTTCAATCAGCATAAATAATTCACCGAATATTTTACTTAAATTACCACGATTGATTTCATCAATAATAAAGAAATAATCATTTTCATCATCATCCTCGGCCATTTTGCAGAATTTGTAAAAAGAACCCTTTTTAATTGTGAATCCATTTTCCGTTGGTCGGTATCCTTCAATAAAATCCTCGTAGGAGTAACTCTGGTGGAATTGGATCATTTGAACACGGTCAGGATTTTTTGCGCCGATAATGGAATAAGCAAGTCGTTTGGCAGTAAAAGTTTTTCCAACTCCAGGTGCGCCTTGTAAAATAATATTTTTCTTCATTTTTAAAACATTTACCAGTGTTTTATAATCTTGCCCATTCATATACACATCTGAGAGAAAATCTGCAGAAGAGTAAGCTGGATAGTCTATTTCTGGTTGTGTATCTACATCATCTAATTCATCTGGAGCAAAGATGGAAGTAAGCTTTTCAATATAATCAGTGTATGGAGTGATATCAGTTAAGCGTTTTGCTACTGCATTACCAGGATGTTCCCATTCGCCAACTTGAAGCCATTTTACAGCACGGACATTTTTATATTCCTGACGAAGATCGTCAAAGACATAATTTCCAGTGACAATACCTTTACCAAGAAGAGTGTTGCTACGTTTCGCAAAAATCACATCGTTAACTGATACGGTATTTGCAAAATTCCATGCCATCAAAGCCTGATTTTTTCGTGAAGTACTACTGTCGTACACATCTATCAGTTCTTGACGGAGAGCTTCCTTGGAAGCAAATTGGGAATAATCACCAATAGCGTCCATACCTAAAACCATGATTCCTTTTTGTTGGCATTCATTCCAACTTTTATCATCAAAGACGGTATACATCCAGTAGTGCGTTTTATGTTTTTTATCGGAAAGCGTATTTGTGTCAGAATCATTAGTCTCATTAGTATATCCTACATTTTTCCCATAAATATGAGCAAAGACAACTCCGGGAACATTGCATTTTCTTGCATATAATGAAATTTGTCCCATGCGAATGAAAGGAATATCACTTGGTTTTTGATTTAGAAAATGTAATACTCTCAGCTGAATATCCTGTCCATAAAATGGAGCGAATAATGTTGGAAAGAGCATTTGATAATATTTCATGCGCCATACCATATTGATTCCAGGGATATGTTCCAGCTGTTTATAGAGTTGCTCGTAATCTTCTTCAGAATCTAAAGGACCAAAAGAAGATATTATTTCAGCACCTTCAACCAGATCATTTCGCATTTCTTCTGCTTTTTGTATTGCTTCATCCTCAGTAAGAAGCACAGGTTTTAATGGTGAGCCACAGGTCCAACTTTGATTTTTCTTATGATAGAATAATCCAAATTTATAAGCTGCTCCGCCGGAAATACTTCCAAATACTTCGCGAATATCTTTGTCCATTTCAAGTCTATAGCAGAGATTGGTTTTAGTTCCTTCGTCATTATAAAATAAAGAAGTTAACAAATCTTTTCCCGAAAGTGATTTTAAGCGTTCTATTCCAAAAAGATTTATAAAATTTTCTCGTAGATCATCAGCCTTGTGAGCAAATGAAATCCATTCTGGAGTCTGAGATTCGCTATAAAACCATTCAGGAGAATATTTTCCTGGCCCATTTTCTGTTATCTGAATGTTTGACATAATATACCTCCGAATTTATAAATTAGAATTAGTATATCATTTAACTGCAGCACTGTCATAGATTATCGAAAAATAGAATTATATTGATATTAAAAGAGAAGAGCAAGATCCACCCGGGTAATACCGTATCGTAATAATTGAAAATAATATTTAGAAATTAGGAATATTATATTGGTTGCATTGAAAATGTAAGCAGGTAAAAATTGAAATTTTTTACAGAGCATCTGGCAGAAGCTAGGTGCTTTTTTTGAAAATTTTGAAAGAAAATATCATGTAAATAGTGCGGAAATCTTTGATGGAAGCTAATTAGATGAAGATGAAATTGAATCAAGAGGATGAAAATAGAAGATTCATCAAAAATAAACTTGTTAAACACAGGTGGATCTTGCTCTTGTATAAAAATTCAGATTAAAAGGAAGAAAGAAATAACAATGAGCGAGATTCACTAGGGATTACAGTACCTTAATTGTTTCTCTGCTTATCTTTAAGATTATGCGGAATTTTGGGATGCACAGTAATGAAATTATGAAAAAATTAAAAAAATTCTGATGAGGGGGCTGTATTTTATGCCCTCTCCATTTGTATATATAGAGGGATAAATTTTTGTGGATATAAAATTCAAAAATATATTTCCTCAAATATTGAGAAGGTGAGGAAGAAACAAATGAAATATTTGTACATGAATGAGCAGGAGCGGCAGATGCAGTATTATCAATTTCCAAAATTCTTGCTGGAATTACAGCTAAGTCAGAATGCAAGAATTATTTATATGCTGTTGTATGACCGGGCGAGAATATCACAAAAGAATAATTGGACAGATGAGGATGGAAGAGTATATGCAATATTTCCAATTGAAGAACTATCACAGAAAACCGGGAAGTGCAAATCTTCTGTTAAAAAGGCTTTGAAAGAACTAGATGATGCAGGACTGTTAATTCGGAAATTTGGTGGATTTTCAAAACCAAGACATATGTATGTAATGATACCAGACAAAGTAGAGGTTTCTGGAAAGGTACAATTACAGACAGATATAAAGAAAGCCGATAGAGAGTTTAAAAATGAGCTTTCATATGGTCAGAATGATAACTCTACGAAGGATATAAATACGGCATCTAATAAAGTAATAGAGAAAAATAACTCAAGTAATAAGTATGGAGTAAGTAGTTACAGTATAAAGAATCAAAAGATGAATTATGAGTGTGGGGAGGGAGAAAGCCTGTGATGTATGAGATACAAACATATTTAGGCGCAGATGGATTGATGCATTGTACTGTTTGTAAAGAACCCGTAGAAGCATTTTATCCAAAAGGTTCTTTGCTTGAAATGAGAAAGCATCACAGGCAGTGTGCGTGTGAAAGGAAGGCATATGCAGAAGAGGCACAATATTATAAAGAAAAAGAGCATCGGGAGCTAATCGCAAGAAATAAGAAAATCTGCTTTGAGGAAAAAGAAATGGAGGGATTTACATTTCAAAATGTAGAAAGAGATAGTGGCGTTATAAGAATCGCAGAAGAATATGTAACAAACTGGCAAAAAATGAAGCAAAACCATATGGGATATTTGTTCTGGGGACCAGTTGGAACAGGAAAAAGTTATCTGGCTGCCTGTATTGCGAATGCATTGCTGGAAAAAGAAGTTACCGTGAAAATGACAAATTTCAACACCATATTAAATGATTTGTTTGCAGCTGAAGACAAGACAGAATATATCAGATCATTGAATGGATATGAGCTTTTAATTATTGATGATCTTGGTGTAGAACGGAGTAGCGAGTATGCATTAGAAAATATTTTTAGTGTGATTGATTGGAGATATCGATCGGGGAAACCTTTGATTATCACAACAAATCTTCCTTTAGCACAATTAAAACGAGAGACAAAAATTGAGAAGAAAAGAATTTATGACAGAATTCTGGAAAGATGTATTCCGGTAAAAATTGATGGAGTCAGAAGACGAGAAGCCATGGCAAATGACAATATGCAGACTATGAAAAACATTCTGAAAATCTAGGACTATTTCGGAAGACATTTTCATAGTAATGGACAAAGAGTGAGCAGGGAGGAGGTGGAAACTTCACCGTGGCGAAAAGAAAACTGAACTATCGATTTCATAATCCGAATCCGGTGGAAGTGACCGCCGATTACATATTAAAAGTGATGATAGAAGCGAATACTGAGAAGGTGGAGAAGATATTGCAGGAGAATATGGAAATACGGAATGAAAAAAAAAGTTATCATAGAGATACTAATAATAAAAAAAAGAATTTATAATATGTTTGCTTGTGCTATGACTAAATATCAGATAAAATTAGTCATAGAAAGTTATAGATTAGTCATAGAATTTAGTCATAAATTATTGAGAAGGACGGAAAAGTATGATTTATACAGATAATCAATTAAAACAAAAGATTGTGCAAATGATAGATGATTTTGAAAGTGAAGTGGTGGAATTTAAAGAGGCAAAAAGTAATTATTCATTTAATGATATTGGAAAATATTTTTCTGCGCTTAGTAATGAAGCAAATATTCGCGGGTTGAATGAGGCGTGGTTGGTATTTGGAGTAACAAATGATAAAAGAATTGTAGGTACAGAATTTAGAAAGCAGGGAGGATTACAAAATCTGAAAAAGGAACTTGTTAATGGTACTAATGAACGATTAACTTTTATGGAAATATATGAACTTACTATGGAAAAATGCCGTATTGTATTATTTCAAATTCCTCCGGCGATTAGAGGAATTCCTACAACATGGCAAGGTGCTGCTTATGCAAGAGAACATGAATCAATAAGCCCATTGCCTATGAACAAAGTGGATTTGATTAGAAGCCAAATAGGAATGGACTGGTCCAAAGAAATTGTAGATGGCGCATCAATTGAAGATTTGAATCCGGAAGCAATAAAAAAAGCAAGGGAGTTATTTTCTAAGCGCCAAAGTGATAGAAAAAAAGCACAAGAAATTTTGAGTAAGTTATCAGATGTAGAAGTTTTAAATAAAGCGGGAATTACAATTAAAGGTAAAATTACAAGAACGGCATTATTGTTATTAGGAAATAGTGAATCATCATACTATTTTGACGGATTTATACCAAGAATAACATGGACTCTATATAATGCGGATAATACGGTTAAAGCATATGAACATTTTGATATGCCGATGCTTTTGGCGGTAGATAAAGTTTATTCTAGAATTCGAAATGTAAAGTATCGTTATATAGCGGGACAACAGACATTATTTCCAGATGAAGTAAACCAGTATGAACCAGAATTAATTAAGGAGATTATTAATAACTGTATTGCGCATCAAGATTACCGCTTAAGAGGGAAAATTAATGTTGAGGAATTTGAAGATAAACTCATTTTTATTAATGAAGGTGCATTTATTCCAGAAACTATAGAACAAGCATTGGAACCGGGATATAAACCACCATACTATAGAAATACTTTTTTATGCAATGCAATGGTTAATTTATATATGATTGATACAAATTCAATGGGAATACCGATGATGTATCAGATTCAAAGAGATAAATGTTTCCCGCTACCAACATATGATTTGGATTCAATTAATAGAGTTAAGGTAACCGTTTATGGAAAAATATTAGACAAAAATTATACACAGTTATTATATTCAGATGAAGATTTAAACATGAAGACAGTATTTTGGCTGGATAAAGTACAAAAACAGGAGGTGATTTCAAAGGAAAGTTTTAAAATTTTAAAAAAACAAGGACTAGTTGAGGGAAGATATCCCAATATATTTGTTTCATTTAAAGTTGCAGATATTGTAGGGCAAAAAGCAGAATACGTTAGGAATAAAGGCTTGGATGATGATATCTGTAAACAATTGATTATTAAGGCATTAGAACCAATGGGAGAAGCAAGCAAACAAGAACTAATGAATGTTTTGGAAAAGGCATTACCAGATGTCTTGAGTAAAGAACAAAAGTCTAAGAAAGTGTCAAATTTGTTGCAAGCAATGAAAAGAGAAGGTCTTATTGTAATAAAAGGAAAAAATAAATATGCCAAATGGCGCTTATTAAAGAATAATGAAGGAGTAAAATAATGTATGATAAAAAATTTGATCCATTAAATGCAAAATATACAGGGAATGAAGCAGTAGTCATCTTGTCTATACAGAGAGAGATTAATAATATTTTAAATTCATATGTGGGATGGTTTGATCCATTTTGTGAATTGATTCAAAATGCATTAGATTCAGTGGAAAAAAGAATGGAAAAAGAATCAGAAATGTATGTTCCACAAGTAAAAATTATAGTAAATATTCAAGAAAATTCAGTAACTGTAACAGATAATGGTGTAGGATTTTCGGAAGAAGAATATACAAAATTCTTAGCTCCAAACTTTTCTTTTAAAAATGGAAATACGAGAGGACATAAAGGGGTAGGAGCTACTTATTTGGCATATGGCTTTAATTATATACAAATTGCAACAAAATCGCCAGACTTTGAAGCAGTTGGTGTAATGAAAAATGCAAGAAAATGGTTGTCGGACGTTTCGCCAGCAGGAAATCCTAAAGTCGAACCAGATTATAATCCAGTAAATGATGAAATGTTTGAAAGTGTAGATAGAGGTGTTTCAATTACTGTAAAATATGATAATACAACGTATCCTAAAAATCTGTCTTGGATTGGAATCAATAAGGCAAAAGAATGGTTAGATATATTAAGAGTAAAAACGGGTTTGGGAGCAATTGAAGAGAATAGTAGAATTTCTTTAGATGTGATTGCTATCGATAAGAATGGAAATAGAACTCAAGTTCACAAACAAGGAATAGATTATTTATCAATTACCGATTTTGTATCTAAGGCACAAAATTACACAGTTATTCAAAATAAAATGTCGGAATTGTTTTCGAAAAAGGGGCCTCAGTTTAGAATGCCTTCAAAATTGTCTAATTTGGAAGCAATATATGATAAATGGGAATATACAAAAATTCTAACAATGTTAAAATTTACCGAGGAACAAAAAAAATTAATTGAAGTGTATAAACCAACCGTTATTTTTTATTATGTATATTCTATTAATGTGTGGAATAAAATAAATGAAAAAATAGGAATAAGAAAAGGATTGAATGTGCTTTATGGTGGAATACAAATCGCGGCAAATAATATGCCACAAGGAGAATTAATTCAAATTCCGTTAAATAAAAATATAGGTAGACAGAATCAAGCGCATATTGTTATACATTTTGAAAAGTGTAGTGCAGATTTAGGAAGAAAAGGATTTAAAAAGGAAATTACAGATTTAGCGAAAGATATTTCACGAAAATTATTAGATGGACCATTGATGAAGATTAAACAATGTTTTAAAAAAAATACTGGTGCTGCACCAGATTTGATTCGTGAGAAAAAGATATCAGAGTGGAAAGAACAAATGATTGAACATGAAAAGAATAATCCACTTGAATTAAAAAATGAGAATTTTTTTAAACCCTTACACAAAATATCTATTACATCTATACCGACCAGGGAACAAGATGTTATCGCTTTATTTAACCAACTTATAGCAGGTGGAGTGATTCGCGGAATTCGGATAATGGCAACAAATGAACGCTCTACATATGATGGCCTATATAGAATTGTAATTGAAGAACCTACAGATAATCACATATATGATAAAGAGAAAAATCCATTAGGGATTGAAGAAGAGATAGTGGAACGATTTAAAGAAAATTCAAAAGATGGGTTTGTGTCAGAACCAAATGTTTTGGAATATAAATATTCTTTGGACGGACTTGTAGAGGATGTAGAAGATGGGGTAAAGAATACTAATGATATTGGATTGGTTGTTGCTTGGGAAGCAGGTGATTTGTACAAAAGAAATTATTATATAGAATCATTATTATTGGAAGAAAATGTATCATTAAGATCATATCATGGAGTAACACATAGACTGAGAGATATTTCAACGGGAGAATATGTTTCAGAGTTAATTCTTTTAAAAGATTTGATTTTATATTTATGTGATTATGAGCAGTGTATTATTCTTCAAGAAAAATATGATGAAGATTAAAAAATTTGGGCGGATATGAATTGAAAATTCGTATCCGTTTTTTAGTTTTACATTTTATATTTAACTGATATAATAAAAGAAGTAACAGAACGATATAACTATAACAGAGAGGTAACATTATGAACATAGCAGCCTATTGTCGAGTCTCCACCGACAAAGCCGATCAGCTCAACAGTCTGGAAGCCCAAAAGGAATTCTTCTCAGAATACACAAAACGCACAGGGGACACTTTAGTAAGATTATATGCAGATGAAGGTATTTCTGGAACTAAAATTAAAAATCGTAAAGAATTCCTTCGCATGATGTCTGATGCAGAGCAGGGATTATTTGATATGGTTGTTGTAAAAGACATCTCTCGTTTTGCAAGAAATACAGTAGATCTTTTACAGAATGTCCGTAAGCTGAAATCATTGGGGATTGAAACACAGTTCCTTACAGCGAATATGACCAGCATGGGAAACAGCGAGTTCGTCCTCACCATCTTTGGGGCTCTGGCGCAGGAAGAAAGTGCGAATACTTCCAAGCGTGTAAAATTCGGCAAGAAGATGAACGCAGAAAAAGGACGAGTTCCGAATATTGTATATGGATATGACAAAACAATCGGAGATTACTTTAATCTTGCAATCAATAAAGAAGAATCCAAAGTTGTAAAGCAGATCTACAAGTGGTACACAGAAGAAGGTTACGGTGCTGCCAAGATTGCCAATATGCTAAATGAAAAAGGTTATAAGACAAAACGAAATTGCAAATGGAGTCAGAATGCAACGTGCCGTATTTTAACAAATGAAATATATACCGGAAAAATCATCAATGGCAAACAAGAAGTTAGTGATTTCCTGACGGGTCAGAGAAGAGATAAAGACGAGACAGAATGGATGGTTGTGGAGCGGCCGGAACTTCGAATCATAGAAGATGAGACATTTGAAAAAGCACAGGAGATTTTAAGAGGCAGACATGATGCATTTAATCTTAGTCACGAACGGCAGAGTAATAAACATCTGTTTTCGACACTGATTAAATGCAAAGAATGTGGCTGGTCGTTCCGAAGAACGGTTCGTACTTATAAGAACACGTATGTACGCTGGGTATGCTCTGGACGAAACGGCAAGGGAGCAGATAGCTGTCCGAATAAAACGGTTGTGGACGAGGAAGAACTCATTGAAGTTTTGCAGGAGTATTTTACAAATGTATTGAAACAAAAGAAAAAAGTGATTGCTCATGTGGTAAATGAATTTCAGCGTGTATATAAAGCCAAAGACGAAAATGTAGAGTACGAAAAAGAATTAAATGCAGAACTTGCTAAATTACAAAAGACAAGACAAAAATATATGGATATGTACACGGATGATCTAATCTCCCGTGAAGAGTTGAATGAGAAGATTGGCGGTTCTCGCCAGGAAATGGAACGAATAGAAAATGAACTCAAGATGGTATCTTATCATTTAACCAAAGGGGAACAGTTAGAGAATATTTTAAATAATACATTTAAAGAAATTGAAGACATTACTGATGTACACCAGATGACCAATCAGCAGTTAAAGCGATTGATTCAGAAGATAGAAGTAGATAAGGATGGAAATGTAGATATTTATTTACGCTTGCTTGGAGATCTTGGCTTAGATGAGTCTGTATTAATCGAAGAAAATGAGACCGTTCTAAATTGTAACGACCAAACATAAAGACTGCACCGACCGCCTGGAGCAGATCAACCCAACCCTGGCGCAGAGCGTCCGCAAAGTTCTTGACGTGAACAAACAGGAACGCCACATCCGCGGCGGACTTGCCACCCGGGAGAAATATCTTCACCAGCATCGGCACGCAGGATAAAGAGAGTAACAGAACAAAAAGCTCTTATAATTTCGGACATCAACGAGTCGATTTCATGGGATAAAAGATAACAATAGAACAAAAAACTCCGCACAGATATTCTGGAGAAGATCATATATAGACGATTCATTCGAATATCCTTGCGGAGTTTTTATACAACTAATTATTTCCAAGAATTATGATATCTCGAATTGTAAAAACACAGCCTTCATAATCACAAGAACAACATCACCAGTTTAAAGATCCAGTTGGCGGCGACCCCGGCGCAGAGTCCACCGATCGTGTGGCTTAAAATTGCCTTTCCGGTCAGCTTGTTCACTTTAAGTGAAGACATCATAGCCACATGTGTGCTGAGGTATCCGCTCCAGCACATGCACATTGCAGTGAATACGGCTACGTCATTGGCGAGGACGGTTCCGGCTTCTGCCATGTGCGGTACCAGTCCGATTGCGGCACCGGCAGCACCGAGTGCTGTGATCGGAACGGAGATTCCGGATGCATCTGTGAATCCAAAAAGCGGTGATAAGATGAATTCAAGCTTCTTTCCAAGCCATGGAAGGAAAGCGATTCCTTCATAAGCGGCACCGGTGTAAGTTCCGTCTGCAGATGCGCCGTTGGTCAGCATCATGACCAGTGTACAGATGGTGATAACGCCCGGGATGATGGCAAGGCCGACATCCACACCGTTTTTACCACCCTCAAGAAGTGCCTCGATGGCACGTCCGCCGATGCCTCCGTCACGGATCTCGCGGGTATTCATGATGGCATCCATGTCTTCATGTTCTTCGAACTGTACGCAGTATTCTTCGGTTCCATATTCTTTCTTGGTGAAATGAAGCATGATGCGGACACTGATGATACTGCCGATTATAGCGGAAAAGTTACCGACCAGTACAGCAGTTCCGGCGTGTCCACCTTTTAACTTCAGACCGATCATGAATGTACTTACAATCAGTCCCATTCCGAAAGATGTTCCAAGGTTCGTTAAAGCCGGAAGCTGGAATTTCTTGAAATATTTACGGAAATTCTTATCTTCAGCAAGTCCCAGGATTGCCGGATTGTCGGACAGATAAGTAGTGATTACACCGAGTGCTGCGGCACCCGGCAGATTATAAAGTGGCTTCATCAGCGGTGACAGTAATTTATTCACCATCGAAATGACACCGAATTCTGAGAACAGTCCTGAAATGGCTCCGGCAAGAACCGCGATTGCCATAATATAGAAGACTGTCTCAAGAAGCAGCTGGTAGCCGGTGTTCATTAATGTGTTCAGCATATTGACACCGCCCATTTTCATACCCATACCACCGAAAATTCCTAAAAAGATTGCCAGAAAGACGAATCCTTCAAGACTGATGGATTTTTTTGTTCTTTTGTTTCCCATAAAAAACCTCCAATATTTTATACACGTATTTTATCCAAGTTTCCCAGCTTATATAAAACGCATAGTAATAAGATACTATATAATTAAATGAAAGTCAATCATTGTTTACAAATTGTGCATATAAGATAAAATGATAGTGTATAATAAAAATAAATTATGCATAATTATTATGAATTGAAAAATTTTTATTGAAATGCTAATATAAAAATGGATATATTAATAGAAGAGATAAATAAATCGGATGTATGAAATGTTGTTAAAAATTGCAAAAAGTTAAAATTAAGGAAGAGAATGAAGGAGGACAGCAGACTGTGGCAACAGTTGGAGGAAACAGACAGGAAAAGAGAAAAAGGATTATGTCGTATTTCATCAATGCGACAATTGAATTAATGGAAAAAGAAGGAATTGAGAATCTGACGATCAGGAAGGTTGCAGAACAGGCAAAATACAACAGTGCAACGCTGTATCATTATTTCTCTAATCTGGATGAACTGGAATTATTTGCAAGTGTAAAATGTCTGGATGAATATATGCAGGAAACGTTGATACACAAGGCCGAGGGAAAGGATTTTCAGGAGTGGTATCTGGGACAGTGGCGCTGCTTTTGCAGACATTCGTTCCAGAGACCGAGAATCTATAACTTCTTATTCTTCAGTCCGGAAGGGACACAGAACCTGAATGAGGTTTTCCGGAGATATTATGAGATTTATCCAAATGAAAAGGAAGAAAAGACAGAAGATTACGAAGGATTTTTGAAAGAAGGAGATTTCTTCAAACGCAACGAAGATCTGCTAAGAGATGTGATCAGAGAAAGAAATTATGAGATATCTGAGCAGGAGATCAAAGAACTGAATGAAATGAGTGTGCTGATCTATCGGGGAATGCTTGCAATCATGCGAAGTGACAGGGACAAGCCGACGGTAGACGAGGCGGTGGATAAGACAGTCAGATATCTGGCGAAGACACTGGATGCGTATCATCTGGGATAGAGTAAGATATAATCTGGAAGGAGGTATTCCTAGTGAGAATAATTGTCATAGAAGATAATGAGTTATATAAGAACGAACTGTTACAATGTCTGGAACAGGAAGAGTCGGATATAGAGATCGTGGGGAGTGCGTCCAACGGGGCAGAAGGTCTTGCGCTGACCGAAAAACTGATACGGGATAATCTCACACCGGATGTGATATTTACGGATGTCCGGATGCCGGAGGTGGATGGATTCGAGATGATCGAGGCATTGCAGAGAAGAGGGATATCCTGCAAAATTGTGGTTACAAGTTCCTGCCCGGAATTCCTTTATGCGAAACGTGCGATGGAGCTTGGTGCTGTAGATTTTCTGGTCAAACCGTTGAAAGTCTACGAAGTGCGTAATGTACTGGGAAGGCTGAGAAGAGAGCTGGAAAGCGAGAAAAAGTGGAAACACATTCTGAATCTGGAATACATTTTCCTGAATGCGATGGCCGGGAAGATCAAAGATGATCAGCAGATAGGAGACCTTATAAAGGAAGGATACGGGATTGCACCGGAGGAACGGATTGGTGTTCTTGGTATCGGCATGAGTTCTAATTATGAGAAATATAAAGAACAAGTGCTGCAGATGCTGAAAGAATTGGAAATCTTCAATCAGCAACAGGATATCTGTGCCTATACCATCGAGATGTACGGACGTCAGAGTTTTGTGGTCCTTTTTTATCATATGGGAAATGAACATGAGACCTATCAGTATCTGGAACAGACGATTGTTCCGATGATCTGCAATACGGTGCGCGGAAGGGTGATCTGTACATGGGCGGTCAGCAACGGATTCGGCAATATGTACGAAGCGGTCAGAGAACTAGATCATGCGGCAGAATGGAATCTGATATTGAAAAAGGGAACATTGATCTGTAAAGAAAAAATACAGAAAATTGCATTATATCCATATAAATATCCGGTGAACCTTGAAAAAGAAGCCAAGGAAGCATTACTGAATAAAGATGCGAAACGATTGAAAAAAATATTTTCCAGATACTGGGATTATTGCAGGGAACTTCCATGTACCCCGCAGGAGGCCAAGGAGGGCTGTATCCGTATTGCACTGGTTCTGATCCAGATGGCAGCGGAAACCGGGGCGGTACAGGCACAGAGAAAAGGACAGACATTTCTTCAGCGGATTTCCAGGGCAAATGGATGGACAGATGTGGAAGAAAAAGTGGATACTTTTTTTGAATATCTGACGAGCAAAGACGAAGCGGAAAACGATATGAGTCTTCTGGTTCAAAAGGCACTGGAGAATATCCGAGAATATTATGATCAGGGTATTACATTGGAAGAGATTGCAGAAAAGCTACATGTGACGGAAGAATATCTGAGCACTCAGTTTCGAAAAGAGACGGGACGGACATTTACAGAGACGATCCGTGGGTACCGGATTGAACGTGTAAAAGAACTTCTGACGGCAACGAACTGGAAGCTGACTAAAATTGCGGAACTGGCAGGTTATACCGATCCGAAATACATGAGCCGCGTGTTCAAGGAAGAGACTGGAATGTTGCCACTTGAATACCGGAAAAAGAACGGTTAGATAGTGAAAAACATTAAAAAAATGCATTTTCAGTCAAAAAAAGTCATCCTTTTTTAAATATTTCCCCCTTGTGGAAATGCATGAGAGTGTTAATATGGTTCCGATAAGAAAAAAGGAGGGACCAATAATGAGTACGAAAAATGTTATTTTTTCGAATCCGGGTGATGTGATAGATTTTGTAAAGATCGTAGAAAAATATCCTTTTGATATGGATATGAAACGGGGTAGATATATTGTAGATGCAAAGTCCCTGTTAGGTCTTATGAATCTTGGATTTGACCAGAAGATCGAGCTGAAAGTATATGATGAAGAATGCGATGATCTCTGGAAAGAGCTGGATAAATTCGTAGCTGCGTAGGGTTGCAGTTATGTTGAAAAGGACGGACAATAAAGCGTCTGCAGTCTGACAAAAAAGATACCGTGGGAATTTTTAGTGAAAATTTTAGTAAAAATTTTTGCGGGGATGGGATATTGTGTGAGAAGAATCCTCAGCGTATAATAAGAGTATACGTTGGGGAACTTTTTTGTATACCAAAGTATGCAAGAAAAGCCGCCAGTGGCAGGATTTCTGTATTGTTATGCATTCGGAAGAAGCTGCCGGTGGCAGGTACTGTAGATATATAAATATTACGGGAGAGGAAAATGGGAAAAAGCAAAAAAGAAAAACGACAGGCATATTTCTTTGATAATAAAGCACTGTTGGCATTGATCCTGCCGTTAGTGGTCGAGCAGCTTCTGGCGGTACTGGTTGGAATGGCGGATTCCATCATGATCGCAAGCGTCGGCGAGGCGGCGGTGTCGGGAGTATCGTTGGTAGATCAGATTATGGTGCTGTTGATCAATGCATTTTCAGCACTGGCTACGGGAGGAGCAGTCGTTGCGGGGCAGTTCCTGGGACAGGACAGACGGGAAGAAGCCTGTAAGTCGGCAACGCAGATGGTATGGTTTATCACGATCTGTGCAATCGGCATTACAGTGCTTGTATATCTGGGAAAATCCTTTATTTTACATACAGTATTTGGAAAAATCGACCAGGATGTGATGCATCATGCAGACATTTACCTGCTGATCGTGGCGGCATCGATTCCATTCATGGCACTGTATAACGGAGGAGCGGCGATCTTCCGTACAATGGGCAATTCGAAGGTAACAATGCAAATATCGATCATCATGAACGTTATTAATATAGGAGGAAATGCGATCTTGATCTATGGTTTTCACCGTGGAACGGAAGGGGTTGCGATTCCGACACTGGTGTCAAGGATGACGGCGGCGATTATTATAATTGTGCTATTGTGTGATGAGAAACGGACGCTTCACATAGAACGGACCTGGCGTTACCGAATTAACTGGGAAATGGTTAAGAAGATTCTAAGTATCGGTGTGCCGAATGGCCTGGAGAACAGCATGTTCCAGCTTGGAAAGATTATCGTGCTCAGCCTGGTATCGACATTCGGAACCTATGCGATTGCGGCAAATGCGGTGTCAAATGCAATCGCATTGTTCCAGATCCTTCCGGGAATGGCAATTACGCTGGCAATCACACCGGTTATTTCCAGATGTGTGGGTGCGGGCGATTATGAACAGGCGAAGTATTATAATAAGAAATTAATGCTCATTACTTATGTCAGTATGACTGCGATGGTATTATTTATATTCTCCTTATTGCCATTTATATTAAAGGCATATAACCTGTCCAATCTTACAGCAAAGACGACGGCGGATATCATACATTTCCACGGAATCGGTGCGATATTTATCTGGCCGGTTGCGTTCAGCCTGCCTGCGACGTTCCGTGCAGCGGGTGATGCGAAGGCATGTATGTACATTTCGAGCATATCCATGTGGATCTTCCGAATCGGATTCAGTTACGTGCTTGGAAAATATATGGGAATGGGTGTATTCGGTATCTGGGTTGCGATGGTAATCGACTGGGTATTCCGGGCAATGTGTTTCGTGATCCGGTATTTCAAAGGAAGTTGGAAGAAAAATGCGATTGTATAGGATAGAAAACGTTTGTCAGCAGATAGTTGCTAGTTATGATAGAAAAAGTCTGGTTTATCGGAGAAAAGATAGAAGTCCCTTGTAAAAACGGGACTTCTATTTTATAATAAAGGTTAGCCATATAGAAAACAAATAGGAGGAAGTTCTTGTGAAAAAAGAATTAGTAATTGTCATTGACTTTGGTGGACAGTACAATCAGCTGGTAGCAAGACGTGTCAGAGAATGCAATGTATATTGCGAGATCTACTCATATAAGACAGATATTGAGAAGATCAAAGCTATGAATCCTAAGGGAATCATCCTGACAGGCGGACCAAACAGCTGTTATGAAGCAGATTCCCCGACATATAAAAAAGAATTGTTCGAACTTGGTATCCCGGTTCTTGGATTATGTTACGGTGCACAGCTTATGATGCATGTACTTGGAGGAAAGGTAGAATCCGCTCCGGTACGTGAGTATGGTAAGACAGAGGTGCTGGTAGATAAGAAAGATTCCAAGATTTTCGAAGGTGTATCTGAGAAGACCATCTGCTGGATGAGCCATTTTGACTATATCTCACAGGTTGCACCTGGATTCGAGATCACAGCACACACAGCAGACTGCCCGGTCGCAGCAGCTGAGAATACAGAAGCTGGATTATATGCGATCCAGTATCATCCGGAAGTACTTCACACAGCAGAAGGAACTAAGATGTTATCGAACTTCGTATTAGGTGTCTGCGGATGTGCAGGCGACTGGAAGATGGATGCATTCGTAGAGAATACAATCCGGGAGATCCGCGAAAAAGTCGGCGACGGAAGAGTACTTCTTGCACTGTCAGGCGGAGTAGATTCTTCAGTGGCAGCAGGATTGTTATCCAGAGCTATCGGAAAGCAGTTGACATGTGTATTTGTCGATCATGGTCTTCTCCGTAAAGACGAAGGTGATGAAGTAGAAGGTGTATTCGGACCAAATGGACAGTTCGACCTGAACTTTATCCGTGTAAATGCGCAGCAGAGATATTACGATAAATTAGCCGGAGTAACAGAACCAGAAGCAAAACGTAAGATCATCGGTGAAGAATTCATCCGTATCTTCGAAGAAGAAGCCAAGAAGATCGGTGCTGTAGACTTCCTCGCACAGGGAACCATTTATCCGGACGTCGTAGAAAGCGGACTCGGTGGAGAATCCGGAGTGATTAAATCTCACCACAATGTAGGTGGACTTCCGGAGCATGTAGATTTTAAAGATATTATTGAGCCTCTTCGTGATCTGTTCAAAGACGAAGTACGTAAGGCAGGATTGGAGCTTGGAATTCCGGAGAGACTGGTATTCCGTCAGCCATTCCCTGGACCTGGACTTGGAATCCGTATCATCGGTGAAGTCACAGAAGAAAAAGTTAAGATCGTTCAGGATGCAGATGCTATCTATAGAGAAGAGATTGCTAACGCAGGTCTTGATAAGAACATCAACCAGTACTTCGCAGCACTGACAAATATGAGAAGTGTCGGCGTTATGGGTGATGAGAGAACATACGACTATGCGGTAGCTTTAAGAGCGGTGACAACTGTAGACTTCATGACAGCCGAGGCTGCTGAGATCCCTTATGATGTACTGAATAAGGTGATGAGCAGGATTATTAATGAGGTTAAGGGAGTTAACAGAGTATTCTATGATCTGACTAGTAAACCGCCTGGAACGATTGAGTTTGAATAGTTGACGCTGGGCTACAAAGCCCGTAACCACGGGGCTTTGCGGCTTTGGGTGTTTGAAATTGCATTATCATTGCATTTTTATATTTCTTTGTGATACATTGCAGTATGCTGATTACTGGTATAATTAGCAATACTTTGAGAAGCTGACTGGTAGCTGAGAACCCCGGTCAGCTTCTTTGCAATCTCAATATTGGTGTTTGGATACAGATGACCATAAGTTCCTAGTGTCGTCTGTATTTTTTCATGTCCAAGACGCTCTTTAATCAGCAGTGGATTTTCGCCCATGCTGATAAGCAGGGAAGCATGCGAATGTCTCAGGGCATGAATTTTGATTCTGTGGACACCAGCTAAATTTGCCAATTTCTCTAATGCTCTTGGAAGCGTTGTTTTGCTGGTGGGTGTACTGTTATAACTCAGGACGAATCCACAATTTGGTAAAACCTTTGCCTGGACCGCCTTCCATTCTTGTAATTCCTTGATGGTATCAGCATCAATATAAATGGTACGGTTGCTTGCCTGCGTCTTAGGTTCAACGAATTTGTAGTCATTCATTGTTTTATAGTACAGTGTTTTACTAATAATCAGCATACCTGTTTCAAAATCAATATCATCCCACTGTAAGGCGGCAGCCTCTCCAATACGCATTCCAGTCATAAATAAAAGCCAGAACGAGATGAAGAGATAGTGCTCGTAGTAGTCACCTTTGTACAGCAGGGATATTACCTTCTGAAATTCCTCCAAAGTCCAGAAGTCGATCTTTACTTTTTTAGATTTGATATTGCCGATCATGCGGGCAGGATTCTTCTTTGCAAGTCCGAGGATAATCGCCCGGTCAAAAGCTAAACATAACATTCCCTGAACAATGCGTACATAGTTTGGACTGAATTGTTTTGCCAACTTAAGCTGCCAGGTCTGTACATTTATCGCTTCTATTTCAGACACTTTCTTCTTGTAGAAATAGGCAAAGTGTTTTTGAATGGTCGAGTAACGATTCTTGTAGGTACTTTCTTTCACCTGAGTTTTGTACCACGGAAGATAGATTTCTTCAATAAACTTTTTGAAGGTAATGTCTTCCTTCTTATCAGCTAATTCTTCCGTCGATGCAAGAATCAATTTGGAATACTCGGCACGGGCTTCTTTTTTTGTTGAGAATCCGCTGCGGTATTTTTGAATCTGTTTTCCGGTTACAGGATGATATCCGAGGTTGGCTCGGAAATAATAAGTGCCGTTTTCCGCTTTTTTAATTGGATCTTTTGCCATGATTTCACTCCTTACTAAAATGCAAAAAGCACGATCATTCTTGATTATCGGGCAAAGTAATCCCTAATAATTCTTCAACGGCTTCTTTTGGAACCCTGTCTAATTTTCTGGATTGATAATAGGTATGCCCCTTTTCTACCATGAGTTCCTTTGCTTTTTTAATGATATCAGCAGCAAAGGAAGGACCGTAGCCTAATTCAATCAAATCCCTTTTTGTTACAGTTATCATGAATCTCCTTTCCACAGACAGGGAATCAACTTGATACCTGTCTATTATTATATCAAATTTTGAGTAAAAGTTCTCTAATAAAAGCGCTATAAGCTAAAATCCCAAAAGTCTATGTTATTCTTTCAGAAGCCAGTTCCTATGCCCGCTCCGGCCACGTAAAACGGTGTTACTTTGTAACTATTAAGCTGCAGGCGTGCGAAGATGCAAACTATCTGCAGTCACCTATATCAATCTCCTGAAAGATTTCTTTTGTTTTCAAGGTACGGCGAATGGATATATTACCCATTCAATTGAGTAATAGGGGCTTTTCCTTTAAGATTGAAAAATTTTAAGAAAAAATGATAAAAATAAAAGCTGCCTTGATTTGGCAGCCACGGAAATCTATTTGCGTTTTAGAGCCAGACGATTCAGCATGGAAATGAGCGCAAGCATATCCTCGTCATCGAGTTGTTTCATCAGATCAGTTGCTTTGTCAATCAGAGGAAGATTGTGCAGCTCTGAATCGAAGAACTGTTGAGGAGTGACTTCCAGATAGTCACAGATATCCAGAAAGCTCTGCATGGTAGGCAGAGAACGTCCGGAAGTGAGGGACTGGATGTAGCTTTTATTTTTGCCAAGATCCAGACTCATCTGATATTCAGATACATTTTTCTTTAAACGCAGTTCGCTGATGCGTTCTCCAATAAAGTTTTTATCCATACATTTACACCTCTCTTCCACATTTTAAACTATTTACTTACAGCAAATTACGGAATAGAATAGAGATATATTTGAAATATAGTGATTATTCCGTAATATAACAGTAATTTACTAAAATAATACAAAAAAAGAAATTATGGATGATAGAAAATGGATTTTGGGGTATGATGATAGCAAAGGAAGTGGATGTCTGTGCGGATTATAGGAAATGAGCAGGAAATTGAATGGGCAAAGGAAGCACTGCGGAATCAATGTAACGATTGTCCCTACTTGGAGTCCTGTAATGAAAAGGCGAAAGAGGAGTCAAAGCAGTGTGGAGCGGTTCGGTTTGGCTGCCGGGAGTATCTGAAAGAGAAGATTGAATTCGTAGTAGAAAAATAGATGTAGTATTTTGAACAAATATAAACACCATATATAGTATAAGCCTGAATTGACATGAGGAATATCTTGTGCTAGTATACTGATATAGTTTATTTTATGCACACCCTTTTTGGGGAGTTTCGGGATTCATAAGAATCTCCAAACTTACAGGAAACAGCAGGAGCTGATTCCTGGCATAAGTTGTTTATGTTTGTAGTGAGTGTCACGGTATGCCTTTTTTGGCTGCGTGGCACTTTTGTTTTTTCAGGAAGAAACCAGACTTTTAAGAATGAACAGAGAAAAGACTCTCTTTTCATTCTTTTTTTGTGCTTACATTTAGGTTTCGGCATAGTTGCATGCCACAACCAGCTTCGGCTGTTGATGGATAAATATTATTTTAAGAAAGGTGGATAAGAACATGAATGAAGCAAGAGTGTATGCAGATGGATTTGAGAGATCCTTTGCAGAAGTAAAAGATCTGCTGGAGTTTCTGGCAGAGAGAGGGAGAAATGCCAAATGGATCAGAAAGCCAACGAATACGTTACGGCTGGCACCACTGGAAAAGGAGGCTCAAAATCTGGATGCGGCAGATGCATCCATGGAAGAAATTTTGGAGGATACAGAGAAGAATACGCAGCTTGTACTGAAAATGAGAGGAGAATCCTATCCGGTACGTGACTGTGCCATCCGCACCATTTTAAGCCGCGCAGGTGTCAATGGAGACGGGCTTCGCAAGCTGGATAAGGCAACATATGCGAAGGTAGTCAATTACTGCCTGCGGGTTGCAAAAGGGGATGCCCTGATTAAGATTGCGGACGGAAAGGTTTCCGCAGTACATGGCGGGGATAAACATGATTATTGCATCCTTGATATGAAAGCCATGTTTGAGACAACTTGCGAATATCTGAATCTGAATTTCAAAGGCAGTGTTTACATGGAGGGCTCTGGTATCTATGACCATTCCATTGTATCTGCCATGTGGAAGCTCGGAGGAAGTCAGGAACTTCTGGATACTTACCGAAAAGCACTGGATGCACACGGAATGGATGAGAAGATCCTGTCACCGGCACTTCGTTTTACCACATCTGACGTGGCAGCGAGCGGTGCAAATCTGTATCCGATGCTTTTGACAGACGGACCAAACGGCGTTATCAGTCTGGGAAGTCCAATCAAGCTGGCTCACGATAAAGGGGCAACGATTCTGGACTTCCGGAAAAATCTGGAGCAGGTATGCGCCCGCTATGTGGATGCGATGAAGAATCTTACTCAGCTTATGGACATTGAGATCCGTAATCCGGTGAACTGCCTGAAGCTGCTGATGAAGGAACTTGGCATTAAACAGAAGATCCGGAATGAGGTGGTGGAGCTATTTGTATCCCAGAACGGGGAAGGTGCCTGTACGGCACATGATCTTTATTATGCCATGAATGAAGCCTCCTTTTTTGCAGCCTGTGAAGGAATGTCCGGACAGGGCATCCTGAAGCTGGAGGAGGATATTACGAAGGCGCTTATAAAAGACTGGAAAAAATATGATGTTTATGGAGCAGTCAAATGTTAGGAGGAATTGGAATGAATAACAAAGCAGAGTATACACCGGAAAAGGTTGTGGATATCAGTAACCTGTCAAGAGAAGACTGGTTGGAATACCGCAAAAAAGGAATCGGCGGCAGTGATGTAGCGGCAATCATGGGGATCTCTCCATTTGCCACTATCCGGGATCTGTTTTACAACAAAACAGGTGTGCAGCCGGTCATTCAGGAGGAAGAGGAAAGCAACTGGGTTGCCAAGGAAGTCGGACACCGGCTGGAAGATCTGGTGGCAGAAATCTTTTCCAAAAAGACCGGACTGGAAGTATTTCCGGTACGTGTCATGTTCCGGCATCCATTATATCCGTTCATGCTTGCAGATGTGGATTTTTTTGTTCGTATGCCGGATGGGAAATTTGCGATTCTGGAATGTAAAACCTGCAATTATAATGCGAAAGATAAGTGGGCTGATGAGGGTATTCCAGCTCATTATGTGCTGCAGGTAAGGCATTATCTGTCTGTGATGAATATGCAGAAAGCCTTTATCGCATGCCTGTATGGAAATAACGAGAATGAGTTTGTGTATCGCACCATTGAGCGTGATCTGATTGAGGAAGAAGACATCATTGATCAGGAAACGTATTTCTGGCAGGAACATGTATTGAAAAATGTAGTACCGCCGCATAACGGGAATTCCGATCTGGTTCTGGCAAATATCCGTAATTATGGTGGTTTTGCAGACAAATCTATTCCAGAAATTGTGCTTTCCGGTCTGGAATCAAAAAATCTTGAGAAGTATCTTACCCTTTCGGAGGAAAAGTCACAGTTGGAAAAACGGAAAAAGGAAATCGAAGCAGAACAGCGGGCAATCAGTGTTCCTTTTGTGGAACAGCTGGGGCAGGGCTGCAAGGCAGTGCTGGAGGACGGTACGAACCGTTACCGTATTACCTATAATCCGACCAGACGTACTTCGGTTGGGAAAGACCAGATGGAGAAGCTGAAAAACCAGCATCCGGATATCTATGAGGAATATACAAAAACAACGGAGAGCCGTACTTTCCGAATTAAGAAGGAGGCGGCGTAATGAGAAAACCAAATGAACGGATGCGGATAAAAAGCTGGAGGGATATAAACAATGAGGTGCAGATTTAAACATAAGATTTTCCAGAATGAGGAGAATGGGTATACGATTGCCATATTCACCACACAGGATACGTCTGTCCCCCTGTCAGCCAGAGACAAATATCTGGCATCCCGGAATATCATCGGCTTCTCAGCGATTGGATTCGGTCTTCCGCTTACAGACGAGATTGAGCTTGAGATGGAAGGCAGATGGGAGAGCGGAGAGCATGGAACTCAGTATCAGGTGGAAAATTTCATGGAGGTTGTACCACGGACAAAGGAGGGTATCTTAGGATACCTTTCTTCCGGTGCAGTCAAAGGTATCGGTCCCAAGATGGCAGATACTATTTTTCGGAAGTTTGGGCTTCAGACACTGGAAATCATGGAAAATAACCCGCAGGAACTCTTGAAGATCCGTGGAATTTCCGAGAAGAAGCTGGCTGCTATTGTGGAGTCCTATGGAAAAAACCAGGTGTTCCGGGAACTGATGACGTTTCTGGCGCCTTTTAAGGTAACACCCAAAAAAGTGAATATGATTCTGAAGAAATTCGGAAATGAATCGGTGGATATTATCCGGCACCGCCCTTACATGCTGAGTGCAGTCAAAGGCTTCGGGTTTCTGACTGTGGATGCGATCGGAAGACAGTGCTGCTGTGCACTCAATGATCCCATGCGGATATCCGGGTGCATCGGACATATCATGAATCAGGCAATGAAAGAAGGACATCTGTTTAAGCAGCGTCAGGAGGTTATCAGGGAAGCACTGGAAATGCTGAACCGGGATCTGCAGGTCATGGCAGTATCGGAGCAGGATGTCAGTCAGGTGCTTTACCGGCTGGTGCTGCAAAAAAGCATTGTTGTGGAGGAAGAACGGATCTATTCTATCCGGCAGTATGAAGAAGAAACACAGACCGCTTCCATGATAGCCAGACGGCTTTTGGAGAAGCCGGTTTTGCTGTCCATTGAACCGGAGCTGGAAAAGGCACAGAAGACACTGGGGATCACGCTGTCAGAAACACAGAAACAGGCAGTGCGAATGGTGTTTGCACATCCCATCAGTATTATTACCGGAGGTCCCGGAACCGGAAAGACAACGGTTCTCAAGGTGATTCTCTATATCCATCAGTCGTTATGCAGGTCAGAGGTACAGCTTATGGCTCCGACCGGACGTGCGGCAAGACGTATGGTGGAGAGTACCGGCTGTGAAAATGCATCCACGATGCATCTGGCCCTGGGGCTTTTGGGAGATGATACGGATTTTGAACCGGATTTTGAGTACCTGTCTGCCGGATTTCTAAATGTAGATGAGGTGTCCATGGTGGACATGCATCTTGCCTATGAATTTTTCCGGCGGGTTAGCAGACATGCCAGAGTCCTTTTAGTCGGGGATAAGAACCAGCTCCCATCCGTAGGAGCCGGGGATGTGTTCCGGCAACTGATTGCCTGCGGGCTGATTCCGGTCACGGTACTGGATTTGGTTTACCGGCAGGGCGCTTTGAGCAGCATACCTTATAATGCAAAACTGATGCAGGAGAACAAGACTAATCTGAGCTTTGGGGAGGATTTTCAGTTCATTGCCTGTAAAGGAGCAGATGAAGCGGCAGAGATTGTCCGGAGGATTTATCTGGACGAGATTGCAAAAAACGGCATGGATCAGGTACAGATCCTGACTCCGTATCGGAAACGCAGTGCTGCCGGAGTGGATGAATTGAACAAATCTCTGGAAGATTTTGTAAATCCGCCGATCGCAGGGAAGAAGGAACTGCATATCGGCAGTCAGGTGTTCCGGGTTGGCGATAAGATTTTACAGAATAAAAATACCGAGATGGCGAGTAACGGCGATATGGGCAGGATACTGGACTGTATCACGGATGAGGATGGAAATGCCAGGGCAGTGATCGGATTCCCGGACGGGCGGCAGGTGCAATATGAAGCTGACCAGATGGAAATGATCGAACATGCAAACGCAATAACCATCCATAAGGCACAGGGTTCCGAATGTCCGGTTGTCATCATCCCTTGGGTGAAAGCCTTTTACATGATGCTGAAGCGCAATATTCTCTATACCGGAGTGACCAGAGCGAAAAGCAAGGTTTATCTGGTAGGGGAATGGGCTGCAGTCTGTCAGGCAATCCACACGGACGACAGCGGGACAAGGAACACCATTCTGAGTGAGCGGATCGTACAATATTACGATCAGTATCAGAGTGAACAGAAACCGGAAATGGAGCAGTTAAAACTTGTTGTTTAAAAATATTTTTCAACTTTTGAAATAAGCGGACTATTACTCTTATATAGGGGAACGTCTGCTTTTCTAAATGAAAGGAGCAGAGAATGAAAGAATTATTGTATAAGAAATCAGAGGCAGTTGCCGCTTTAAACCGTGTGGATGGCTTCCATCCGATGGAACTGGCAAGAAAGATTGGAGAAGAAGGGCAGGAGGAGCAGCTTTATCTGGATGTGAAATACCGGAAGCTCTGGTTTCGTCTGGTCAATCCGGCAGGAAAGATCATCAGCCGGATTATCACTTTCACAGAGAATATGGCAGTTGTGGAAGCACGTATCTATCTGGATAAATGTGATCAGGAAGACAATTATGTAGCCAATTCCTTTTCGCAGAAATTCCGGAGCGATGATCCGAAGTTTGGAGACAAATTTTTGGAAATGGCGGAAACAGCAGCCGTAGGAAGGGCATTATCGGATGCCGGATATGGTGTGCAGTTTGCGGATGTGGGAGAGGAAAATGATCCTGCACAGGTAGATGCCGGAATTCCATATCAGAATCCACAGATGCCGGATTCAGATGCCATGGCAAATGTAGCCATGCCGGATTCGGGTGCCATGGCAAATGCCGCTATGCCAAATTATGGAGAAATGCCAGGTCAGTCGGAATATGCAGGTCAGCAGATGATGAATCAGTTCTATCAGCAGGCACAGGCGGCGGGAAGCACCATTTACCATGGCAGTGGACAAATGCCTGGCTACGGTTCTGCTCCGGCTACCCCTACGCCGCCAAAGACCGGACAGATGCTGCAGGGAGCATTACAGAATCTGGATACGTCCCTTCCAGTAGAAGAACTGATGAAACGCATGAACTATGAAATGGCAGTTGAGACTGTGATTCCGGGAAAGGGAAAATACGGCGGAAAGACCATGGGACAGGTGGCAGTTGAAAGCCCGTCAACGATCCAGTGGTTTGCCGAGCAATATTCCGGACCGAACAATCTGGTTCCGGCGGCAGCAAAGGTAATTTTACAAAAAGCAATGCCGATGGCTGGTTAAGGAAGAACCCCGTAGAGAGCTTTTTTCTGCGTGGGAAAGGAGGAACATACCGGGATGTATTATGATATGTCTGGGTTTGATTATGGAATACTGGATGTGGTGCAGGTGCTGCATCTCAGAAAGCGGCGGGGAAACTATTACGACTGTCCGTTCTGTGGAGAAACACATGGGAAACTGAATATCAATGTGGAAAAGAATGTATTCCGGTGCAACCGCTGTGATGCGTCCGGGGGGATGCTGAAGCTTTATGCGGATTTGCACAATGTTACACTCTCCGAAGCAAATAAGCAGATCCGGGAAGCATTAGGAAAAGGAGAATACCGGACGGATTATATCAAAGCAACGCCGGTACAGGAAGAAAAGGCAACGGCAGAGCTTGCACCCATAGAGGAAATCCACCGGACGTATCAGAGAATGCTGTCCATGCTCACGCTTAACAGGAAGCATCAGGAGGATCTGCAAAGACGGGGATTAAAACCGGAACAGATCGAAGCACAGCGTTACCGGAGTGTCCCGCTGTTTGGAATGAAGAAGCTGGTCAAAAGGCTGGAAGAAGAAGGATATATGGTGAAAGGCGTGCCGGGATTCTACCGGGATACAGACGGAAACTGGACGATAAATTTCAAAGCAGAAAACTCAGGAATCCTGATTCCCATAGTTTCTTTGGACGGGTTCATCCAGGGCTTTCAGATCCGGGTAGATCATGTGACCGACACGAAAAAGTATATCTGGCTGTCCAGTGTCAATTATGACCAGGGAGTTTCCTCCGGAAGTCCGGTACATGTGATCGGTGATCTTGCTGCAGAACGTGTCTATCTGACCGAAGGAGCCTTAAAAGGGACCATAGCCCATTATCTGTCCGGCGCTACCTTTGTGTGCGTTGCCGGAGTGAACCAGTACCGGAATCTGAAACCGGTGCTGGAGCGGATGAAAGGATATGGGATGAAACAGCTTTTGGAGGCGTATGACATGGATAAGAAGATGAAAGTAACCTGTAATCACCATGATAGTAAGTGTGCGGTCTGTTTTGAGCGTTCTCCTGTTATCTGCCGGCATAAGGCGGAGAAGCGGAGGATTATCCAGAACGGCTGCAATAAGGTCTATGAAATCTGCCGGGAGCTTTCCCTGCCGATGAACCGGATGGTCTGGGATATGGACGAGAACGGGGAGTGGAACGGGAAACTCAAGGGGATTGATGACTATTTAGCTGCCATCAAACAGAAGGAAGGAGCCGGAGCACAGACTTCGGCTCTTCCGAAAGGAGAACAATCATGAGAAAAAAAGGAAATACGGTGCTTGCAGGACTCATTATCTGCCTGTTGTTTGTTTTTCTCGCAGCGGCAGGAAAACTCTTTGGTGCTTATCTGAAGTATCAGAAAGGGGACGTAAGTTACGAGAAACTGCAGGAATATGTTCAGAAACCAGAGGAAGAAGAATCACCGGAGCCTGAGAAAGAGAAGGAGGAACCTCAGAGCAGGTATCTGGAAATTGACTTTGCAGGTTTAAAAGCGGTTAATCCAGATGTCATAGCGTGGATTCAGATTCCGGCACTGGACATTAGTTATCCGGTGGTACAGGGGAAAGATAATGCATATTATCTCCATCACCTTTTTTCAGGAGAATCCAATATCAATGGGAGTATCTTTGTGGACTGTCATAATCAGCCGGACTTTACGGATCAGAATACGATTGTGTACGGGCATAATATGAAAAACGGGAGCATGTTCGGAACTCTGGATAAGTACCAAGACCAAGAGCTATTTGAACAACATCCGGAGTTTTATCTCTATTTGCCGGGAAAGATCCTCAAGTATCAAATCTTTTCCTGCTATGCGGGAAGAACCGGGAGTGAGGGATATAGGTATCATTTCCCGGAAGCGGAAGATTTTCAGACGTTTCTGGATACGGTGTCCTCTTATGGGCATTATGATACCGGCACCGAGCTGTCGGTAACGGATCGGATAGTTACGCTGTCTACCTGTGTCAATTCCAGACGGAATTACCGCTATCTGGTACATGGAAAATTAAGCAGTGAGATCATCACTGAGGAATAAAAGAATCATGCTGGTGTGAGAAGAAATTTCTTATGCCAGCTTTTATTATGGGAGTAAATGTAATGGGAACAGCATTGGTTATGGAACATGCAAACGCACTGGCACAGATGATAGTCAGTGAAAAGGACAAGTTATTTGATGAAAGAGTGGAGGCTCTTGTAAAACTTTATAGAAGGGCGGAATTTTATCTGAAGCAGGGATTTCTGGAGAGCATCGTCTGCAAGTTCCATCGGAAGAAAGTGGAAATGATTATGCAGGCGGAAACAAAAGGAGAGATAACGGAAATACTGAAATTATCAAAACCGCATTTTGATGGGAACAAGTTTGTCTATACCTCTCCGTATGCTGTGGAAGAGGAAGAGCTGCTCCTTTGGTCTCTGACATCACTGCAAGGTCCACTCCGGGATGAAGGGTATCGAAGATATCGGGAATTATTTGAGAAGTGCCTGCCGGAATTGGCGGAAAAGCTTTCAGCATAGGACAATGACAGAACAAAAGAAAAAAGATACCAAGCATTTTTGAGAATGGTTAGTATCTTTTTTCCTTAGACAAACTGACATTTACTGTCTTCTTTACATAAATAAAATAACGATTTTTCTTTCTCTTTATGGGCATAAAAAGTCTGAACTGCGCCCATACGTCTTAAATAAAAAGGTTACTTCAAATCATTCATTATTGTCTTTGCATTTAATTCCAATTTTTTAGTCACATACTCAATTAATGCGGATGAATGCAAATATTGAATCTGATGTCTATTATCGATTGCACGCTTTGAAAATTTAGAATCGGTATAAAGATTATCTCTTTTTAACAATATTTTAAACGAAATAGAATCAAACGGCACATTTCTTCCATCAAGTAATAAGCTTATACCATTATCCCTCAATCTTCTGTTAATTTCTTGTACACATCTATTTCTTGTAAATATGCAATCAGTTTCACATTCAACATAATTTGTTTCACAGAAAGTAACCAATTCGTTATAATATGATTTACCTAAAATTTTCAAATCATGATGACCAACCATTTTCTTCAACTGATAAGCATCTGAATTAATCTTATCTTTGATAATCTTTCCTCTCGAAATAGCAATAAAATATCTCTTAATTATGTCATAAGATCCAATTATATTTTTTTGCAAATAATCATCCACAAGTTTAGCAGCTAAATAGATTATCTTAAAATATCTTAATATACGATTATGAGCTACTTTTATCGTTTCAACTGGTTCGAAATCAATTGGTGCTTCATATTTGTTTTTCTTTCTTCCTAAATAATGTCCGATATTATTCCTTGTTAATCGTAATTCGTCTAAGTCTTTTGAAAGAGCAAGTAATTCTGTTGGAAGAACACCGAAGTATTTTTGAAACGAAGAAAATCTTTTATTCCACTCTCCTCGGCAGACCTCATCAATAGCATCGGTAAATCTATATGACTTATCCATTACATCTCCATACGTAATATCTTTTTTTAGTAACTCAGCTCCATCTACTGCGTCCTTGCAATCAATAATAACTCCTGGTTTTGATTCGAATGCAAGTGAAACTACAGTTCGTAAATAGGTTTCAAAGCACGAACTCAGCATCATAATTATGTTTAATCTCGAATAATTTATGTACTCAGAAAAATCGTTTTTCCACTCTCCATATGTAGGAGCAATACGCCGGTCCTCCTCATCTGGAATCAGAAAAAAGCTTTTAGGATCAGCATCATCATTCACTAGGTTCTTTTTTGCAAGTGCTTTGATTGTATTTGCTGTTGGAACAAATGCCCAATACGATCTGTTTATCTCTTCAATATGTTGCTTAAACAAGTTAAACGCCAATGTATAAGGGAACGGCGATTTCCATCTCACATTACTCATGTTAATTCCTCCAACGTTATTCTAAATATATGAAAATTATATCTTTTTTCACTTGCGTACATAGGTATATTGTTTTTTACATGTTCTGTTTAAATCCTTCTCTTTATCCTCAGTCTTTGACTCCAAAGTAATTTTGAAAGATCTGTATTCAAACACTACTAGCTCAGAATGGACGATTTTGATCAAGGCAATGATTCTTTATTTCCATGTTCAAAAGGATTCTCGGCTCTCTGTCTACTGAGCTCTACAAATTCATATTTGATAATATGTTCATTATACTGTGTTTTACCAATGATATCAACGATATGGAAGTATACAGGAAGAAAAATTATGGAAATAGTCTTTAAAAAGTTGCACTTTAAGTATCTCCTACGTACACTCATCTTTGACAGTTGATTAGTTAAAAAAGTGCCGCAATCCCAGTAAATTGATATGCTCCCCATATGGTAGACAATGGAAATATCCAAAAATCTATCATATGAGGAGCATATTTTTATGTCTAGGAAACAGTATAGTAAGGAGTTGAAACTTGAGCTCGTAAAAAAACACCTTGAGGATGGAATCTCTTATTGGAAATTAGGTAAAGAGTATGGAATTGAGGCTAGTATTATCCGCAGGTGGGGTCATAAATACGAAACATTTGGAGAAGACGGTCTAGAAAAGCAAAATGCTGATTTATGTAATTACTCTGCAGAATTTAAGAAGAAGATTGTTCTTGAATATCTTGGAGGCAATATAACGAGTCAGGATTTAGCTGCAAAATACAAAATTCATGCACCAAGTACTGTTCGTACATGGATTAAGCAGTATAATAACCATGAAGATTTAACAAATTCCAGAAAAGAAGGTGTATATCTCATGGCTAAAAACGGTGCTAGAAAAAATACAACCCTTGAAGAAAGAATAAACATTGTCGAAGAATGCATAAACACGGGATGTAATTATGCTTCTACAGCGAATAAATATGGTTGCTCCTACGGACAAGTTTATGCATGGGTTAGAAAATATAAAGATAAAGGAATCGAAGGATTATATGATCGACGAGGTAAGAACAAAGCGATTTCTCAATTATCAGATATTGAAAAGTTGAAAGCTGAAAACCGACTACTAAAAGCTCAAACACAGCAGCAACAAATGGAGATTGATTTCTTAAAAAAACTCGACGAAATAGAGAGGAGGTGAACCTGACCAAGACACGCAATACAACAAAATACCTTGCAATCAAAGAATTATCTGATGAAAATAAGACATACTCAATATCGGCGTTATGCGAGTTTGCTGGAATAGCTAGATCAGCCTATTATAAATGGCTAGATCATGTAAATAGTGATAATGATAATCTTAATGAACGCATAGCCGATACCATTACAAAGATTCATGATGAACATCCAGATATGGGTTATAGACGTATAAGGGATACTCTAGCACATGATTATAAAATAGCTGTTAATGACAAACGTGTTTTAAGGATTTGCCGCAAAAAGAAAATCCAGTCATATATAAAGCATCGGTATAATTGTTGTACTAAACCTGCATCTGATCCAGCTTATGTTGCCGAAAATATCCTTAATAGAGAATTTAAATCGGACATGATAAATCAGAAATGGGTAACAGATGTATCAGAATTCAAATATGGTGTTGGAGAAGACGATAAAAAAGGTAAACTATATTTAAGCGTAATACTTGATTTATGCGATAGGAGACCTGTCGCTTTTGTATATAGCACCAGAAATGATAACCCTCTTGTTTTTGATACATTTGACAAAGCTGTGGCAGCGAATCCAGGAGCTACACCACTATTTCATAGTGATCGAGGCTATCAGTATACTTCGAAAGCATTTAGGCGGCGAATTTTAGCTGCTGGAATGACACAAAGTATGTCTCGCGTGGCAAGATGTATCGATAATGGTCCTATGGAAGGATTCTGGGGACTAATGAAACAAGAAATGTATTATGGCAAAAAGTATAAAACAAAAGAAGAATTAATGCTTGCCATAGAGAAATACATAGATTATTACACAAACAAAAGAGTTCAACGAAATCTTGGGGTGCTTACACCACTGGAATTCCATGAACAAAAACTAAAAAACGTTGCATAAATAACCCGGTACATAAACTGTACCGGGGAAGAAAAAATTTTCGTTATTTAATTTGTCTACTTGACGGGTAGCACACCAAAACACTAGCTTTTTCTGGCTGCAGTTTTCTAAAAAAGTGCAACCAAAAATGCAACCCACATTTGGCAACTGCCCAATGGGCAGTGCCAAGAATGTTAATTTTGGGATTTTAAATTAAGATATACATGAAAAAAGAGAACAGCTGTCGCCATTCTCTTTTCTACAAACTGTTAAGGAAACAATCGGAGTTGGTGTAAACGAAAAAGCAGCCTTGAGTTCTGA
>OLQE01000165.1_pt1 | contig 60353 bp, 52 predicted proteins | sample 1643161 | NCBI WGS metagenome assembly OLQE01 (sample SAMEA3136650, study PRJEB25190) | human gut metagenome
TTCTTCGTGCGCGAGCGGGCCTTCTAGGCGCTCATGCGCTTCGTCTCTTGGATGAGTTCGTGCACCACGGAAGGCTCGGACAGCGTGGAGATGTCGCACAGATCCTCCGTCTCCTGCGCGGCGATTTTACGCAGGATGCGTCTCATGATTTTACCGCTGCGCGTTTTCGGCAGCGCGTTGGCGAAATGGATGACATCGGGCGTGGCGATGGGCCCGATGCTCTCCCGTACGTGCACGAACAGACGGTCGCGCAGGTCGGCGTCGATGACCGTTCCCTCTTTGACGGTGATGTAGGCATAGATGCCCTCGCCCTTCACCGGATGCGGGTACCCTACGACGGCTGCTTCTGCGACCTGCGAGTACGAGACGAGCGCGCTTTCAACTTCGGCCGTGCCGATGCGGTGGCCCGACACGTTCATCACGTCGTCGATGCGACCCGTGATCCAGAAGTAGCCATCCTCGTCTCGATAGGCGCCATCGCCCGTGAGGTAGTAGCCGGGGGTGGGGAAGTACACGTCTTTGTGAGCCTTCGCGTTGCCGTACACGCCCAGCATCATGCCCGGCCATGGCCTCGTCAGCACGAGACTGCCGCGCTCGCCGGCATCGGCCTCGGCTCCGTCCGCTCCGATGACCCTCGGTTCTATGCCGAAGAACGGTAGCGCCGCCGATCCTGGCTTCATGTCCACTGCGCCGGGTATCGAGGTGATCATGATGCCGCCCGTCTCGGTTTGCCACCACGTGTCGACGATGGGGCACATGCCGTGACCGACGGTGGAGTAGTACCACATCCAAGCCTTCGAGGTGATGGGCTCGCCTACCGAGCCGAGCAGCCGCAAGGTCGAGATGTCGTGCTCGTTCACCCAGCGGTCGCCGTCTTTCATCATGGAGCGCACTGCGGTCGGGGCCGTGTACAGGATGTTGACGCCGAACTTCTCAACGATCTCCCAGAAACGGTCGGGCTTGGGGAAGTTGGGCACGCCTTCGAACATGAGCGACGTCGTCCCGTTCGACAGCGGCCCGTACACGAGGTAGGAATGACCGGTGATCCAGCCGGCGTCGGCCGTGCACCAGAAAATGTCATGTTCCTTGAGGTCGAACACGTACTTCGAGGTGAGGGTGGCGTAAAGCAGATAGCCGCCGGTGCCATGCAGGATGCCCTTCGGTTTCGCCGTGCTGCCGCTCGTGTAGAGGATGAACAGGGGATCGTTCGCTTCCATCCGCTCCGGCTCGCATTGGGGCGCCTCGGGAGCAAGCACGTCGTCCCACCAGAAATCGCGCCCCGCCTTCATGGCCGTGCGTTTCTCGATGCGGCGTACGACGACGCAGCTCTCGACCTGGGGGCACATGTCAAGGGCTTTATCGCAGATTTCCTTGAGTCTCAGGATCTTGCCCGAACGGTATCCGTAGTTTGACGTGATGACCACCGTGGCACCCGAGTCGACGATGCGATCCTTCAGCGATTCGGCGCTCAGGCCGCTGAACACCACGCAGTGGATAGCGCCGATGCGAGCGCACGCCAGCATGCTGATCGCGAGTTGGGGGACCATGGGCATGTACAGCACCACGCGATCGCCCTTTCGCACGCCGAGGCGGCGGAGCATGTTCGCCGCCTTGCACACCTCGCGATGCAGACGCTGGTAAGTGTAGACGTCCACCTCTTCGGTGGGCTCGCCCTGCCAGATGAGCGCGGCTTTGTTCCTGCGCGGCCCGTTCAGGTGGCGATCGATGCAGTTGCAAGATGCGTTAAGCTCCCCGCCGCGGAAGTAGCGCACGAACGGCTCATCCGAGTCGAAATCGTATTCCTCGACGGCATCCCACGGTTTGAACCAGTCAAGGTGCTCGGTGGCCATATCGGCCCAAAAAGCCTCAGGATCGGCGATGGAGCGGCTGTACATGGCGTCGTAGTCCTGTCGGCTTTTGATGAGGGCGTTGTAGCTGAATTCGGGCGAGGGCTCGATGGACGTTTCGTTTTGGAGCATTTGTCTGATGAAGGCGTTGCGGGTGTTGCGGTTCATTGAGGACTCCCTTCTGCGCGGACGCGAGAAATCGAAAAGGATCAGGCCACCATCGGGTAGTGGTCGGGGGCGCAGGCGCCGATGCTCGACAGCAGGTCGGGACGGCGATGCGCGAGGTGGGCACAAGCGTCTTCGAGCAATACGGTCTCGTGGATGCTCGTGCAGGAGTACAGAGCCTCGCACAGCGCGCCTACCGAGGTGACGTCGCAGTGGGAAGGCCAATCGTAATCGCTCATGTCCATGAGCGCGACTGCGAAGGCGATGAGGCTCTTCTCGCTCAAACAGGCGACGAGGCGCTGCGCGTCGCGAACGTCGAGGGGCGTGCGATCGCATAGCTCGTCGATGCGGTGCAGCGCGTTTCTCCTGACGAAGCTGGGACCGTTGCCGGCGGCGATGGCAAGCAGGAGGTCGATGTCGTCGATGGAAGATACGGCTACGATCTTGGCTACGCGGCTCACGTCGACGTTCGAGAGAAAGGCCATAAGCTCGGGGTCGCGCATCTCGCTCAGCGCCGCGCGCAGAGCCTCGCCGCGGAGTTTCCCGATGGAAACGGCCTTCCGGGCGCTGACTGCGTCGAGCAGTTCGTTCGAGGTCCAGAGTTTCCGTACGCTCATCTCTTTGTTCGCTACCTTCATTGTCGTCCTCCTCTTCGTTCGATGGGAATGGGGATCGGATTCGCGCGGTGACGTACGGCCATCATGGGGGCTGTAACGATTACAGGGTCAACGAGCGCGCGGCGACTATGCCCGCGATTGGCGGGTTCTCGGCTGCGAACGGCGATTTACATGCTTAGAACAGGCTCGTCTGCGCTCCCATAGGTTGGGAGGGCTTGTAGGCGGCGATGATGTCGGACATGCGCCAAAGCAGACCGTGCTGCTTGCACAGCGAGCGGAAGAGGGCGCGGTTCTCGGTTGCGCGGGGGCTGTTGCAGAAGTATCGGTCGCCGAATGCCGCGCGATAGCGCTCGGGCAGCGTGGGATCCACGGCTGCGATGCGGTCGAGGAAGTGGTCGCGCTGGCGGTCGCGCATGGTGACGCCCGTCATATGGTAGACGAACCGCGCGCCAGCCGCTGCCGCGCCTTCCACCACGCCGCGCACCGTGGCATCGTCGTCCGTCGCAAACGGCAGCGTCGGCGTGAATAGCACGCCGCAGAACACCCCGGCGTCCGCCAGCTCGGCCAGCGCGGCGAAGCGCTCGCTAGGCGAGGGCGCGTGCGGTTCGATGATGCGCGCCAGCTGGTCGTCGGCCGTGGTGACGGTGATCTTCGCGATGGCCCCGCCCGCCGCTCCGATGGCGCTCAGCACGTCGATGTCGCGCGTGATAAGCGTGCTCTTCGTGTCCACCGACACGCCGAAGCCGAATTCCTCGATCAGCTCCAACGCACCGCGCGTCACGCGCAGAGTGCGCTCGAACGGGTTGTACGTGTCGGACATGGCGCCGACGCCCACGATGCCTCGCACGCGGCGGCTGCGCAGTTCGCGCTGCAGGATGGCCAATGCGTCGAACTTGACGCTCACCTGGTCGAAGTCGTCGATGCGGTAGCACTCGCTGCGGCTGTCGCAGTAAATGCAGCCGTGGCAGCAGCCCCGGTACAGGTTCATATTATAATTGCAGCCGAACCAGCGGTTATTTTCCGCATATCCTGCCGAGAGAATTGTTTTTGCTGTGACCAGTTCCAAAAAAACGCCTCCTTTCGGCAATATTATACATCCAGGCCTTTGCTGCGCGCAAGCCTGGTCAAAAGCTCGCACCTTATCCCAGCCGCCCGTATATATTAATAATAGGTTGCGAACAGAAAGGAAAGGAGATTTGATTTCATGACAACCATTGTATATACAGTAGAGCCAGGCGACACATTATGGGGAATCGCCCAGCATTTCGGCACGACCGTCAACGATATTGCGCGCTACAACGGCCTTGCGTTCCCCGATAAAATATATCCGGGCCAGCAAATCCGTATCCCGTCCGCGCAGACTCAGGTCCCGGTCTGGTACGTTGTACGCCCGGGCGACACGCTATGGACAATAGCCCAGCGTTATGGGCTGACTGTGGAGGGGATTCTCCAGCTTAACAGCATAGACAATCCCGATATGATTTATCCAGGCCGCGTTTTGCGCCTGCGTGCAAGATAATTCATAGAAACGTCCTTTATGCAGCCGCGTAAACGGCGGCTAAGCTTTTCATATCCTACAAAAAAGAGGCTTCGCCCTGGCGGCGGAGCCTCTTGCCGTTATCTGAATTTCAGCGGGATGCTTTTATGTAGCTTCCCGCAATGCGCCCTGTGCAAGACCGAAGCTGATGGTGATGGCATGATCGACCTGGTTCATGGCTGGTTCGTCGAGGCGCCCCATTTTTTCCTTGAGCCGGCGCTTGTCAATCGTCCTGATTTGTTCGAGCAGTACGACAGAATCTTTTAAAAGCCCGCAGTTATCCGCGCCGAGCTGTATATGTGTGGGCAGCTTTGCCTTTGATTGCTGGCTTGTAATCGCAGCGGCAATCACTGTGGGGCTGAAACGGTTGCCGACGTCGTTCTGTACAATCAGCACCGGCCTGACGCCGCCCTGCTCGGAGCCCACGACGGGGCTTAAATCGGCGTAAAAAATATCACCGCGTTTAATATTCATTTTTTCGACCGTTCCTTTCTTACGTAAACAATATTCAAAACGTATTTTTATCTGTTTTGAAAACAGGGATTGGCCGTTCCCTGTTATTTTCGGTTGGAGTAATTACCCTCGTTCATATATTTGCCAGCTTGAACGGGGGTTATACATTACCCTTTCCATAATATTAAAGGAAAATGAATTTTGACACTCGGTTCTATCGCGCCTTTGCTTTGCATAAACAAAACCAGCCGCGAACGGGGGGAGAAAAAAATACCCATAATTTAAAAGGAAGGCGTGCAGGAAATTGGAAGGCATTCTTCACGGCGATTTTGTTGCATTTTGTTGCCTTTTTTGTTATGATATAAAATAATTGTAAACAGCAAGAACGTGTTTGCAGGAAACAGCTTTTTAGAAAAACAGGATAAAAGGACGATTCTTTATGAAATATTGCGCCCATTGCTGCACCCTATTTGAAAGGGGAGCAATTTGCCCCGACTGTAAGCGGGAGCTTAGAAAAGAAATTAAGGAAAGCGACCCGGTCACGGTCATCCGCGCGGACGGCTTTGAGCGGGAGCGCATTGTCGCGGCGCTTAGAGATAACGGCGTGCCGTGTATTGAGCAGTTCGATAAAAAGGAGCGTTCCGCCGACGCGGTGACGGGCAAGCTTGCGGCGAAGGTGAAAATAGAGGTTCCCTTTGCAGCCTTAGAGCAGGCAAGGGACATTTTAGTCGGAATCGGCGCGGTAAAGCTCGCGGGGGAAAAGGTGCTGGAGAACGGCAATATGCCCTCCGGGGCATTAGAAAGCGGTACGAAAACATTTGAATACAGCCATACGCCGGTACAGCAAAAGAAAAAAGGCAAAAAGAAACGAAAAGAAAAAGAGCCAAAGCCAGAACCCCAATGGGAAGAGATGAGCCGTACAAAACGAAACGTCGTTCGTATTGTTTCCGTAATTCTGTTTATTATTGTGGTTTCGCTCGTCGTCTTCGGCACCGATTTCATCACTGGCCTGGTCAAAGAATTATTCTGATTTTCAGGAGGTATACTATAATGAGCCATATCAATACAAAATGCGTGCAGTCCGGCTACGAGCCGCAGAATGGGCAGTCCAGGGTCGTTCCCATCTGCCAGAGCACAACATATAAATACGACAGCGCCGAAACCATGGGAAAGCTCTTCGATTTGGAGGAGGACGGCTTTTTCTATACGCGCCTTGCAAACCCGACGCTCGACGCGGTAGAAAAGAAAATTGCCGACCTTGAGGGCGGCGTCGGCGCGATGCTCACCTCGGCGGGGCAGGCGGCTTCGCTTATTTCCGTTACGAATATCTGCCACGCGGGCAGCCACGTTGTCTGCGCAAGCGCGGTTTACGGCGGCACGTTCAACCTGTTCCATAAAACCCTGCGCGAGCTGGGCATTGAGTTTACCTTTATGGCACCGGATGCAACGGAAGAGGAAATTATGGCGGCATTCAGGGAAAACACCAGGGCGGTCTTTACGGAAAGCCTTGCGAACCCCGCGCTCGTCGTGACAGATATCGAGATGTACGCGCGCTGCGCGCATGCGCACGGTGTGCCGCTGATTGTAGACAACACGTTCCCAACGCCTATAAACTGCCGCCCGTTTGAACACGGAGCGGATATCGTGGTGCATTCCACCTCCAAATATATGGATGGGCATGCGGTCGCGCTCGGCGGTGTGGTTGTGGACAGCGGTAAATTCGATTGGAAAAACGGAAAATTCCCCATGCTGACGACGCCGGACGATACGTACCACGGCGTTGTATACACCGAGCATTTCGGCCCAGCCGCCTATATTGCAAAGGCACGCGTGCACCTGATGCGCGATTTTGGCGCGCAGGCGTCCCCGCAAAACGCGTTTTTACTCAATTTGGGGCTGGAAACGCTCCACCTGCGCATGGCGCGCCACTGCGAAAACGCGCAGAAGCTGGCGGAATTTTTACAGCAGAGCGATAAAATTGAATGGGTCAACTACCCGGGGCTTAAAGACAATAAATATTACGAGCTTGCACAGAAGTACATGCCGCAGGGCAGCTGCGGCGTCATCTCCTTTGGCGTACGGGGCGGCAGGAAAGCCGCCGAAAAGCTGATGGAAGGGCTTAAAATCGGCGCGATTGTCGTCCACGTGGCGGACGTGCGTACCTGCGTGCTCCATCCCGCGAGCACGACGCACCGCCAGATGAACGACGAACAGCTTGAGGAAGCGGGTATCAGCCCGAACATGATACGCCTTTCCGTCGGCATTGAGGACATCGGCGATTTAATCGGGGACTTCAGGCAGGCTCTGGAAAGAGTTTGATTCACACATGTTTAAATGTAAGAAATTTACCATCATATACGGGCATTACGGCTGCGGCAAAACGAATTTATCGTTAAACCTGGCGCTTATGCTTGCAAGGGAAGGAAACCCGGTAACGCTTGTCGATTTGGACATTGTAAACCCGTATTTCCGCAGCAGCGACTATAAAGGGCTGTTTGAAGGGCTGGACGTTGAGGTTGTAAGCCCGCAGTTTGCGGGCACCAACCTCGACCTGCCTTCTCTGCCGGCGGAAATCTATTCGGTTTTTAACCAGGCCGGCCGGTATGTCATAATGGATATCGGCGGGGACGACGCGGGCGCGTACGCGCTGGGGCGTTTTGCCGGGCAGATAGAAAGCCTTGCGGATTATGAGGCGTATTACGTCGTCAACAAATACCGCGCGCTTACCCAATCTCCGCAGGAGGCGGCCGGGATGCTCTCCGAAATAGAGGCGGCTTCGCGCGTCAAAGCGACGGGTATTATCAACAATTCACATTTGCAGGGGCTGACCACCGCGGAGGATATTTTGGCCTCCGCCGCTTACGCGCAGCGGACCGCGGCGGCGCTTTCCCTTCCGCTTGTTATGACCACTGCGCCGAAAGACGTGGCGCAGGAGCTCGAAGGGAAGATTGAAGGGCTTTACCCTGTTGAGGTAATCGTCAGGCCGCCGTTTGAATGAGAAAACAATCATATTTTAAATAGAGAGAACCGGTAAAGGAGGAATATCAATGCCGAGAATCATCGTCAACGAAGACGTATGTAAGGGCTGCGGGATGTGTGTTTACGCATGTCCTAAGAAAATCATCGCCCTTACAAAAGACAAAATCAACGCGAAGGGCTACCATCCCGCGCGCCTGATGAAGCCGGAGGAGTGCATCGGATGCAAATCCTGTGCGACAATGTGCCCCGACGTCGCCATTACAGTAGAAAGATAAGGGGCGCATGGCCCAGGAAAGGATTGAACAGCACAATGGCAGAACGGTTTTTAATGAAAGGCAACGAAGCGCTTGCTGAAGCCGCCATCCAGGCGGGGTGCAAGCATTTCTTCGGTTATCCGATTACCCCGCAGACGGAGCTTGCCGCCTATATGTCGAAGCGGATGCCGAAAATCGGCGGTACATACCTGCAAGCGGAATCTGAGATTGCCGCGGCGAATATGGTACTGGGCGCGGCAAGCGCAGGCGTACGCGCGATGACGAGCTCCAGCTCGCCTGGCATCAGCTTAAAAACAGAAGCGATTTCCTATATGGCGGGCAGCGATGTTCCCGCCTTGATTATAAACGTCCAGCGCGGCGGCCCGGGACTGGGCGGAATCCAGCCGTCCCAGGCGGACTATTGGCAGGCCACGAAAGCGCCGGGCCACGGCGATTTCCAGGTGCTCGTGTTTGCGCCGGCTACCGTGCAGGAAATGGTCGACCTTGTCGGCACGGCGTTCGACCTTGGAGACAAGTACCGTATGCCCGCCATGATTCTGGCGGACGGTATGCTCGGCCAGATGATGGAGCCGGTTGAAATTCCCGACAATCCCCGTACAGACCTGCCCGAAAAGCCATGGGCGACCGACGGCCACAAGGGGAAAAGGGAGCATAATGTCATCAATTCGCTCTATCTTACCCCGCAGGCGCTGGAGCAGCTCTCTATTGAGCGCTTCAAGCGTTATGAGGTCGTCAAGGAAAACGAGCAGCGGGCCGAGGAATATTTGACGGACGACGCGGATATTATCGTCGTCGCGTACGGCGCATCCTCCAGGGTTGCGCACAGCGCGGTTGACAGCGCGCGCGAAAAGGGCATGAAGGTCGGGCTTATCCGGCCGATTACCCTCTGGCCGTTCCCGACTGACGCGCTTAAGAAGGCGGCAAAAACAGCAAAGAGCTTCCTTTGCGTTGAAATGAGCATGGGCCAGATGGTCGATGACGTCAGGCTTGCAATCGAATGTAAGCGCCCCGTTACCTTCTTCGGCAGGACGGGCGGCGTTATACCGACCCCCGCTGAAATTTTGAATGAAATTGAAAAGCTTGGAGGTGCAGAGTAATGGCAGTCGTTTTTGAAAAACCGAAATCCCTGACAGACGTGCCGTTCCATTACTGCCCCGGCTGTACGCACGGTATTGTGCACAGGCTGATAGCAGAGGTCATGGATGAGCTTGAAATCGAGGGTATCACAGTCGGCGTTGCTCCGGTCGGATGTGCCGTTATGAATTACGATTACTTTTCCTGCGATATGGTGCAGGCTCCGCACGGGCGCGCGCCGGCCGTTGCGACGGGGCTAAAGCGCGCAAAGCCCGATAATATTATCTTTACCTACCAGGGTGACGGCGACCTTGCGGCAATCGGTACGGCTGAAACCGTTCACGCGGCGACAAGGGGCGAAAACATTACCGTCATCTTCATCAATAACGCAATTTACGGTATGACGGGCGGCCAAATGGCCCCGACCTCCCTGCCAAACCAGGTCACGCAGACCACGCCCTACGGCAGGGACGTAAACACAGCCGGCTACCCAATCCGCGTATGCGAGCTGCTCTCGACGCTCGACGGCGTGGCGCTTGCACAGCGCACCTCGGTCGACTGCGTGAAGAACGTGAACCAAACGAAAAAAGCCATTAAAAAGGGCTTCCAGAACCAGATAGACAAAAAGGGCTTTTCCCTGATTGAAATCGTTTCGACCTGCCCGACAAACTGGGGCATGTCGCCTGTTGAGGCGCTCGGCTGGCTGCGGGAGAACATGCTGCCGTATTATCCGCTGGGCGTTTACAAGGATGAGGAGAAGGGGGCAAGGCTCAAATGAGTAAGAATTATAATATGCTGCTTGCGGGCTTCGGCGGACAGGGAATCCTGTTCGCCGGCAAGGTCATCGCGTACGGCGGCCTGATGGATGAAAAGGAAATTTCCTGGCTGCCCTCCTATGGGCCGGAAATGCGCGGCGGCACCGCCAACTGCAGCGTCTGCATCAGCGACACGCCGGTCGGTTCCCCCCTGGTGCTCACGCCGAACGTGCTCGTTGCAATGAACCTGCCGTCGCTCGATAAATTTATTGGGAGCGTCGAGCCGGGCGGGACGGTCATCATCGACAGCTTTTTGATTGACAAAAAAATTGAACGCGGCGATGTGAACGTTTTTTATGTCCCCGCGACAAGGCTCGCGGAGGAAAACGGGCTCAAGGGGCTTGCGAATATTATCCTTGTCGGCAAGCTGTTTAAGGAAACCGCATTCTGCTCGGACGAGGCGCTCGACAGGGCAATCCAGAAGAGCGTGCCGAAGAGCAAGGCGCATTTGCTCGACGCGAACCGGAAAGCCATCCGGATTGGCATGGAATACAAGGGCTGACCCATACATATTGCAGAGGTGAACATAACATGAAAAAGATTGCGGCGCTTATTCTGGCGCTTTTACTGTGTACGGCTATCCTTGCGGGCTGCGGGGACAGCGGGAATACTTCCTCAGGCGGTTCTTCCGCCAACAGCGCGGCTTCCCAGGACGGGGAGAAAAAGAAAATCGGGATTGTGCAGATTTCAGACCACGCATCCCTGAACACCATCCGCGACGCGACAATCGAGCAGCTCGGAAAGCTCGGCTACAAGGACGGAGAGACGGCTGAAATCGAGGCGCTTTCCGCGCAGGGAGAGGCTGCGAACGTCACGACGATACTCAACAATTTCGTGTCCGGCGGCAAGGATATTGTCATTGCCATCACGACTCCGGTTGCTTCCGCGGCGCTCAATATTGCAAACGAGGTACCCGTCGTGTTCTCGGCGGTCAGCGACCCGGTTGCGACAAAGCTTACCACAAGCCTGGAAAAGCCCGATAAAAACGTTACGGGTACGAGCGACGCAGTGCCTGTAGAGCGCATTCTCGACATGGCTCTTGAGCTTACGCCGAACATAAAGACCCTCGGGTTGCTCTATAACAACGGCGAGGCAAGCAGCGTTTCGAACATTGCCGCGGCAAAGGAATACTGCGATAAAAACGGGCTGAAATACGTGGAAGCGGGCGTTACCACCTCAACCGAGGTACAGCAGGCGGCGCAGTCGCTTGTGACGAAATGCGACGCCATTTTTACGCCGACCGACAACACGGTTGCCGACGCGATGACAGTGCTTGCGCAGATTACAAAGGACGCGAAGATTCCTTGCTATGTCGGCGCGGATTCCATGGTAAAGGACGGCGGCTTTGCAACCATCGGCATCAAGTACGAGGACCTCGGTATTGAAACGGCGAATATGGCCGACAAGGTTTTGAAGGGCGCGCGGGTTTCGGATATCCCCATTAAGGTGTTTGACGACTTGAGCACCTATGTCAATACCGACACGGCGAAGGCCATCGGCGTGGAAATCCCGGAAAGCATTTTAAAGAATGATAAAACTGTGATATTCCCGCAGGGATAACACAGAGAAACGGAGGAATCCCTGTGCTTGGGATTCCTCCCGTTTACTCATAACGCTGCGGCAAACCGCTTGAGGCTTCTTCTTTTTATCCTTTTCAAACGGCTTGCCGCGGCGTTTGTCCAATTTACAGCAAAGGACGGTACCGCCCATGCAATATTTAACGCTTGGCCTCGGCTCGCTTGAGGAGGGGCTGATTTACGCAATTATGGCGGTGGGGATTTTCGTCTCCTTCCGCATACTCGATATTCCCGACCTGACGGTTGACGGAAGCTTTATCACCGGCTCAGCCGTTTCCATTATGGTAACGCAGGCGGGGCTTCCCGTGCTCGGTATTTTCGCCGCGATGGCGGCGGGCGCGCTCGCGGGCTGTATAACGGGGCTTTTACATACAAAGCTCAAGGTGCAGCCGATTCTGGCGGGCATCCTCACCATGACGGGGCTTTACTCCATCAACCTGATGATTTTAGGCGATAACCCGACGGTTTCCGTGTTCGGGCAGGATACCATTTTCACGCCGCTGCTGAACGCCGCGCAGTCGTGGGCGCCGGAGCTTACCAGTGTAATGAAAAAGGCGGGCGTGCTGCCAATCATCCTGCTGGTTCTGGTCGTTGTGACGATTATCCTGTATTGGTTTTTAAAGACACAGCTTGGCATGTCCCTGCGCGCAACGGGCGACAATGTCGAGATGGTCAACGCGTCGTCAATCAATTCCGACGCGATGAAAATACTCGGCCTTGCGATTGCAAACAGCCTCGTCGCCCTGAGCGGCGCGGTGCTTGCGCAGGACCAGAACTTTGCCGACGCGAAGGCGGGCACCGGTATGGTCGTCATCGGGCTTGCGTCCATCATCATCGGCGAAGCCATCTTTGGAAGGCGAAGCGTGCTCAATAACATCGTTTCGGCTATCCTCGGCGCAATCCTTTACCGCGTCGTCATTACGGTCGTATTCCAGCTCGGTATGCCCGCGAGCTATTTAAAGCTTTTGTCCGCGGTAATTGTGGCGATTGCGCTTGCCGTACCGATTGTGGGAGCAAATGTAAAGAAACGGAGGAAGAGACATGCTGAAGCTTGATAACGCCTCCATTACCTTTTACGCGGGGACCGTCAATGAGCGCAAGGCGCTCGACCATGTATCGCTCCACCTGAAAAAGGGGGATTTCGCGACCGTTATCGGTTCAAACGGCGCGGGCAAATCGACGATGCTCAACGCAATCTCCGGCACCTATACGCTTGACAGCGGTAAAGTCATACTCGACGGGGCGGAGGTCACAAGCCAGAAGGAGCACAAGCGCGCGCGTTTTATCGGGCGGCTGTTCCAGGACCCGCTCAAGGGGACCGCGCCGAATATGACGATTGAGGAAAACCTGTCCCTGGCGTACAGCCGCGGCAGCCGGAGGGGGCTTTCCATGGGCATCAAAAAGCAGGACGCGCAGATGTTCCGTGAAATCCTGTCCCAGCTCGATTTGGGGCTGGAGGACCGGCTGAAATCAAAGGTTGGGCTGCTTTCCGGCGGGCAGCGGCAGGCGCTTACCCTTTTGATGGCGACCATCGTTACGCCAAAGCTTCTGCTGCTTGACGAGCACACGGCGGCGCTCGACCCTAAAACGGCAAACCAGGTGATGGAGCTGACGGAAAAAATCATCGGCGAGCACCAAATCACCACGCTGATGGTCACACACAACATTAAGGACGCGCTCCACACGGGCAACAAGACGATTGTGATGAGCGCAGGTAAAATTGTGCTGATTCTCGAGGGAAAAGAACGCGAGCAGATGACCGTACCTGAGCTGATGAAGCTCTATTCGGCCAATGCGGACGACGAGTTTACCGATAAAATGCTGCTTGACTGATAAAATGAATCCGCCGGAAAACCGGCGGATTTTTTGAAAGGATTCAATATGGAAAAGAAGTACAGCGCGATTATATGGGATTATAACGGCACGCTTATCGACGACGTGCACACGGCGCTTTTGTCTGTTAACGATATCCTGCGAAGGCGGTCGATGGAGCCAATTACAATAGAGCAGTATTACAGCTACATCGGCACGCCGATTACAAAGTTTTATGAACGCCTGTTCGATTTGAACGAGGTGCCGTTCGATACGCTCGCGCGGGAATTCGCGCAGGGCTACGACAAGCATTTACCGGAAGAACCGCTGATGGCAAACGCGCGGCTGGTTTTGGCGCTTGCGCGCGACATGGAGCTAAAGCAGGTGATATTGTCCTCATCCCACAGGGAAGAGATTGCAAAGTCCTTAAACCGGCTTAATATCGCGCATTATTTCGACTGCGTATCGGGCGCGGACGATTACGAGGCTTCTTGCAAGGCACAGCGCGGCAGGCAGGTGCTGGAGCGTTTGCGTATTGCGCCCGAAAGGGCGGTGCTTGTAGGCGACAGCCTGCACGATTATACCGTTGCGCGGCAGCTCGGCACAGACTGCGTGCTTCTCGCCAAGGGGCACCAGGGGAGGGCGGATTTGCTGACCGCCGGCGTTCCCGTTATCGATGATTTGTTGGAGCTAGGCGCTTTGCTATAAGAGAACCTTTTTAAGGTTCTCTTATTATCTTTTTTCATTTTTTATCGAACGTAACGTTTCTTTTTCTGCTTTTGAAACGCTGCGTTTCTTTTTTTGCATTTTGAAGCCATCTGCTTCTTGTTTTTTTGAAGCATCCTGCTTCTCTCTTTTTATTTGAAACGTCCCGTTTCTTTTTTATTGAATAAAGCTTTCTGCTTCTTGGATTTCTTGATAAAACTTTATATGTTTTAATCAAAAGGGAAAAACAATCCGCTGTTTTTCCCTTTTGTAAACCCTTTTCGTCGGTACAAGGGAACCCTTTCGATGGGTTCCCTTACGGCTTACGGGCGGCGAAGCATCGCGCCGCCCTCCGCCTATCCCTCCACAGCCGATTCAAGGAGCAAAGCCCCTTGAAAATCCCCCTAAGAGATAACTATCCGTTTCGTTTTATGTCTGGGGGTGTAGGAGAAAAAGTACGGGATGTCTCTGCGCCGCGCTTTCGCGGGTGCGGTACTTTTTACGTTTTGTTAACAATTGAATAAATTTCACACAACATTATGTCGTTTATTTATGTATCAGACTAAATACAATGTATAATCATAACAGGCTGCAAAAGGGGAGTAAATGAGAAAAATAAAAGATGAGGATTTAAATGACTTGTTTTTCTATCAAAAGCAGTTATCTTTTCTTATGGGGTGATAAGCATGGAAAAATTAAAAGATATTGACGAGGAATTGAGAATTATGTCAAAGAACTTTAAAAAGCTGCGCTTGGGAAAAGGATTAACGATTATGCAGTTATCAAAGCTTACGGGGGTGAAACCTGTTGTGCTTAGGGAAATGGAGCACAGCAGCGGGGATTTTGGTGTTGAACATTTTATGACGGTATGCAATTTCTATGGATTAAAGCCTTCTGAATTGTTTCATCCGCTTGAACCAAAGAAAGCGGATGAAACAGAAAAATGAACTGTAATTGTACAAAGTACCGCACTCATGAAAAACTCCGCGCTCATATGTACTCATCCAACGAGGAATGCCGAGCGCCAAGAAAGTACCGCATCCGCGAAGTACTCCGCGCGAAGGCGCGGCACTGAAGCGTCCCGCAGTATCTGTTCTACGCCCCCAGACTTAAAACGAGGAACGGATAGTTTCGTCTTAGGGGGATTTTCAAGGGGCTTCGCTCCTTGAATCGGCTGCGGAGGGATAGGCGGAGGGCGGCGCGATGCTTCGCCGCCCGTAAGCCGTAAGGGAACCCATCGAAAGGGTTCCCTTGTACCGACGAAAAGGGTTTACAAAAGGGAAAAACAGCGGATTGTTTTTCCCTTTTGATTAAACATATAAAGTTTGATGAAGAAATCCAAGAAGCAGTATGTTTCATAAAAAGAAACGGGACGTTTCAAATAAAAAGAGAGAAGCAGGCTGCTTCAAAAAAGAAGAGGGAAGCCATTAAAATGGTTTCCCTCTTTTCATCCTAACATTTAAAGCTTAAAAACAAGAAACGAACGTTTCAAAAAAAGAGTGGAGAGCCTACTCTCCATTCGATTCCTTCGCCAGCATACTGCGTACAACCGCCCGAAAATAGGGGAAATGCTCCTTGATTCGTTCCGCGAGCTTTTCAAGCAAATGCATTAGCAGCACAATCGCGATTCCGCCGAGCAGGCAGAGCACGCGGTTTTCTATAGCCGTCGTCGTGTCGAGCAGGACGAGCGAGGCGTTTAAAGCGCATACGGCGTTTACAATCTGCTTGTATTTATACTCCGGCGTAAAGAAGCTCAGGTAGCTCATCAAAAGGATAAAGAGCATGGAGTACTGCTGCGGGACAATCATCTGGAATACCACGACAAACACGAGCACGCCCACAACGGTGCCGAACGCGCGGTGCTTAATGCGCGTGAGCGTTTCGTTCAGCTGCAGCTGTGTCAGCGACATTACGACAATACTAATCCACAAGGGCTTTTTCAGCCCCAGCATGGAGGCGGCAAACATTGCGATGGTAATGCCGGCGGCCATGCGCAGGATAAGCCCCCTGTTTTTCGCGCTCAAATGGATTTGCCTCCGGATGGAAATCCCATTTGTGCCGTAGCCCTTGTGCTTCCACCAGACGAGCGTACACACGGCAGTGAGCACGCTGCCGGTAAACAGGCAGAGCATCCGCATGGGAAACGCCTCGAGCGGAACAGGAGTAGCCTGGCAGAACACGAAGCTCAATAAAAAGCAGATAAACGTCTTGATTTCAAGCGGTGTGCCGCACAATACCATGACAGCGGCGACGAACAGGAAATGCACGGGCAGCGCAAGCCACGGGGATATGACGGAAAGCTCCGCGGCAATCCCCGAGCCTAAAAACAGCCCGATAATCACGCCGCACATCGGAAGCGGCTTTAAGCCCGTATCCATCGCGGGGTACATGGTGATAGCGACGCTTGCGGCGACGCCCGCCAGCGTGTTTTCCACACCAAAAATCATCTGAAAGACGGAAACAAATAATACAGAGAATAGAAAACGCACAAAGTTTTCGCCAATCAGCTTAAATACATGGATTGTTTTTTCTTTCCTTTCACTCAAGATAAGGTCCCTCCAAAATAGCGGCCGCATCCTCTTCGTGCGGCTGTCTCAAATGCTTTTTACAATCCAATGATAGCAAGGAAAGAGGGGCGCTTCAACAACGTATAAATGTGAACTTTCTATGAATTTTTATAAGCATGCCGTTTTTATCATGAAAATTTAAGAAAAGCAGGAATCGTCAGGCTGCATAACAAGAGGGTTTTCCAGTTGTTCAAAGTAACAAAATAAAGGCTTTGCTTTGACAGAATGGAAAAATAGAAAGGCAATACACGGCAGGCAAGGCCGGCATAAGCATTGTATTATTGTCAGGTTCTACAATAAAAACGAAAAAACGCACCGGCAGATTTCCGCCGGCGCGTATGCTTTTGCGCTTGTTTTATTGTACGCCGTTTTCCAGCGCGTTTAAGCTCTGCGCCTTTAAATAGGCGTTGATGAACCCGTCGATGTCGCCGTCCATTACGGCGTTGATATTACTCGACTCAAAGCTCGTGCGGTGGTCCTTCGCAAGCGTATAGGGCATAAATACATAGGACCGGATTTGGCTGCCCCAGGTGATTTCCTTCTGTACGCCCTTAATGTCCTCGATTTTATCCAGGTGCTCGCGCTCCTTGATTTCCATGAGCTTAGACATGAGCATTTTCATTGCGACCTCGCGGTTCTGGTGCTGGCTGCGTTCCACCTGGCAGGATACGACGATACCCGTCGGGATGTGCGTCAAACGCACGGCGGAAGAGGTCTTGTTGACCTTCTGGCCGCCTGCGCCGCTTGCGCGGTACACATCCATTTTGATGTCCTCAGGGTTGATGTCGATTTGAATATTGTCGTCGATTTCCGGCATGACCTCCAAAGAAGCGAACGACGTGTGCCTTCTGCCTGAGGAATCGAACGGGGAAACGCGCACCAGCCGGTGTACGCCCGCCTCGCTCTTTAAATACCCGTAGGCGTTGAGGCCCTCAACAAGGATAACGGCGCTCTTGAGCCCCGCCTCTTCGCCGTCGAGATAATCGAGCGTCTTGACCTTGAAAGCGTGGCGCTCCGCCCAGCGGTTGTACATGCGGTAAAGCATTTCCGCCCAGTCCTGCGCTTCCGTTCCGCCGGAACCGGCATGGAAGGTGAGGATGGCGTTTTTGCTGTCATATTCCCCGGTGAGCAGGGTGGAAAGGCGCTGCGTTTCCAGGTTGTCCTTTACCTTCTGCACCTCCTGCTGCGCTTCCTCCAGCAGGGAGAGGTCCTCCTCCTCGTCGGCAAGCTCAATGAGCGCCATGGTGTCCCCGTAAGCCGCCTTCAAATCCTCGTAGCTTTGTACCTTGTTTTTGAGCATACTCGTGCGCTGCAAAATCTTCTGGGAATTCTCCATATCGTCCCAAAAGCCCGGCTCCGCCGCGCGGTGCTCGAGCTGTTCGATTTCCGAACGCATGGGGGAAAGCCCGAGCGCGTCGGCCAAATCCTCTATTTCGGGCAGGAGCCGTTCCAGCTCCAGCCGCAGTTCTTCAAACTGTAGCATGTTATCATCCTTATCGGTTTATTCTGTATTATTATAGTAGATGCGCCAGAAAATGTAAAGGATTTCCGCAAACGCGCCGCGTTTTCCTGTTTGGCGGCGCGTTGACTTTTAAAAAACGCTGTTTTATACTAAAAAGTACTGTTTATTTTACAGATTAAGCCCGGTACAGTTCCGGCGGAGTGGGTAAGAAGGGTTGTCTTTTGGTAACGGATATGACGGTAGGGAAGCCGGCAAGGATTTTATGGGCGTTTTCCCTGCCGATTTTATGCAGCAGCATATTCCAGCAGCTTTACAATATGGCCGACAGCGTCGTAGCGGGGCGCTTTGCGGGAGAGGACGCGCTCGCGGCGGTCGGCGCGTCGTTCCCGGTTACGATGATTTTCATGGCGGTCGCGCTCGGGTGCAGCGTAGGGTGCAGCGTCGTCATTTCCCAATTGTTCGGCGGCAGGCTCTACCGGGAGATGAAAACGGCGGTGAGCACCTCGTTCATCGCGATTTTGACGCTGAGCGTCGTGCTGACGGTATTGGCGCTTATTTTCTGCAGCCCGCTGATGGTGCTGCTCAACACGCCGCAGAATATTTTTTCCGACAGCGCGCTTTATCTGCGTATTTATATTCTGGGGCTTTTGTTCCTGTTTTTATACAATATCTCCACCGGCGTGTTCACGGCTTTGGGCGACTCGAAAACCCCGTTATACCTGCTGATTGCCTCTTCGGTCGGCAACATCCTGCTCGATTTGCTCTTTGTCGCCGTGTTCCAAATGGGCGTAGGCGGCGTTGCTTGGGCGACGTTCCTGGCGCAGGGCGCGGCCTCCGTTCTGGCGTGCCTTGTCCTTTTTAAACGCCTGAAAAAAATCGAGGCGCCTGGGAAAACAAAGGTTTTCAGCTTCCCGATGCTCAAGCGAATCAGTATAATCGCTGTACCGAGCATTTTGCAGCAGAGCTTTATTTCTGTGGGCAACCTCTGTATCCAGGGGCTTATCAACAGCTACGGCTCGGCCGTCATCGCGGGCTATTCCGCGGCGGTCAAGCTCAATACGTTTTCGCTTACTTCGTTTACTGCGCTCGGCAACGGCCTTTCAAGCTTTACGGCGCAGAACATTGGCGCGGACAAGCCCGGGCGGGTAAAACAGGGCTTTCGCTCGGGAATCATTATGGCGATGTGCGTCGCGCTGCCGTTTGCGGTTTTGTTCTTCTTTTTCGGCCCGCAGATGGTCGGGTTGTTTTTGGATGAGTCGAGCGTACAGGCTGTATCGGCCGGCTGCCGGTTCTTAACGATTGTATCGCCTTTTTATTTTCTCATCGCGGCAAAATTAATGGCGGACGGCGTGCTGCGCGGCGCCGGCGCGATGGTGCCGTTTATGATTACGACCTTCACGGATTTGGTGCTGCGCGTGGTGCTGGCGTTTGTTTTGAACGGGGCGCTTGGGACGGACGGTATCTGGATATCCTGGCCGGCGGGCTGGGCTGTTGCGTCCGTCATGTCGCTTGTTTTCTATTTTACCGGCATATGGAAGCCGCGGCGTTCCCTGGGAGGGGACCCGGAGCCTATGGACAACGGAGGATAACGGAATATGGTGAGGCTTTATTATACAAAGGCGGACAGTGCGCTTTATTACGTAAAAAATGCGCAAAGCTACCTTTCCCCGCGGCGTTACGAGCAGTTCTGCCGCTTGCAAAATGAAAACGACAAGCTGCTGTGCCTTGCGGCGGGCCTGCTGCTTACGAAGGTGCTCGGGAAAGAAAGCGTCGGGCAGATTAAAATCGCGGAGCATGGAAAGCCGTATCTTGAAAGCGGCGAATATTTTAATATTGCGCACAGCGGCAATTTCGTAGTGCTCGCTGTGGACAGCGAGCCGGTGGGCGTGGATATTGAACAAAGGCGCGAGCGGAAATACGAGGGCATTGCGCATATCAGCTTTCATGAAAAGGAGCGGGCGCAGCTGAAAAGAAGCGCAAACCAGCAAAAAACATTTTACGAGCTGTGGACGCTCAAGGAAAGCTATATGAAGGCGGTCGGCCGGGGCTTTCACCTGCCGCCGTCGAGCTTTTATTTCGAGCTTGGCACTCCAATCACGCTGCACTGTGAAGATAATGGACAATACCGCTTTTACATTCATTACGGAATAGAAGAGTACACGATAGCGCTGTGCTCGAAGTCCGGCCGTTACGACGGGAAGCTTATTTACAAAGCGCTTTAAAGCCTTGACAGGAAAGACATTTGAATTTATGATAAGGGTGCGAAACAGGCTGCCCCTTTGGGGCATGAAAAGGGAACGCGGTGCAAATCCGCGGCAGTCCCCGCTACTGTAAGAAGGACGAAAGCCCGCAGCCGCCTTTGGCGGCGGTCACTGAGCAATTGGGAAGACGCGGCGAGTAGGAGGAATTCGAGCCAGGAGACCTGCCTGTTTTGTGTAGACACGTTTCGGAGGAAAAGGTGCCGGCACAGGGGGACTGCACCCTTTTTGCCGCATGCGCCGTTTTACGGCGCTTTTTTCATTCTGGGCGGAAAATTATTTTAATCGGAGGAATTAAAAATGGAAAGAAGAACAAACAAAATCAAATTGACGAGCCTGCTGCTTGCCGTACTCATGCTTTTGAGTATCGGGAGCGCTGCGGCGTCAGCGAAAGAGCTGACGACAACAAACCCTACCCTTGTGGTAGCGGCAGAGGCGTTTTCCATCGGCAACGGCTATGCGGCTGTGCCGGAGGAGGTTACCTGTAAGGAGGGCGAGAACGGCGCGCAGATTCTAGACCGCGTCCTCAAGGAAAACGGGCTTACGCACAATTACGGCGGCACGCTGACCGACCAATATTACTTAAAATCCATTGGGTTTGAGAATACCGACAAAATCCCGCAGTGCGTGCTCGGCCATATCGGAGATTATATTGACGGGGGCTCCGGCAGTACGCTTGGCGAGCAGGATTACACGGCGCTTTCCGGCTGGCTCTTTACGGTCAACGGCAAGCCGCTCCAGGTGAGCCTGAACGATTATTACCCGCGGCAGGGCGACATACTGCGCGTGCAGTATTCCCTGTGGTACGGCGCGGAAGTTGGCCTTGCAAACGCGATGGAAATGGATAAATGGATGGGTATTTCCGATTTTTATCCCGTTGCTGAAAAAGACGAACTGACAAGGCAGCTTGCAGTGGTTAACAGAAACGGCGGCGCGGCGCTTGCCGATGGTAAGGTAAAAGCGGCGTATGACGAAGCCATGGCGGCGGTGCAGACGCTCGATATCAGCCAGAAGGACGCGGACCGCGCGCTCTACCAGCTCGTTTTGGCGCAGAATCCTGAATGTAAGCTGGGGGATATCGATAACGATGGGGAGCTGAAGGTGTCGGATGTTCTGGCAATTCAAAAATATATCGCGCTTGTGAATATGTTCACTGTCATCGAGCGCGCGCAGGCCGACTTTAACGGGGACGGGGCTGTCAGCGTAGCGGACGTGCTTGCAATCCAGAGAGTTATCGCAAAGGCCTGAAAAGGACGGTTTTATTTATGAAAAATTCGGTTCGCAGGCTTTGTACCTGCGTGCTCTGCCTGCTTATCTGCCTGCCGGCTTTGCCTGTATCGGCATACGGCGGGAACGATATAACCGCGGCGGCAAACGGCGTCCTGCGCTGGAAAAGGGCGCAGAACGGCACTCCTTCCGGCGGGCTGTTTACGGAAAGCTTTGCAAAAACGGCGGGGGACGGCTGTGACTGGTATATGATAGCTGCGGGGCGCTACGGCATTACGGACGACCGCGCAGCGTATTTAAAGCATATAGGCGCGTATATTACAGAAAAATATAAGACGGCGGACAGGCTCGACCGCAGGAAGGCGACCGAGTGGCACCGTATTACGCTTGCGGTGCTGGCGGCGGGCGGGGACCCGCGCAGCATCGGCATGGACGAAAACGGCAGCCCTGTCAATCTGGTTGCCGACGGCGTTTATAACAGGGGATATACCGCTTCCCTTGGAAAACAGGGGCTAAACGGCTGGATTTGGGGGCTTGTTGCCCTTGATTCCAAACAGTACGCAGTCCCATCCGGCAGTTTCTACACGAGAGAAGCTATTCTAAAGGAAATACTCTCTTACCAGCTTCCGGACGGGGGTTTTTCCTTTGCGGGAAGCATTTCGGACTGCGACACGACGGCCGCGGCGCTCATCGCGCTTGCGCCGTATGTGTCCACGGGCAGGAAATATACCTATACGCTCAAGCACGGAAAGCAGGAGGTTACCAGAACAGCCACGCAGGCAGCGGAAGCGGCTGCTGCAAGGCTGTCGGAGCTCCAGCTCTCCAGCGGCGGCTTTACCGCCTCAGGCGAAGAGACGAGCGAAAGCATAAGCCAGGTAATCGTTGCGCTCTGTTCGCTTGGAATCGACCCGCAGGGCGATAAACGGTTTATCAAAAACGGCAGCTCCCCGGTTGACGCGCTCATGTCTTTCCAGCAGGGCGACGGCGGCTTTGCGCACCTAAGGGGAGAGGGCTCCGACAGCATGGCGGGGGAACAGGCGCTTTGCGCGCTGGTGTCCCTGTACCGCCTGTATAACGGCATGGCCCGCCTTTACGACTATACGGACGGCGTAACGATGAAGGCCGTTTCAAGCGGGGGCACGTCCTCCGGTACGGGCAGCGGCGCGGATAAAAAAACGTCGCCGGACAGCGGCTCTTCCGGGCAAAGCGGCGGGCCATCCGTCGGTGCGGCCCAAACGCAGCAGGGCGGGGCATCCGGTTCGGCCGAACTACGGGAGAGCAGCTCTACAGTAAACGGCAGCTCCTCTTCCAGCCCGCAGGGTGCTTCCAGTAAGGGGGAATCATCCGCCGGAAAGGAAACAGGCAGCGGCTCCGGCTCGTCCTCCCAAGCGGTACGGGCGAATGCAGGCGCGCAGGCGTCGTCCCAAACGGGCGGGGAAAAAGCACCGGGCGAAACGCCGGAGGAGGGCAATGGGATTAACCCAATCATCTTCGTCATAATCGGCGCCGCGCTTATAGCGGGAGGGCTGGGCTTCCATTTTGCAAAAATGCGCAGCGGGAAGGTACAGGGGAAAGAGGAAGATGACTTTTTTGCAAGCCTCAAAACCTACCGGGAAGAGCATCCGGAAGAGGAGCCTGGCGGGACGATAGAAGAAAACCCCGCAGGGGAGGATAAGCATGAAGCGCCATAATCCTATCGCATACAAAAGCCTCCTTTGCTTTTTCCTGCTTTTATGCCTCATGATTCTGCCGGTATCCTGCGGGGTTGAATCGGTAGACAGCCATTACGCAACGGAAAGCAATGCGCAAGGCCAAACACAAACGGCCATCCTGAGTATTACCTGTAAAACGGTTCTTAGCAATTGGGACGACCTCGGCCAGGCGCTCAAGGAGAGCGGCGACATCCCCAAGGACGGCGTAATTTTAAAGGAAACGTCTTATCCTATTTCAGACGGCGATACCGTGTTCGATTTGCTTCAAAGGGCGGCGAAGGCTGAGAAAATCCATTTGGAATACCAGGGCGGAGGGAATAACGCCGCGGCCGGCGCGTATATCGAGGGCATCAATTTTCTCTATGAGTTTTCCTGCGGGGAACAAAGCGGCTGGTTTTTCAGCGTCAATGGGAAATTCCTGTCAAAGAGCAGCAGCGACGTGCCTTTAAAAGACGGGGACCGGGTCGAATGGATTTATTCCTGCGACCTGGGGCACGACATCGGCGCTACGCTTGAATCCGGATAACAATGGGCTCCCCCGCACACACGGGGGAGCTTTTCATTTGTGTTTTTGACCCCATGTTACGGTTGACAACGTTTTTTTATTCTCTTATACTGGAAAAGAATAGGTCCGCGGCAGAAATGAAGGAGAAATTCGTCCGCCGCCGGCTGTTTTGTACATATGTTTTTAAATTGATAAAGGACGGTTGCTTTTATGGAAACAAGAATTGTAGAAACGGCCCAGCGCATCAAAGGGCTGCGCGAGCTGCTTGAAATCTCCCCTGCGGATATGGCGCGGGCGACGGGACTGACGGAGGAAGCCTATTTAAAGCACGAAAACGGCGAATGTGATTTCAGCTTTACCTTTTTGTATAACTGTGCCGACAAGCTCGGCGTGGATATTGTAGAGCTGCTGACAGGCGAAAACCCGCACCTTTCGCACTATTCCATCATGAGAAAAGGCCGCGGGCTCGACATCAAGCGCAGGCGCGGCTTTAAATACCAGCATTTGTGTTACCGCTTTAAGAACAAGCTTGCCGAGGCGTTCCTCGTAAACGCCCCGTACATCGAAGACGAGCAGGAAAAGCCCATCAGCCTTTCTCTGCACGAGGGGCAGGAATTCGACTATATTTTAAAAGGCAGCCTCAAGGTCGCGATGGAGGACCATATTGAAATTCTGGGTGAAGGCGACTGTATTTACTACGATTCCGGCAGGGGGCATGGCATGATCGCGACGGGAGGAGAGGACTGCGAGTTTTTGGCCATCACGATCCATCCGCCCAAAAAAGAAAAGGAATAACAAATAAATTTAAAATTGTGTGAAGGAAAGGAACATCGGCCAAAATGCTTAATATCCATCAGAAATTCTGCAAAGAAACTTTTTACAACGGACAGCTGGCCGGCTTCGAACCGGTTTATGAAAAGAACTTTAATTTTGCTTACGACGTCATCGACGAAATCGCAAAGGCTGAGCCTGAGCGCCGCGCCATGCTGTGGTGCAACGACAAGGGCGAGGAGCATACCTTCAGCTTTGCCGATATTTCAAAATACAGCAATATGGCGGCGAATATGTTTACCGAGCTTGGCATTAAACGCGGCGACACCGTCGTATTGATTTTAAAAAGGCATTACCAGTTCTGGTTTGCGCTTCTCGGGCTCCATAAGATTGGGGCAGTCGGTATTCCCGCAACCAACCTGCTGACGAAAAAAGACCTTGTTTACCGTTTTAACGCGGCGCATGTCACGGCTGTCATCTGTACGACCGACGGCGAGGTCATGGAGCATGTGGACGCGGCGGCTCCGGAAAGCCCGACGCTCAAGGTGAAAATCAGCGTCAGGGGCAAAAGGGAAGGCTGGGTCGACTTTGACACGGAGCTTTCTAAATATTCCGCTCAGCTTGAGCGTATCGAGACGCTGGCCACAGACCCTATGCTCCTATACTTTACCTCCGGAACGACCGGAATGCCAAAAATGGTATGGCACGACCAGACGTACCCGCTCGGGCATATCATCACGGCGAAATACTGGCACGACGTCGTTCCCGACGGCCTGCACCTGACGCTTTCCGACACCGGCTGGATGAAAGCCATGTGGGGCAAGCTCTATGGCCAGTGGTTTATGGAAGCGGGTATTTTTGTCTGCGATTTTGACAAGTTCACGCCCAGCGAGCTTTTGCCGCTGTTTGAAAAATATAAGATTACGACCTTCTGCGCGCCTCCGACCATGTACCGCTTCTTTATCAAGGAGGATTTAGATAAATACGATTTGTCGAGCATCCGCCATGCGACCATCGCGGGCGAGCCTTTAAACCCCGAGGTATTCAACCAGTTCTACCAGTCCACGGGCTTAAAGCTCATGGAAGGCTTTGGACAGACAGAAACGACGCTCACGCTCTTCAACGCCGTGGGAACGGAGCCGAAGCCTGGTTCCATGGGCAAGCCGTCTCCCGCGTACGATATTGATTTAATCGACGCACAGGGCAATTCCGTCGAGCCGGGCACCGTTGGGGAAATCGTGGTGCGGACCGATAAATGTAAGCCCTGCGGCATGTTCTGCGGCTATTATGAGGACGACGCGCTGACAAAGACGGTCTGGGACGACGGCATTTATCATACGGGCGACACCGCATGGCGTGACGAGGACGGATATTACTGGTTTGTCGGGCGTACCGACGACATTATCAAAAGTTCCGGCTACCGCATCGGCCCGTTTGAAATTGAGAGTGTGCTCATGGAGCACCCATGCTGCCTCGAATGCGCGATTACCGGCGTACCCGACCCAATCAGGGGACAGGTCGTCAAGGCGACCATCGTGCTTGCAAAGGGCTACACGGCGAGCGACGAGCTGAAAAAGGAAATCCAGGACTATGTAAAAAAGCAGACGGCGCCCTACAAATACCCCAGGGTGGTCGAGTTTGTAGGCGAGCTGCCCAAAACCATCAGCGGAAAAATCCGCCGTACCGCCATCCGCGGCGACGAAAAGGAATAATTTATCCCATGATAAACGTAAGCATTATGAAGAAGCGGTTTTGTACCGCTTCTTTTCTTTTTATGTCAGAAAATTGCTATAAAAAGTGAGAAGATGACTTTCTTTTGCAGCTGTAATGGTTTACAATGATGTTGTTTTGTTCTAAATGAATCGGAGGCGGTTAGCGTGAATTGCGAAGCGGTTTACCATAAAACAGGCGACCAATACTGTTATCAGAGGAACCAGGACGAGCTGGTTATCCATATCAGGACAGGGTATGATATAGAGTCGGTTATCCTTTGCTATGGCGACCCGTTCGAGGCGGGGATTCTCGGCGGACACGAGCGCTGGAGCGGGCAGAAGCTTTCTATGGTAAGGGAGATGGAGCTTTGCGGGCATATCTGGTGGAGCGCGCGGGTAACGCCAAAATATAAAAGGTGCAAATACTATTTTGAATTGTCTGACGGAAATGATACGCTCTTTTATTTTGAGAACGGCTTTCTGACGGAGGACAGACTCCAAATCCCGGGTGTGCGGCTGCAGCATTTTGTATTTCCGTGGATGAACGGGGCTGACCTGAACGTCACGCCCGCATGGGTAAAGGATACGGTCTGGTATCAGATTTTCCCGGAACGGTTCTGCAATGGGAATCCCTGCAACGACCCGAAGGGGGCGAAGCCGTGGAAATCGGAGCGGCCGCGCCATGGCGACTGCTACGGCGGGGATTTACAGGGCGTAATCAGCAGGCTCGATTATTTAAAGGAGCTTGGGATTACCGGCATTTATTTCAATCCGCTGTTTGAGGCGTCAACCACGCATAAATACGATACGTCTGACTACATGAAAATCGATTCGTCGTTCGGCGACAACGCGCTGATGAAAACGCTCTGCGATGAGGCGCACAGGCGTGGCATTAAAATTATGCTCGACGCGGTGTTCAACCACTGCGGCACAGGCTTTGCCCCATGGCGCGACGTGCTCAAAAACGGCGAGCGGTCGAAATACCGGGACTGGTTTATGATAAACGAGTTTCCGGTTGACGATAAAAAGGACGGCACGCGCGACGGGCGGTATTACTCCTTTGCGTTTTCCAACAGGATGCCGAAGCTCAATACGAACAACAGCGAGGTCGCCGCGTATTTTTGTAACGTCTGCGAATACTGGATGACGCAGTGCGGCGTCGATGGATTCCGTTTCGACGTGGCAAACGAGGTCTCCCACGATTTCCTGCGCACGCTGAGAAAGCATGTTAAGGCGGTAAACCCTGACGTTTACCTGTTGGGTGAAATCTGGCACGATTCTACCAAATGGCTGCAGGGCGACGAGCTGGACGCGGTAATGAACTATCCCCTGACAGAAGCGATTTCCGGGTTTTGGCTTGAGCCCACGCTTACAAGAAAGGATTTCGCCCATAGTATAAACCGCTGCCGCGCCATGTACATGGAGCAGACAAACGAGGCGCTCTTTAATTTGCTCGATTCCCACGACACGGAGCGCCTGATTTACCGCACACAGGACGAGGACGTGTTCTACCAGCAGCTTGCAATCCTGTTTACCTTGCAGGGCAGCCCCTGCATATATTATGGGACGGAAATCGCGCTCGAGGGAGGCCCGGACCCGGACTGCCGCCGCTGTATGCCGTGGGACGGCATAGACGCCGGGGAATTTAAGGAACGCATGAAAACGATGAAGGCATTAATCCGCCTGCGCAAAGAAATTCCGGCTTTTAAAAGCGGGGAGCTTGCGTTTGTTGAAACAAAGCCGGGAAACCGTGTTCTTGAATATATAAAAACCGATGAAAGGGCAAACCGCGTCAAGGTCACCATCAACGCGGGTAAGGAAAAAATTGCAATGAATGAACAGAAGGTACTGTTTTCACGTTTGCACGACGGCGCTTTCCTGATGCCGGGCGGCGTGTGTATCTCGGCGCTGTAAAGAAGGGGAAGCGGTATGAAAATCATCGTTACGGGAATGAACGGCACGGTAGCGCCATACGCGGCAAAAGCGCTTATGGAGCGGGGCCATACCGTTGTTCCATGGAACAGGCAAGCCGTCCCAACGGACGACGCGATTAAAACAAGGGAGTTTCTTTTACAGGAGCGGGCGGATTATGTGCTGCACATCGCTTTGGGGCCGGAACAGTGGGCAAGCGATATGGCGCAGGCCTGCTTTCAAAACGGCGCCGGGTTTCTTTTTACGAGTACGGTAGACGTCCTGAGCGACAAAAACAGCGGTCCGTACACGCCAGAGGACGAACCCTTTTCGGCCACAGATTACGGAAAATATAAAATCCGCTGTGAAAAGATGATTAGAAGCGTGAATCCTGACGCGCGCATTGTCCGGCTCGGCTGGCAAATCGGCCGGGAGCCGGGCAGTAACAATATGGTGGATTTTTTATCAAGGCAAATAAAGGACAACGGCGTTATCCGCGCGGGAAGGGACTGGTATCCATCCTGTTCTTACCTGTGGGATACGGCGCAGGCTCTGCTCACGGCAATGGGGCTGCCGCCCGATACGTACCTCTTTAACGCAAATATAAATATGAGCTTTTATGAAATTGTACAAACCCTGCAAAAGGACCATCCGGATTTCATAGTGGAGGAATCGGACGGCCTTGTGCGTGACGACCGTATGATAGATATGCGCCTGCCGGCGCGCAGCCCTTTTTCCCGCTGATAGACTTCAGCGGGATTTTTATGCTTTAAATGGAAAGTTTCCTTGACATAGAGCGGCACATCCGTATAATGGAAATATGGAAAGCAAGCTTTCCGTTTGAGAGGTGGAGAACTTTGAAAAACCGTTTGGAGGAAATCAGGAAGGCCCGAGGTGTCAGGCAAGAGGACCTGGCGCTTGCACTCGAGGTATCCCGTCAGACCATCGGGTCATTGGAGCACGGCAGGTATAACCCCTCGATTGTGCTGGCGTTTAAAATCGCGCGTTATTTCGGTATGTGTATCGAGGATATTTTTATCTATGAGGAGGAAGAGGCTTGAAAAGGAAATGGCTGGACTATATATTCACAGCGGCGGGGCTGCTGCTGCTTGCCGCGGGGCTTGTGGCCCTGAAAACCTTTGAGGATTTGCAGGGACTTATGCGGGCGGCGCCTTATATTGGCGTTGGAATCGGCTGCGGGCTGTTCGGCCATGGGTTAGGCGGGGTTTTGAGCCGCCTGGCGCTACGCAAATCGCCCGATTTAGAAAAACAGCTGGAAATCGAGGAAAAGGACGAACGCAACATCGCCATACGCTGCCATGCCAAGGGCAAGGCGTTTGATTTGATGGTTTATGTGTTCAGCGCCCTGCTGATTTCCTTTGCGATTATGGGCGTCGATTTTGCCGCGGTTTTGCTGCTGGTTTTCGCTTACCTGCTTGTGATTGGCAGCTTTGTTTACCATTTGGTTAAGTACGAGAAGGAAATGTAATAGAAGCCGAGACAAAAAAGGAGAACAGCTTATGAAATTTATAATTGAGCACCTGTCGAAGAATTTTGAAAAGAAAGAAGTCCTGCGCGACATCGATTTCACCTTTGAAGAGGATAAAATCTATGGGCTGCTCGGGCGAAACGGCGCGGGCAAAACCACGCTGTTCAACTGCATTAACCGCGATATCAAAGCAGACGCGGGAAGCTTCTGTCTGGAGGAGGGCGGGAAGAAGAGGGGGGTGCGGGCGGAGGACATCGGTTATGTGCTGTCTACGCCAACCGTGCCGGAATTCCTCACCGGGCGCGAGTTCCTTAAGTTTTTTCTGGATATCAACGAAAAAAGCATTCAGGATATAAAGCCCATTGACGATTATTTTTCCTATATGAGCATCGAGCCTGAGGACCGCGACAAGCTGCTCAAGGATTATTCCCATGGAATGAAGAACAAGATGCAGATGCTCATCAATATCATCGCCCAGCCGAATATCCTCCTGCTCGACGAGCCGCTGACCTCTTTAGATGTCGTTGTGGCGGAGGAGATGAAGCAGCTCCTGCGTTCGCTCAAGACGGGGCGGATTACAATTTTTTCCACACATATTATGGATTTGGCGCTCGATTTGTGTGATGAAATCGTATTGCTCAACCACGGCGTCCTGGAGATTGTAGATAAAAGCAATCTCGGCGACCGGGAGTTTAAGGAGAAAATCATCGCGGCGCTGCGGGAGGAAAACCATGAATAAGACGCTCAGGCTTTCTTTTTCCCTTAAAAATACATACCGGGTCAACGGCATTTTATATTCGCTCAAGCAAATTCCCCTCTTAAAGAGGCTGCTGCCCGAAACGCTCTACCGTGTCCACGCCTTTAAGGTTTTTGCGAACGTCCTTTCCGTCCTATGGGAAATCGTTTCTGTCTTTCTTGGAAAGGCTATTTATTTTGCGGTGATGCTTTACGGCTTCGGCTCCCTTTACCAGCCGGCGCAGCCGTCCCGGCTTTCTCTCCACATCCTATTGTTCCTGTCGGTAATCGGCGCGCTGCTGAACACATTTATGTTCGACCCATCCCGCGACAAATATTACGCAATGGTTTTACTGCGTATGGACGCGCGGCAATATACGCTTGTTAACTACTGGTACGCCATAATAAAGGTCGTCATAGGCTTTTTGCCGGCGGCGGTTATATTTGGGCTGCTGCAGGGGATTGCAATTTGGATATGCCTTCTTATCCCGTTTTTTGTCGCGGGGCTGAAGCTTATTTCCGCCGCGGTTTCCCTTATCGTTTTTGAAAAAACAGGGAGGCCGACAAACGAGAACGGCCCCGGGAAACTGACGTGGCTGTCCATTATCCTGCTGCTGGGCGCGGCGTATGGGCTGCCGGCAGCCGGGCTCATCCTGCCCGAAACGGCAGTAGCGGCGCTGATGGCTTTATCCATAGCCGGCGGAGCTGCCGCCGTGTGGAAAATTCTTTCCTTCCGAGGCTACCGGGAGATGTACCAGCAGCTTTTTGTAAAATCTATGCACCAGATGGACAGCGCAAAAAAGCTGGCGCGGGAGCAGAGCCGGAAGGCGATATCCGCCGACACGGCGATTACGAGCCGCCGAAAAGGGTTTGAGTTTTTAAACGAGCTGTTTATCAGGCGGCATCAGAAAATTTTGTGGAAGGCATCAAAAAAAATTGCCGTGGTTTGCCTGTGCCTCGTTTTAGGCGCGCTGCTGGCGTTTTACCTGGCGCCGGAAGCTAAGGAGCCGGTAAACGGCATGCTATTGACATATCTTCCGTATTTTGTGTTCATCATGTATGCAATCAACCGCGGTACAGGCTTTACGCAGGCGCTGTTTATGAACTGCGACCACAGCCTTCTGACCTATTCCTTCTATAAGCAGCCGCGTTTTGTACTCAGGCTGTTTCAAATCCGCCTGCGGGAGATTATTAAGGTCAATCTCCTTCCCGCCGCTGTTATCGGCGCGGGGCTGTCGGTGCTGCTCTATGCGTCCGGCGGCACCGATAATCCTTTGAATTACGCGGTGCTGTTTATTTCTATTTTGTGCCTGAGCGTGTTTTTTTCCACACATTACCTTACGGTTTACTACCTGCTGCAACCGTATAACGCGGGTACCGAGATGAAGAGCGGCACGTACCAGATTGTCCATTCGGTTACATACTTTGTCTGTTTTTTCATGATGCAGCTTAAAATGCCCACAATTATGTTTGGCCTGATGACTATTATATTTTGCGTTGTGTACTGTGTGGCCGCCTGTATCCTGATTTACAGGCTCGCGCCGAAAACCTTCCGTATCAGGGCGTAGGCCTGTCGATACTATTGTGAAGAAATTTCCCCGGCTGGCTCCCGAAAGGGCGCCGGCCGCTTTTTATGCGGAGGAAATCGTTTACATAAAAGGAAATATGCACAAGAATTAAAAGCGTTCTTTGGTTAGTATACTTGTATACTTTCCGGACTGGCCTTGTTATAATTTTGTTGGTACCGTGTAGGAAGCGAGTACCCTCGGATAATGGTAAAAACAAATGAAAGGATGTACAAAAGAATGAATTGTAAGACTGGATTCTGCAAAAAGGCAGTCTCCGTCGCCCTCGTACTGGCACTCATGCTTAGCTGTGTGCTGTGTACTGCTATGCCCGTTTCGGCATATGCGACGATGGAGGAGGCCGCCTCAGCGGCCGCGGCAAAAGGGGCTTCCACGTTTTCGTGGGACAACGCAACGGTATATTTTTTGCTCACGGACCGTTTTAACAACGGAGACACATCGAACGACCACTCCTATGGAAGAGGGCTTGATGAGAACGGCAACGTCGTGCAGGGCGTAGACCCCAGCGCCACGTTCCATGGCGGCGATTTCGCCGGCATTACGGAAAAGATAGAAGAAGGCTATTTTACAGACCTGGGCGTAAACGCCATTTGGCTGAGCGCTCCCTATGAGCAGATTCACGGCTATGTCGTGGGCGGCGACGGAAACCCGAGCTTCCCGCATTACGCCTATCACGGCTATTATGCGATGGATTACACGAACACGGACGCGAACTTCGGCACGGCCGAGGAGTTCCGTACGCTTGTGGATACGGCGCACAAGAACGGTATCCGTATCGTGATGGATATCGTATTGAACCATGCGGGCTACAACACCATCAAGGACATGGCTGAATATGATTTTGGTACGCTGAAAAGCGGCTGGGAAAGCTATTATTATTCCCAGAAGAACGTAAACAACACGGATTACCACAGCTTTATCGACTATGAGTCGAGCGCGTCCGACTGGGGCAATTGGTGGGGCGACGACTGGGTACGCGCGGGCCTTGCGGGCTACGGCGGTTCCGGCAGCGGCGAAGTGACGGGCTGCCTTTCCGGCCTTCCCGACTTTAAAACGGAATCCACGAAATCCGTGACGGTTCCTGCCTTCCTTCAGAACAAATGGAAGGGCGAGGGCCGCTATACTGAGCAGATGCAGAAGCTCGACCAATACTTCAGCAAGACAGGGAAAGCAAAGACGGTTACGAATTACCTTGCGTTCTGGCTTTCCGAGTGGGTCAGGGAATACGGAGTCGACGGCTTCCGCTGTGACACCGCGAAGCATGTAGAGCTTGCTTCCTGGAAAAACCTCAAGAACGAATGCGTCAGCGCGCTGCGCGAGTGGAAGCAGAACAATCCCGACAAGGCGCTTGACAACCTCGATTTCTGGATGACGGGCGAGCATTGGGACCACGGCGTCGGCAAGGACGACTACTATTCCAACGGCTTCGATTCGATGATAAACTTCTCGACGCAGGGCGGCGGCCTGCTTGCAAAGGGCCAAGTCGGCGGCGTATACAAGTTTTACGCGGATGCAATCAACAGCGACCCGGATTTTAACGTCCTGTCGTATGTTTCCTCGCACGACTCTGTTATTGCGACCGGCGACAAAATACATATGGGCTCGGCGTTCCTGCTGCTGCCGGGCGGAGTGCAGATATTCTACGGCGACGAAACGGACCGCCCCGTGGAAAGCGGCTACCAGTCAAACGGCGACCATGAGGTGCGCGGAGACATGAACTGGAGCTCAATGAACACCGCAACCCTTGAGCACTGGCAGACGGTCGGGCGTTTCCGCAACAACCATATCGCGGTCGGCGGCGGCTCCCATGCGGACACAACCGCGACTAACGGCTATGCCTTTACAAGAGCCTATAACAAAAACGGTATTACAGATAAGGTTGCGGCGGTCATAGACGCGAACAGCAACACGAGTGTTACGGTCGATGTTTCTTCCCTTTGGAAGGACGGCACGACGGTCGTAAACGCCTATGACGACGACCAGGCCGAGGTTACAAACGGCAAGGTTACCTTTAACAGCGGAAAAAACGGCACCATACTGATTGAAGAGCCCAGCGGCATGCCGCTCGTATCCTTAAAGGGAGAAAGCGAATTCACAGGCACGCAGGATGTGACCGTTTCTATTAAAAATGCCGACTATGCTATCGCCTCTGTAGACGGTGCCCAGAAGGTCAAGGTATTCGACGGCGACAAGCTTACTATCGGTGCGACCGCCTATGCGGGTGATACCGTCAAGGTAACCCTCAAGGCGACGAACGACCTCGGCACCACAAATAAGAACGTATCCTTTAAAAAGCTTGACCCGAACGAACAGGGAACGAAAATAGACCACGCGCTGATTCACGTCCAGCAGGCGGAGGGCTATACGGGCAATCCGATGAGCCTTTATGTCTGGCAGGACAATAACGGCACCACCACGCCGCTCGGCGGCTGGCCCGGCACAAAGCTCACAGAGGGCAAGCTTGAGGACGGCTGGTATACGTTCGAGCTGAAGGACGTAAAGGGCAGCTATAACCTGATTGTCAACAACTCGATTGTCGGCAGCGGCCAGATGCAGTCCGGGGACATTACGGGGCTCGAGGGCGAAACGTGGATTTCGGTCGAAGGCGACGGTTCTAACTTTACAGCGAAGCCTGTCACAGCACAGGCTGAGGACAAAACCCCGATGGGAATGCTCAAAAAAGAGACGAGGGAGGTCAAGAACTTCACCGCCTCGGACTTTACAGCGGATACGCTTACCCCTGTTTATAACCTTGTCCCGCAGGCGGACGCCGTTATTGCAAAGGGTGGGGACGCTTCCGACAGCGAAGTAAACGCCATGCTTAACAAAATGCAGGCGGCTAAGCGGCAGCTGAAATTAAAAGCGCCTGCGGTGAATAACGTGAAAAACGGCGCGACTGCCATCAGCGGCAAGGCGCCCTGCGAATCGACCGTAACAATCAAAAGCGGCACCAAGACATATACGGCGGCGGCAGACGAGCTGACAGGCGCGTGGAGCGCGCAGGTTTCCGCGGTGGCGAACGCATCCGCGGTAACGGTTTCCTGCGAGAGAAGCCCTTATAAATCTGCAACAATCTACGCGAACGATTCGGAAGAGCCCGGTACCGACCCGACGCTCCCGACCCAGCCGCCCACGGAAAAACCGACGGAGCGGCCCACAGACGAGCCGCAGCCCGGCTTTACGTATATGCTGGGAGACGTGGACGAGGACGGCGCTATTACAGTCGCGGATGTCCTGAGCATGCAGAATTATCTCGCGGCAAAAATCAGATATAACGAGAAAATGATACTGATAGCGGACGTAGACAGGTCCGGCGGGGTCACGCTCGTTGATATCCTTGAAATGCAGAAATATATTGCCAAGATGGCAACCAGCTGCGAAATAGGTAAAATCTTCGGTACGGAAGAGCCGACACAGGCACCTACGGCACGCCCGACCGACCCGACCCAGGCGCCGACTGAAAAGCCCACTGAGGCGCCGACCGAGCAGCCGACGGACAAGCCGGCGGACAGCTATACGGTTTACCTGAAAAACGCGGCAGGCTGGAGCGCGCCGTATGCCTATTACTGGAACGAAGGCACAAAGGCGGATGCTGCCAAATGGCCCGGTACCGCGATGGAAAAGGTGGGCGCGGACACCTACAAGGTGATTGTGCCAAAGGCTTATGACAGCATCGTGTTCAGTAACAACGGTACCGCACAGTCGGCTGACCTTAAAATTCCCGCAGACGGGAAAATGTTTAACAACGCAAGCGGCGCGTGGTCAGACTATGCGCAGGGCGGCGACACGCCCGTGCCGGATACCCGTACGGTATATGCGGAGAACGCAAACGGATGGGACTGCGTCACCGCGTATTATTGGGTAGAAGGCGACACGCCGCTTACTTGGCCCGGCGTCCAGATGGAACAGGGCGCGGACGGCAGGTATTTTGTTGAAATCCCGCAAAAGTATACAAAGATAATATTCAGCAGCAATGGGAAAAACCAGACGGATGACCTGCAAATCCCCGGGGCAAACGCCTGCTTCGATATCGGCTCAGGCAGCTGGAAATAAAGAAAACATCGCGAAAATCCTCAGAAAATTTAAAAGCGGCGGGCTGTACGGCCCGCTGCTTTTTGTATAAAAACAGGCAGGCATTAAAGCTTTTGTGTTTTGTAGAATATAGTCAAAGATTTACCGAAAGATTGACAAATCAGAAAAAAAATATAAAATAATAAAGAATGGGTAATTTTATAATATAAGGATAATAGGATGTGGTCGAGGCTTGTTTACAATTTTCAGGGAACACAGGCATTTCGGCAGACAGATTTTTCTGCTTGCAAAGAATGAATTGATAAAAACCTACAAGGGTGCGGTAATCGGGCCGTTTTGGGCTGTGGTCAAGCCGATTTTCACGCTGTTCGTATATTGGTTCGCGTTCGATGTCGGCCTGAGAAGCGCAGGCGGCGTAAAGGTCCTGGTAAACGGTTCGGTAGAGACATACGGGCGGTTCATCTTTATGCTTGTCGGTTTTATTCCATGGTTCTTTATGCAGGACTGTATATTGCAGGGCTCCAAATGTATCAGGGAGAACAGGCAGTTTGTGACGAAGGTTTCGTTCCCCGTCTCCACGATTATGACGTATACGACCATCTCGAGGCTGTATGTCCACCTGCTTTTGTCGGGGCTGATGTATATTTATATGCTCTTTGCGCATGGCCCGAGCATTTATAACCTGCAATTTTTCTATTATTGCCCCCTGATGTTCCTTTTCTTTTTGGTACTCACCTGGTCGACCGCGCCGATGTGCGCGTTCAGCCTTGACTTCCAGAACATGATAAATTCCATTATGACGGGCCTGTTCTGGCTTTCCGGCCTTGTTTACAACAGCTATGACGTACCCTACGAGTGGCTCAGGAAAATCATGCTTTTAAATCCCATCAACTATTTTGCCAACGGTTACCGTAATACGTTCCTTTATGACCGCTGGTTTACGTGTTATCCGTCTGAAACGATTATTTTCCTTCTTGAATTCGCGGCGCTCTTCGTGCTTGGTGCGTTCAACTACAGGCGCCTGCGCAAAAGACTCGCGGATGTGCTGTAAAACGGATTCGTTTATCTGAAAGGAGCCTGTGTAATGGCGGAAGAACCGATTATAGTTTTTGAAAATGTTACGAAGGAATACACTTTATATAAAAACGACGCAGACCGTTTCAAGGCGCTCTTTTTTAAACCAAGAAACGCCAAGAAGCATCTCGCGCTCAAGGATGTAAGCTTGAAAATCAATCAGGGGGAATCCATCGGCATCATCGGAGACAACGGCGCCGGCAAGTCTACCATGCTTAAAATGATAACGGGCGTTACGTTCCCAACGGAGGGCAGGGTGGACGTCAGGGGAAAGGTCGCGGCTCTCCTGGAGCTTACGGCTGGCTTCTCCCTTGAAATGACGGGCAGGGAAAATATATATCTCAAGGGATATATCCTGGGCCTGAAGGACCATTATATTGCCCAAATCGAGGACGATATCATTGAGTTCGCCCAGCTAGGCGACTATATTGACCAGCCGGTCAGGACATACTCGAGCGGTATGAAAATGAGGCTTGGCTTTGCAATCAACGTCAATATCGATCCGGATATCCTGGTAATCGATGAAGCGCTGAGCGTAGGCGACAAGTCGTTTAAAAAGAAATGTAAAAACAAGATAGCTGAAATTATAAAAAGCGGCAAGACGGTCCTTTATGTCAGCCATTCCATGGACGGCGTCAGGGAAATCTGCCCGCGCGCCATTTATCTGAAAAAGGGAAAGGTCGTGTTCGACGGGGACGTAAACGAAGCGCTTGCGCTTTACAGCAGCGACAAAAAGTAATGAGGGAATCAAAAAGGGTGGAATAAGGATAATCTTGGACAGGAGTGTTGAAAAATGGTATCCGCAATGATTTTTGCCGGCGGAGTCGGCGCAAGAATGAAGTCCGTCGATATCCCGAAACAGTTCCTGGAGGTAGATGGTAAGCCCATCATCATCAGGACGCTTGAAAATTTCCAGAACCATACCCAGGTGGACGAAATTGTGATTTCCTGTCTCGAGTCGTGGATCGACAAGCTTCAGGAATATATCACGCAGTATAACATCACAAAGGTCAAGACAATCGTTCCCGGCGGTGCAAACGGCCACGGCTCCATCCACAACGGGCTGGTTGAAATCAATAAAACCGCTTTGCCGGACGACATCGTGCTCATTTGTGACGGCGTTCGCCCGCTGCTCTCTGAAAAACTGATTTCCGACTGCATTGCAACGGCACGGGCATATGAAACGGCTGTTCCCGTCACGCCGAGTATCGACTCCGTTCTCGTCAGCCCGGACGGAAAGCATTGCGGCAAAAGTATGCCGCGCAATGAAATGTTCATTACGCAGGCGCCGCAGGGCTATACGATGCGTAAAATCATGTGGGCGCACGACGAGGCGGAACGCCGCGGTATTACGAACCCGACTTCAAGCAGCGAGCTTTTAATCGAGCTGGGCGAGGAGGTCCACATATTTATCGGCGACAGGAACAATATCAAGGTTACCACGCCTGAGGATTTGAGCAGCCTGCGCGCTTACTATTATTACAGCCGCTACAAGAATTTTGCCAGGGAGGAGCTTATGTATGGCATCTGACGTCAAGTCTATCCTCCACCCCTATATTTACGAAGATATCGCCGCGGTAGCGGATTCGGATATGGTCCCCTGGGAGCGGCTGCGCGGAAAAACGCTCCTGCTGACGGGTGCCGCCGGCTTTATCGGCTATTACCTGACAACGGCGCTTTTGATACGCAACGACCTGTACCAGGACGGGATAACGGTCATTGCGCTGGTACGCAACAGGGAAAAGGCGGAAAAGCGGTTCGGCGGCCTGCTTGGGCGGCATGATTTAAAGCTTGTCGTGCAGGATGTCACGGATGATATTGCCATTGAAGAAAAGGCGGATTTCATTATCCATGCCGCAAGCCAGGCAAGCGCCTATTTCTTTGAGCACGACCCAATCGGCACAATCGACGCAAACCTGACGGGTACGTACAAGGTGCTCGATTACGCGGATAAATGCAAAGCACTAAGCACGCTTTTTGTTTCGAGCTTAAAGGTGTACGGCGCGCTTCACAACGGAAAAGAATCCATCACTGAAACCGACGTGGGCTATATTGACCAGGTATCCTACAAAAATTGTTACGCGCAGGGCAAGCGCGCGGCGGAGACACTTTGCGCCTGTTTTCAAAGACAAAAGGGCCTTTCCGTAAAAATTGCAAGGCCCTCCTATATTTACGGTCCCTCAAGCTTGGAGGACGACAGGGTATGGGCGCAGTTTATCGCGAACGTCGTCAGGGGTGAGGATATCCTTTTGAAAAGCAGCGGCGCGCCATACCGTTCCTTCTGCTATGTAAGCGACACGGCCGTTGCGCTGCTTAAAATCCTATTGTGCGGACAGGACGTGACGCCTTACAATATCGCCGCGGAGCACTCTAATGTGACGATTCGCGGTTTTGCCAAAAAGGCGGCAGAAGCGTTTCCTGAACGCGGGATAAAGCTTACGTTTGAAAATGCGCAGGATGAAAAGGAGCCGCAGCGCTCCTATCTTAGCGCAACGCCCGAAATACTCGACAGCACACGTCTTCAGGCGCTCGGCTGGGAAGCAAGGGTCAACATAACAGAGGGCATCCGAAGGTCTGTGCGGATTGTCGAATTGCAAAATCAGTAAGCTGAGGAGTACAGCCATCATGGAACTGAAGAATTTCCTGAATGAATTTGAGTATGACTGGGCGGTTTTTCCTGCACAGCAGAAGAAATTTCCAGCCAAAGAGCTTCAAAATAAAACGGTTCTGGTATCCGGCGGGCATCATGGGTTTGCCCGCTGTCTTGTTTATTCCCTGTTCGCGGCAAACGACCTGCACAGCCTTTCCATGAAGATTATACTCGTCGGACGCGACAGCAGCGCCATTACCGGCTATTTTCCGCAGCTTTTAAAGCGTCAGGACTTTCAATTTTTTACGTTTGAACAGGCTGGCGGCAGCGAGCGCCTGTCTGCGGACTATTTTATTTATACGGGCTGCTGCAACAAGCGGCTGGAGCAAACCCCAGAGTTTTTTATTGGTGAAATCGATTATGCGAAAAAGATGCTGGCGCTCGCGCACCATGTAAACGCGCGGCGGTTTATTTTGCTATCTGATTACCGCCGGTATGGCGTACTGGAACGCGGGGTGGTCGCGTCAGAATATGAGGACGGCACAGTCGATTTTTCGCGGGCGTCCGCCTTTGAATGCGAGCTTGTGCAGACAATTGAATCACTTTGCCCTATTTACGCGAAGCAGCTCGGCTTTTCCTATGTGATTCTGCGTACCGGAATCGCGCTGGGTGCCTGTACTGGCTTTGACGACAGCATCATAACAGACCTGTTCAAGGCGGTGGCAAAGGGCGAGGAATACCGTCTGCTCAGCAGTAAAAACAAATATTCATTTGTCTATATCAGCGATATCCTCAACGCCGTGTTCCACGCGATGGCCGGCCTGCGGGAGAATACGCTGTTTAACGTCGTCGGCAAGAAATCGACCGTATCGATTGGGATGCTCATCGCAACACTCCACGATATTTACCCGGACGATACGAAGGTGTCGCTCGAATACAGCGAAAAAGACCCGTGCTATGGCGCGGCTATGAACAATCAAAAAATCATCTGCTGCGGCTGTAAGCCGAAAATCAGCCTGGAGGACGCAATCCAGATGCTTGTTGAAAGCAGCCGCGTGCGCGACGGCCAGTTTGTATTTAAGGATTCCTATCAAGGCAAGCTCAATATTATCCAAAATATTCTTCTGGGATACCTGCTCGACATCGACCGTATCTGCCGCAAGCATAATATCCGTTATTTCCTCGCGGGAGGAACGCTGCTCGGCGCGGTGCGCCATCACGGATTCATCCCGTGGGACGACGACGCCGACGTTATGATGCTGCGTGAGGACTATGACAAATTCCTCAGGGTCGCGCAGTCGGAGCTTCCTCCAAACGTAACGCTTCATACTGCGGATACCGACCCGCTCAACTACTGTATCTTTACGAAGCTGCGCATCGACAACACCATGTTTGCGACAAAGTACACGAGTAAATTTCTCGATATGCACAACGGCCTCTTTTTCGATGTGCTCTCGCATGACAACACGGCGAATTCAAAGCTTGGCAGAAAGATTCATTTACAGCTTACGCTTTTGACGCGGTCGCTCGTATTTAATAAATGGCACCGCAGAAAAATCGATAACGGGCATAAATTCCAGTCGTTCGCCGCAAATATTTTAAAAGCGGTTTTGCCGCTTTCCTTCTGTGAAAAAATGCAGTTTAAGTGCCTGAAATGGTTCGAACATAAAAAAGACGCGAAATATCTGTACGACGGAATGGGCCGCAACGTGTATAAGGGGGATTTCCCGAAGGAATGGCTCAGCGAGACGGTTTTTTGGGATTTTGAAGGCTACCGGTTCCCCATTCCGAAGGAATACGATAAATACCTGCGTTATTTGTACGGCGATTATGAAAACATGGTGATTGCAAGCAGCCGCAAAACAAGCCATTCCATCATCATCATGGACTTGGGAGAATATGCGCACTTCAAACGGCCGCAGACCAAGGAGCAAAAAGCGCAGCTGGAACAGCTGGATAAGAATAGATTAAAAGCTGACGCAGCGCCATTGGCTTCAGCGGAGAAACCAGCGGCGGCTGACAATCCGGCCGCAGCAAGGCCAGAAGGCGATTCGCAGGCAAATGAGAAAGAGAACGTTCCGGACAAAAGAACAGGCTGCGCCGAGCAAGCGGCGGAAAACGTTGCACCGCGGGAAGCGCAGGACGAGGAAGAGGCATATCAGAACCGCGCGCTCGATATCCTGACAAGGGCGGCGCAGAAAAATGATAAAGCGGAAGCTGCTCAGAAGGGTATTTCATCCGCGCCCGATGCAATTTAAATGGAAATTCAGAAGGAACGGTAAATTTAAGCTGAAAACTTTTCCCGAAAGATTGACTTTTTCAGTTCGTTTTGTTATAATATACAGCGTCGCGTAAGGCGGCGCAAAAAAAAGTTTACCAAATGTAATTGGTAAACTTATATATGCAGGTATGGCGGAATTGGCAGACGCGTACGGTTCAGGTCCGTATGAGGGCAACTTCATGCAGGTTCAAGTCCTGTTACCTGCACCACGTACGGTTGACAAAATAGATGTCAGCCCGAAAAACCCAGAAACCATGATGGTTACTGGGTTTTTATATATATAAAAACTATTGCAAATATGCTGGCAACATAAGGCGGTGGGTACAATTATGAATGATAGGCTTTTTTCCGATAGTATTCAATATCAAGCCGTTTTATCAAATTTAGAGAGAAATAATGGGCAAATTAAATGTGCTGTATTTGGAAAAGTTCTTGTGTCAAAAGCAGAATACCACTTTGACCATATTTTGGCATATGCCAAGGGAGGAAAATCTACATTAGATAATTGCCAAATTTTGTGCGTAGACTGCAATTTATCAAAAAGCGATAAAGAAATGCGCGACTTTATGCTGGAAGAAAAAGCTAGAAAATTTATGTCAGGAGGAACAATCAATCCTGATTTAGATTCCTCTGCTCAACAAGTACCAATTGATGATGGTAAAATGACAAAAGAGAAATTTGATGCAATCGTTGGGGCTTTCATTGAGAAACATAAGGGTATTAGAAAAGTTGATTTCACAAGGGACAAAAATGGTTTGCCATCTGTAATGTACGTTGTTAAATATTATGGTTCAATGAAGGAATTGAAGTTGGCTTTTGGACTTAAAATCGATATTGTATGGAATAGAGAAAACATTTGGCAGAGATTGCTGGAATATTCAAAAATTAATCCGGATTTTAAGCAAGCTGATTTGGTAAAAGAAAATGAACTGCCGTCTCTTCCTTGTATTTTATCTCGTTATCCGGAGCATAAAAACTTCAGCGACATTAAAATTGCTCTCGGATTAGGTTTGAATTATGAATTTTGGTCGAAAGAAAAAGTTGTAGCTACTTGTCGTAGATACTTACAAACTCATAGAAAAATTACATTAAAAGATTTACGAAAAGAAAACGGATTGCCGACTGCTAAAGTTATATATAATTTTTATGGTACTATGCAGAATTTTCAAGAAGAAATAGGGTCTGAAGTATCAAAAAGTACTGAATTTATATCTAAGGAAGAAATCATGAGGGCGGCAAAAGAAATAATTCGCCAAAACGGATCAACTTTTAAATCTAGAACTGCTTTTTTGTATAGTCAGTCAGTAATAATATATCGCTACGGATCCTTTGGTTCATTTGTGGAGGCCGCTAATATCACGATTTTAGCTACCAAAAAAGCCAAATACACTAAACAAGAATTAGATGAATGTATCCTTTCGTACTTAAAAAGTGGGAATTCTATTCCATCTTCAGCTAAACGATTCTACGATGATTGGAAAGAACCATTTGCTATTTTTTTAAAAATGATAAATATTACAAGTAAATAAGAGATATCCAAAGCGTGATGTATATAAGAATAGTAGCCGATTTTTTACCTGCGGTGTGTAAGCTGCGCACCATAGGTCTTTTCCATTTCTTACGATGTTGCCGTCTCAGAACGGCATCTATTTTGTCCCTGGAACACATAACATTTTTATTTTGAATAATCCCATGAATCTAGTATTCATGGGATTCTTTGAGTATTCGCAGGACAAGGCGCACCAAAAGTTCCTTTTTAACCTTGCCTAATGCTATGTGGAATTTAACGCCTATCAAAGTGAACGGCGTTATGTCATACTAACAGCATGCGGAAATGAATTTGTCAGGAAGGTTTATAATCGTATGCCAATCATTTTCCCTGAGCAGCTTAATACGTTCAATGCTACGGATAGGGCCATGAAACTTATTATTAGGGGGAGAGCTGCCGCAATTTTAGTTATAATATTACAGGTTATTTTATGTGTTATTCTTATACTCTTTATGTTGACAGTAAAACGTTACTAAAGTAAAATATAGATAGAAAAGGGCGTAGCACCACCGTATAGGCGGTTCTCCCCCGAAAAACATTTAGCTAAGAAATAACCGCTTGTTTTCGCAGGACAGGGCGGTTATTTCTTTTACAACAAAATACAATCAATTAATACAAGGATAATTATTAATGCGATTACGTACTCCATAAGCATCGCCCCCTTTCGGGGGCTTTATTAAACCGCCTATCGCTTAGGTGATGCTACTCTTTTATTATAATTATCAGACAATAAAAGTCAACAGAATTATATTAATTGTTGCAAAGTTTTACATATTGTATAAGAAAGTTATAAATATTTCTTATGTTTGTTATTTGTTAACTTTGACTAAGAAAATACTCCCCCGCAACACTTCAGACCGTCACGGGGGAATAATTTTAATTCAAGCTAATAGCTAAACATCCGGAACGTAGAGTTCTCTCAACTTAGTTAACTGACACTTAAACTGATGACCTCGTCAGGATATCCACCAATACTCACATATCCTTCCGCGCTTATAATCTTAAGGTCTCCAGAGTTAAACGTCGCGGTTGTTAGAACGGTGCGCTCATCTGAGATTTCATGTTTAACAGTACCGTAAGATGTCATAACTGTTACTATCATTTTTACATGGGCACTATTTGGCGGGCCACCAGATATAGGGACATATCCTGTCAATGTCGCCGTGTCGGAATATACGGTTAATTTGGACTCAACTCTTTGGCCGTGAATATATCTGATGTCTGTCTGCTCACCAATAAACGTTCCCGACGCAGCTGCAGCTGCACTCGCACCCGGTAAGATAAATACCGAACATAGTAACAGCAGAGTAAGGGCAATGGCAGTAATTCTTTTATACTGTTTTATTTTACGCACTTTCTTACACTCCTTTTTATGAACGATGTGAACTAAAGTATATAAAACATTGGAATCACCCTTTTAATATATATTTAATTTACACAATTATAAATCGATATATATAAAATGTCAAATGAATATCGAAACGATAAAAGCTTCTTAATTGTTTTATAGACATTAACAAAATAAACGATGAGGTTATATGTGCGGAATGTAGATAACAAACGAAATTGAGTTTGGCTTGTTTATGCGTCTTAGGGCTCGTAATATGTTACCTGTACAAAAGAAAAACGCAAAACAAATTAAGTATTTGTTTTAGGAATAAATGAGACATTTGAGAGCAGGAACGGATGATTCCGTTTCCGCTCTTTTTGATATAACCTATAAAAATCTATATTTAAAAAATTGAAATAAGCTGAAAGCGCCGGCGTATCCGTCTTATTTGAAAAGGAGGGAACCGATACGGCGGAAAGCATCGGGAAGACACTTTTGACTTGGTTCAGCGCCTATGCACAGGACGAAAGCGAATCCATCAGACGGAACATGCATGAGGCGTGAGAAAAGGGTTCAAGGAAGGCCGCAACAACTTCCGTTATTATTTTTAGGTTATGAAAAAGGCTCAGACGGCGGGCATGTGATTGTAGAAGAGGAGACGGTCATCGTTCGCAGGATTTTTATATAAAATGTTAAACAGTAAAATATATAATATTAATGTTGAAATATATAAAAAATTGGTGTATAATGTCGTGGAACGTAAAAATTTTTTATTAATTTTTCTAAATTTAAGAAATATATGTTGTTGTGTTTTTCTAAGGAATTATATTCTAAGAAGCACTTATAAAAGCTGCTTATCAGTTTACCCACACACATTATGACCACTTGATTCCGACGATACAAGTTAACCTGGTGGGGCTGGTTTCTATAGGAACAGAAAAAAATTAGATATAAACGAATTTTACGGCAACGCAGTCACCGCTTCCCAGTGTTACGAAATTCCGGTTTCGCAAATACTCTCCCTCTTAACCCATCAATTACGCTGAAAAATTGTTAGTAATGTGACTGCGCCGCCTGATACACCACACGTGGACGAGTAAACATACCAACGAATTTTTTAGAAAAATCCAGCCTGCAGTCAGATTATAACTGAAACAATTGATTAGAGTGGGCGGTTCTTAAAAAATTTTCAATATTTAATCGTATCTTGCCGTGCTTTATTAAAATAGTTTTAAACATATAAAATCCTTTTTTAGTTTATCATGCTTGTTTGAGGGGAGGTACATATTTGGATTTTCCGGCACATATCCGATTGGAAGTCATGGGACGGACTGTCCAGACGGTGGAGACACATTGCAGGCACTGTGCGGCCTACGCCGCTGCGGCCGCACCCCGTGGAATGGGGCAAACGGCATTTCTGGCCGGGCTGCTCCACGATTGTGGAAAGTATACTGCTGTTTTCAAAGACTACATCACCCGCGCCGCCGCAGGAGAACCGGTACGCCGGGGCAGTGTGAACCACACCTTTGCCGGCGTCCGGCTGGCGATGGAGCGCTGGCACCATGGTGCTGACCCCTTTCGGCGGCTGACCTGCGAAATTATCGCCTTTGCCGTGGGCAGCCACCACGGGCAGTTCGACTGCATCGCTCCCGACGGGACGGACGGATACCTTCACCGCCTTACCGACGGGCGTATCCATTACGGCGAGGCGAAAGAAAATTTTCTGCTCCACTGCGCCGGTGATGAGGAGTTGGACAAGCTCTTCGAGTCGGCGGCCTGTGAGGTGACGGCTGCTTTGGAGCGGTTGAAATCTTTGACTGAAAATCAGGAGGAGCTGTTATTCCATCTCGCGCTGCTCGCCCGGCAGATACTCTCAGCCGTTATCGAGGGGGATAGGCGGGACACCGCCGAGTTCATGAATGGCGGCCTTTTTGCAGTGGCTCCCGCCCCCAATTGGCGCGCGCTGCTCTCCCGTGTAGAGGCGCGGCTTCTGGCGCTTCCCGCAAGCAAGCCCATCGAGCAGGCCCGGCGGAGGATCTCTGACTGCTGCCGCTCCGCAGCGGATTTGGAAGACGGCGTCTATCGGCTCAACGTCCCCACCGGCGGCGGAAAAACTTTGACGACACTGCGTTACGCCCTGGCCGCTGCGGCGGGAGGTAAGCGGCGGGTACTTTTCGTCATCCCCCTGCTGTCCGTCTTGGAACAGAACGCCAAGGTTATCCGGGACTTTTTGGGGGATGATGGCCTTATTTTGGAGCACCACTCGAATCTTGTACAGGATATCCCCACGGACGGGGAACTGGAAAGCAGCGAGCTGTTGATGGAGACATGGGACGCTCCGGTGATTGTCACCACCCTGGTTCAGCTTTTGAACACCCTGCTGCTGGGCAAGCCTTCGTGCATCCGGCGGATGCACGCCCTCACTGATAGTATCATCGTCATTGACGAGGTTCAGTCAGTCCCCCGGAACCTGCTGGGAGAGTTTGATTTGGCAGTCAATTTCCTCACGGGCTTCTGCGGTGCCAAGGTGGTGCTGTGCTCCGCTACACAGCCCTGCCTGGAGGCCGTCTCCCATCCCTTGCGGTACGCACCGTCGCCGGACCTGGTGCCTTACGACCCCAAGCTCTGGGAGGTGTTTCGCCGCACCCGGATTATCGACCGTAGAAAGCCGTCCTTCACAGTGGAGGGCCTCGCGGACTTTGCCGCAAAGCAGGCGGGCGAGGCGGGCAGCCTGCTGCTTATCTGTAACAAGAAGCAGGAGGCAGCCGAGTTGTTTCAGGCGCTCAAGACCCGTTGGAATGGGGAGCTCTTTCACCTGTCCACCTCCATGTGCATGGCTCACCGCATTTGTGCCCTGGAGAAGATTAACGCCGCGTTGGAAGGCAATGTCCCCGTGCTATGCGTTTCCACACAGCTGGTGGAGGCCGGGGTGGACTTCTCCTTCGGCTGCGTCATCCGCGTCTGTGCGGGGATGGACAACCTGGTCCAGTCCGCTGGACGATGCAACCGCGGCGGAGAGCACGGCCGGCTCTGTCCCGTATACGTGGTCACCCTCCAGGGGGAGAATTTAAGCCATTTGAGGGAAATCGATCAGGCTCAGAAGGCTGCCCAATCGGTGCTTCTGCGCTTTGAGAGGGACCCGGCTGCGTTTGGGAACGATCTGGCCGGTGCGGAGGCTATCAGCGCCTATTACCACAGCCTGTACGATGAGATGCCCAAGGGCGCCCAGGATTTCCCGCTGCCGGAGCCGATTGGTACTACCCTCTTCGACCTGCTCTCTGTCAATGCCAAGGCCCGTCCCCATTGTCCTGCCGGGGGACAGTATACGCTTGGACAGGCCTTCTGCACTGCGGGGGAGCAATTTCACGTTTTTGACGACAACAGTACGGACGTATTGGTACCCTACGGCGACGGGGCGGGCCTTATCGTGGATTTGGGTTCCGAGCAAGCCAAGTATGATTTGATGCTGCGAAAGGAATTGCTGCAAAAAGCCAAACGTTTTACCGTCTCTCTGTTTTCATACCAACTCAAAAAATTGGAGGAGCGCGGCGGGGTTTACTCACTATGCGAGGGCTTGGTGCTGGCGCTCGCCCCACAGTTTTACTCCTCGGAGTTGGGTGTTGTTCTCGAGGGAGGCATTATAACATTATCGGAGGTATGAGATGGAACACAAAAATACCGTGGAATTTGAGGTCACCGGCGGCTACGCCCTGTTTTCTGACCCGATTACCCGGGTGGGGGGAGAGAAATGTACCCTTCAGATTCCCACCTATGAGGCATTGAAGGGGATTTTGTCCTCTGTCTACTGGAAGCCCACCTTTCTCTGGATTATCGACGCCGTTCGGGTGATGAATCCCATCCAGACGGCGGTCAAGGGCATCCGGCCTATCAAGTACAGCGGCGGCAACGACCTGTCCTACTACACCTATTTAAAGGACTGCCGCTATAGGGTGCGGGCCCACTTTGAATGGAATGAAAACCGGCCCGAGCTGGCGGGGGACCGAAACGAAAACAAGCATCACAACATTGCAAAACGGATGATTGAGCGGGGCGGCAGGCGGGATATCTTTCTTGGCACTAGGGAGTGCCAGGGGTATGTGGAGCCCTGCGTCTTTGACGAGGGAGAGGGAGCCTATGACAACACTCCGGAGCTGGCCTTCGGCCTCACCTACCATGGCATCACCTACGCCGACGAAGCCTACTCCGACGAGACCTGCGGTAAAATGACGGTACGCTTCTGGTACCCTGTAATGAAACGGGGCGTTGTCACGTTCCTCCGCCCAGAGGGCTGCCCGGTGACTCGAACCGCCCGGGTGATGGACGTGAAGCCCTTTAGTAAAACGGCGGGCAATTTTCAGGGTGTGGACGCGACGGAAGCGGAGGTGGTGTAAGTGGGATTGCTGCAAGCGGCCTATCGTACCTATGAAGCACAGGCAGGCAGGGCGGGCGTCCTGGAGGCTGGCCAAAAGGAGGCGTTGACCCCTGTCTCCCACATGCTGCAGAATGCCCAGCTGGAAATTACCCTTTCCAATGATGGAATTTTCCAAAGTGCCTGTGAGGTTTCCAAGGAGGACTCTAAAACCATCATACCAGTAACCGTTGAATCGGCCAACCGGACCGGTAAAGCATGCGCCCATTCCCTTTGTGACCAGCTTATCTACCTCGCGCCCTATGGAGAGGAGAAATACGCGGATTATATGAAGAAGCTCCGTATGTGGTCTGGCTCCAGCTTTACCCACCCGAAGGTGCAGGCTGTACTGGCCTATGAGCAAAAGGGGTCGATTGTAAGCGACCTGCTCAGCGCCGGCCTGATCGCCGTGGACAATCAGACCGGCGCGCCGGAAGCGAAGTATGACAAATATTTGGTGCGCTGGCGGGTCATCCCTGCCCCGGAGGGCGCCTCCTCCGCCTGCTGGCAGGACGCCTCCCTGTTTGACAGTTTTATCCGCTACTACGCGGCCTGCCGCGCAGAGGTCAGGCAGGACTTGTGCCTCATCTCAGGCGTAGAGGACACTGTCTGCGATATGCATCCGAAAGGAGTGGTTTCCGCCTCCTTCGGCGCCAAGCTGATCTCTGCCAACGACGCGTCCGGCTTTACCTACCGGGGCCGCTTCACCGAGGCGCGCCAGGCCGCCAACGCGGGCTATACCGCCTCTCAAAAGGCACACAGCGCCCTGCGGTGGGTCGCCGCAAATCAGGGGGTCGTCCTGGGCGGACGCACTTTCCTTTGCTGGAACCCGGAGGGCTGTCCCGTCCCCAACTTTGCTTTTTTAGGATTGCCCAGCTCCAATCCCCCCACTTTTGTCAGTTATAAAAATGAGCTGTTAGCTACGCTTTTGGGCTACCGGCAGGCCATGAAGCCGGAAGCCAATGTGATCGTAGCGGCGCTGGACGCCGCCACCACCGGACGCCTGTCGATTACCTATTATAGTGAACTCAGGGGGTCGGACTTTTTAGACCGTATCGAGGATTGGTACGCCACCTGCTGCTGGCATTCCCGCTACGGCGTACAATCCCCCTCCCTTCGGCGTATTGTCACCTGTGCCTTTGGCACCGAGCAGGGGCAGTTCATCGACCTGGACGACCGGGTACTCCGGGAACACGTGCAGCAGATGCTTCCCTGCATCATCGACCGGCGGCCCGTTCCCCAGGACATTATCCGGGGGCTGGCCACCCGTGCCGGACAGCCCCTGGCCTACACGTCCGGCAACAGGGAGAGCCTTTTGAGCACCGCATGCGCTCTCATACGCAAGGCCCACAACGACCGAGTAAAAAAGGAGGAATTTGGTTTGGCATTGGATACATCAAACACAGACCGCAGCTATCTCTTTGGCCGCCTGCTGGCGGTGGCGGAGCAGGTGGAGCGGAGCACTTACGACCGGGATGAGGGCCGGGAGCCCAACGCCATTCGGATGCAGTCGGTATTCGCCCAGCGGCCGCTGTACGCCTGGCGAATTATCAGCGAGCAGATTAATCCCTATTTTTCCCGGCAGAAGCCGGGCCTGCGCGCGTACTTCAAAAATATAATCGGAGAGATTACAGACATGCTGCCGGACCCGAAGGACCATAACTTAGACAAAAAGCTGGACGACACCTATCTGCTGGGCTACTACCACCAACGCAGCGCGCTGACCAGAAAAAAAGAGGCCGCTGATAACGAAACGAAAACTGTGACGGAGGATATGTAAAATGGATACTTTAAAAAATAAGATTGATTTTGTGGCGCTGGTCAGCGTCAGCATGGCAAACTCCAACGGCGACCCCCTGAACGGCAACCGCCCCCGCACGGACTACGACGGTTTTGGTGAGATTTCTGACGTGTGTATCAAACGCAAAATCCGCAACCGGATGCAGGACCTGGGACAGAGCATCTTTGTCCAGTCCAGCGACCGCTGTGATGACGGCTGCAAAAGCCTCAGCGACCGGGCCAAAAAGGCCATGGAAAAGACTAAGGATGCGGAGGAATATGCCCGCCTGGCCTGTGAGAAGTGGCTGGATGTACGCAGCTTTGGACAGGTTTTCGCATTCAAATCTACTGAGAAGAGCGGTGTTTCCGTAGGTGTGCGGGGACCCGTGTCCATTCATCAGGCCGTCAGCGTATCCCCTGTGGAGGTGCGCACGATGCAAATTACCAAAAGTGTCAACGGCGAAACCAGCGAAAAACGCAGTTCCGATACCATGGGCTCCAAGCATTTTGTCCGCTTCGGCCTCTATCAGATTAAGGGTTCTATCAACGTTCAGCTGGCTCAGAAGACCGGGTTCAGCGACGCGGACGCGGACATCGTCAAGGAGTGTCTGCGCACCCTCTTTGAGAACGATGCCTCCTCCGCCCGTCCTGAGGGCTCCATGGAGGTGTGCAAGCTCTACTGGTGGACCCACAGCTGTCCCTCCGGCCAGTATTCTTCCGCCAAGGTCCACCGCAGCCTCCACGTGGATTTAAAGCCCGGCGTGGCCGTACCTGCCAGCGCAGACGACTACAGCATCGAGCTGGAGGAGCTGCCCGGCCTGCACTGCGATGTCATCGATGGAATATAAAGAGGAGGACTTTCTTCAGCTTTCCGGTATCCAGCACTTTAAATTCTGCAGACGGCAATGGGCGCTCATCCATATCGAGCACCAATGGGCGGAAAATTTCCGCACCACGGATGGGGCTTTGATGCACCAAAACGCCCATGACAAGGGGTTTTCCGAGAGCCGGGGCGATCTCCTTGTCACCCGTGGCATGAACGTGTTCTCGTCCACCCTGGGGGTGTCCGGGGAGTGCGACGTGCTGGAATTCCACAGGGGAGAGAAGGGCATCCCTCTGAAAGGCCGCGAGGGTCTGTGGCAGCCCTATCCCGTGGAATACAAGCGGGGAAAGCCCAGCGAGCGTGCCGGGGATACGCTGCAGCTGTGTGCCCAATCCATGTGCCTGGAGGAGATGCTCTGCTGGCCTGTCCCGGAGGGGGCCCTCTACTACGGGGAGAGCCGGCGGCGGATGCCTGTTGCTTTTACAGAGGAGCTGCGGCAGACCGTAAAAAAGGCTTTGACAGAGATGCACCAGCTCTATCAGCGCGGCCACACGCCAAAGGTAAAGCCCACAAAAGCCTGTAATGCCTGTTCCCTGAAAGAGCTGTGCCTGCCCCGGCTGATGCGGGCGGAAAGTGTGCAGGACTACCTGCATAGGACAATGGAGGAGGAGAAATGAAATATCTGCTTAACACGCTTTTTGTCACCTCAGAGGATGTCTACCTGTCTCTGGACGGCGAAAATGTGGTAGCGAACCGGAACCGGGAGGTGGTGGCCCGTTATCCCATGCACACACTCTTCGGCATCGTGAGTTTTTCCTACTCCGGCGCGTCCCCGGCTCTGATGGGAGCTTGTGCCCAACGGGGGATCAGCCTCTCCTTCTGCACGCCCCGGGGACAGTTTTTGGCGCGGAGCTGCGGCAAGAGCAGCGGGAACGTCCTGCTTCGCCGGACCCAGTACCGGGTGGCAGACGACACAGAACAGAGCTGCCGGGCAGCCCGGTCAATGATTTTCGGCAAGCTTCACAACGCCCGATGGAGCGTGGAACGGAGCTGCCGGGATCATGCTCAGCGACTGGACACAGTCAAGTTGAAAGCCGCCTCTGAGACCCTGCGTGGTTTGCTCCCCACCGTGGCGCAAGCCACATCCCTGGAAGAACTGCGGGGCTTTGAGGGGGTGGGTTCCGCGGTTTATTTCGGCGTGCTGGATGATATGATTCTCAATCAAAAAGAGGAATTTTTCTTTCATGGACGAAACCGGCGCCCTCCGCTGGACATCGTCAACGCCCTGCTTTCCTTCGCCTATAGCCTGCTGGCGCATGACTGCGCCTCCGCGCTTGAAAGTGTGGGGCTGGATGCCTACGTGGGCTTTCTTCACCGGGACCGCCCTGGGCGGACGTCCTTGGCGCTGGACTTGATGGAGGAGCTGCGCCCCTGCATGGCGGACCGGTTCGTGCTGACCCTCATCAACAACCGCATGGTGAAACCTGAGGACTTTGAAACCCGGGAGAGCGGTGCGGTCCTGCTCACCGATTCGGCCCGTCGCGCATTTCTCACCGCCTGGCAGGAGAAAAAGCAGGAGATGCTGACCCACCCCTACCTGAATGAAAAATTACAATGGGGTATCGTGCCGTACATTCAGGCTCTGCTGTTGGCAAGGTATCTGCGGGGCGATTTGGACGGATACCCACCTTTTTTATGGAAGTGATATCTTTTGTTAGTTTTAATCACCTATGATGTCAACACGGAGGATGCCGCAGGCCGGAAGCGTCTGCGGCAGGTGGCAAAGCAGTGTGTCAACTATGGGCAGCGCGTCCAGTGCTCGGTGTTCGAGTGCCTGCTGGACGCCGCGCAGCGCCGAAGCTTGCAGGCAAAGCTGTGTGCAATCATCGACCCGGAAAAGGACAGCCTCCGGTTTTATAATCTTGGCAACCACTATCAAAGTAAAATTGAACATTATGGCTGTAAGGAGGCCTATCAGCCGGAGAAGCCGCTTTTTATATAGTGAAAAGCTGGTGCGAAGTACAAGTGCACAGAGTTTCGCCGGGAGGTTCGCACCTCATTTTAATGCCATATATCTCATTTTTCTTCTTTTGCTTTCATATAGTTGGGCCATTGTCTTGTAATTAAATAATATTTTGTTATATTTTTACAAAATCGCATGAGTGGTTTTTATGCGTTTTGCCGTCGCTCCCCACGCGGGAGCGTGGATTGAAATTGTATTTACGCCGCCTGTGCTGTCGTGGGCGCGATTGTCGCTCCCCACGCGGGTTCAGGTTTTGCCATCCCGAGCAAAATGAATAAGGCCTGGTTTTCGAACATTTTTATCGAAAACCGGGCCTTTTGCTGTCTCATAAGCTGTTTTCTATGCATTTTCCGTGTATTAGGAGCTGGATAATTATCATATAGGTTTATGCGTTTTTTTACAGGCTCTGTGAGAGGGGGCGTAACTTTCATTTGTTTGAATAAAAATTTGGCGGGAAATTTTGGGAGTATTTACAAATTGTTTCTTACCGATAAACACTATATAATAGTGCTATATTTTGTCGATTTTTATACGTAAGGCTGCCCAGGCGCTATTTTGCATGTTTTTACACAAGGCGCTGAAAATCCTTGTGATATTTATAAAAGCGTATAGATGTAGACAAAACCATAATAATAACTTTTTATGGAAAGAACAATCGAGGTGGATTATGAGAATTATCCGGATTGCAATATGTGACAGAAGCCGGAAAGACCGGGAGTATTATGCCTCCCGGTGCCGAGAGCTTGGACAGAGCTGCTCTCTTAACCTGAGAATCAGGCTGTATGAAAGCAGCAGCGACCTTTTTTTTGATTTAGACAGTCCCAAGCTCAGGGAAGATCTGGACATTTTATTTCTTGAGGCGGACGCACCCGAATACGACGGTATCGAGACTGCTTTCACTCTACGGCAGATTGGCTATAGCGGACAGATTATTTTCTTGGCTCATAAAAATCCCGGTGACCGGATTGAAGAGATATTTGAAACCCAAGGGTCGGGATATTTATTGAAACGGGTGCCCGACCATTTTGAATCGGTCTTTCATCGGGCAATCGATACCGTTATGGAGCTTCGCGAGGAATATGTCCTTTATAACCGTGTCGGGGAATACCGGCAAATTGCCATATCGGAAATTTTATATTTTGATGTACAGAAAAATTTAGTTTGTGTACATTATAATCAGGAATATTTTGAATTCTTATCTACACTGAAAAAGGTACAAATCCAGCTGTCTGAACGAGGCTTCTGCCGGATACACCGATTGTATGTGGTATCGCTGGATCATGTCCGCCGCCTTACATATACCGAAGCAGAGCTTTCCGACGGGACGAAGCTGCCCGTAGGGCGAACCTATTATGCTGCTTTTAAGGAAGCCCTGGAAAACTGGCGGCGTTCGGAAAGTCAGGAGGAAAGCATATGAAAAGGACAATTTTAGCCCTGTCCCTTCTGTTTTTTCTCCTGTTGTGGAGTCCTCTTCCTGTCAATGCGGAGCAAACGTATAACTGTACGGCGGGTCAGCATAAATATTCGATTGTCTCACACACGCCAGCAACTGAACAAACGGATGGCTCGGATGTGTTCCGCTGTGAATTATGCGGTCAGGAATATGAGGCGGTGCTTCCGGCGACAGGGCATACCTGGGGCGAATGGGTGGAGGACAAGGCTCCTTCCTGTACCGAACCGGGACAACGGCACCGTACCTGCAGCGCACACAAGCCGCATGACGAAACACAAATCATTCCCGCTTTGGGTCATGACTTTAAACTGACCGAAACACCGCCCGGGTGTGACACGGATGGTGTGAAAACATATGCTTGCTCCCGCTGCGGAGACAGCTATACCGAACCGGGGGCGGCGGCGCTTGGGCACGACTACGCGGAAAAGATAACGAAAGAGGCTACCTGTACCGGAAATGGAATAAAAACCTATACCTGTTCCCATGATAAGTCTCACAACTATACGGAGCCTATTCCGGCTGTTGGCCATGATTTTGATGAATGGACAGTGAAGGTCCCTGCGAAAGAGGGGGAAACCGGCGTGGAAACCCGTATCTGCAAAAACTGCGGACAGAGCGAGCAGAGGGAAATCCCCTCACTTGCGCAGCCGGAACAGCCTGAGCAGCCGGAACCATTGTTTAACGCTTTGGATATGGCCCTGGCTGGGGTTGACGCCCTGCTGATTATTATTGGCGCTGTTACCCTGTATCCCAGCCTGGCGGCAATCCGGCGCGTCAATAAGCTTTGGAAGCAGCATCTTGCCTCTAAAAAATTTCGTGGCTAGGAGGGAAATAACATGACGTTGATGAATTGGATTAGCATAGGCATTACAGCGGCGCTGGTTGCCGCATATATTGTCCTGAAAATTTACGCGAAGCGTAAAACCGAACAATACGACGGGCTGGGTGGGATTATTACCCGGCGCAGGGCAGCGGCAAATCCCTCCGAACCTGAGCAAAAAACGACCGAAAACGACTCTGAAAAACAAGACACACCGTAGTTCGTCACAATACGGCTACCGTTCATACAAATCCATAACACAAAACGAAATTCAAGTGCTATCATACAGACAGTGAGAAAAACACATACATTGCGGGTTTGCGCCGGGTATAGTCCTTTAGAAAGCCCCGGTTTCCAAAACGTTCGTTTAGAATAGTAGTTTTTCAGCTGTTTTACAAAGGAGGCTATATTCTTTATGGAAACAGACAGGCCTAGTATTCCGGCCAGCCAAGCGCTGGGCTCTGGCATAAACGCCGCTGAGCCGCTTCAACCGGATTCCTCGGACGCTGCGAAAACACCCGCCATGGAACTGCAGGGCGAGGAAAACAAACTGTCTAAGAAAAAAAGCCGTGTTCGTTCGGTCATTTTTGAATGCCTGTTTTATGCGGCGCTGGTTGCTGTCATCGTGATTGTGTATTCCGCTACGGCAGGGAGCGGGAACGCGCCCCGCTCAGTCTTCGGATACACTTTCTCTACGGTGCTGACCAGCTCTATGCAGAGCGAGCTGCCCCAAGGCTCCCTTATTGTTACCCAGCAGGTTGACCCCAATATGCTAAAGCTTGACGATAACATCACCTTTATGCAGAAGGACGGCACGACTGTTACCCATAAAATCGTCGGCATCCATGAAAATTACGACCAGAGCGGCGTACGGGCCTTTGTGACCATGGGAATTGAGAATGGCATGGCCGACGACGGCGTAGTTTGGGCCGACAATGTAGTAGGCAAAGTGGTATGGCACAACCTGTTCCTTGGCCAAGCCTTCAGCTATGTGAAATCAAACCTTCTTTTTGTCGGGGCGATGGTCGTGCTGGTCATTGGTTTTATCGTAGCTTTGCGTGTGTTTATTGCGTCCGGCAAGAAGCATCCGGGCGAATCCAAAGCCAAAGAGCAGAGTGAGAAGCAATCGGAAGGGTAACGCACAGCGTTGTTCCTTCAAGAGGGCGTATATTTTTAGTAACGCATGAAAAACACAGCAGGTTGTGATTTTCATGCGTTGCACAATACAAAAGCAGGTTTTTTCAAGGCACCATAAAATATAGATAGAGTTTGAAAGCCTCCGCTTCTTCTTGAAATAGCGGGTATGTCTTTTTCAAAAGTGTGCAACTCAACGCGTTAGGAGGGGCGGCGTTGGGTGATTTTATATCTGCGATGTCGAAATTTATCAAAATATGTCGAAAAAATAAATAATTTTTCATAAAATAACAATTTGGGAGCGGGGCGTGATGGTAAACGTTTACCGTATTCGCGCAGCGCTCTGTCATATAGATGGGTTTCTATGGTTTTGAAATCCCAATTTCAGAAAAATGAACATATAGGATAGGAGGAAAAATATGAACGCAAAGGGCAGAAACCGCCGTGTTTTAGCGGCGGCCGCCGTCGGTATTATGGTATTGGCGGCAGTGCTGGGCAGTACATACGCTTGGAATAATTACCGCCAGCACAAAACGAACGACGCCAACGCCGGCGCGACCTTTTACAAAGCCCGCCTTGTGGAAAAATATGACCCCGCCAAAGCGGAAAACTGGAAAATTTCGGACCCGGCAATTGAAAAACAGGTTCGCGTTAAAAATCCCGGGAAGGAAACGCCGAATGATACGCGGGTATATGGAGACGTCTATATCCGTCTCCAGTTTAAGGAATTTATGGAGCTGTATCCGGTTACGCAGGAATACAGCGCTTACCGCTACATGGCCGATGCGGACGGGAACTTTATCAGCTTTGACCCGAATGTACGTTATACAGTCGCGCCAGACGGCAGCGGCGACCCAGTGGTCACTGTGGGCGGCGGTACGCTTTCTGGACGGGACGCGGCAGCGGCGTACGCCTCTATTCTCGAGAACAAATATGGGGGAAGCCCCCATGTGATTGAACAGGTCCGCATGTATGATACGCCCAAGCATATCGACGAATATCCCGCAGACGGCGTGGAGGACGGCGTGAGGGACAACGACCTTCCCTTTTACATCCGTACGCAGCAGGGCGACCCCAACGGTGTTTACGGCGACTTTATTGTGACCAATCAAATCGTTGACCGCACAGCAGGCAGCCGTTCCCTGGTCACCGGCGTTATAAACGCCAAGTCCGACCAAACGGGCAGGCATCAGGACGATATCAATACCGCGGATACGGTCGGCAGCACGCAGACCGGCAACGGAGAATGCCTCTACACGCCGCACCAGTGGCAGGATGGGTTATACAAATGGCAGCCGTCCCCGGTGGGCATAACGGGCGAAAGCTTCTTTGATTACGTCCAGTGGATATACGGCAGCGATGTCATCCTGTTAAGCCAATGGGATGGCCAGCCAGTCAAAAAATGGATTGTGGATGACTCCGCGGCAAACACCGAGGGCTGGGTCTATTGGGGCATGTATTTAAAGCCTGAGGAATCCACCTCGAATTTTCTGGAGCAGATTCAGCTGGTTGCGCAGCCTGACGATGCCTTTTATTATGCCATTCATGTGGACATGCAGGCCGTTTCCTATAACGAGCTTGGCCGTTGGATGACGCCGGGGGATGCTTCCGGCAACAACGAGATTGTCACAGCGCTGCAAAAGGCCGGCATGAAGGTCACAGCCGTTACCCTGAGCCCCGAAAATCTGACCGAGGTGTATTTCGGCCACACACAGCAATTCCGCGCTGCGGTCATCGGCTCGGTCGGCATCCCGCAGGATGTTCAGTGGAGCCTTACAGGCAGCGGCGGCGGTTCGTTTATCAGCGATACGGGCCTTCTGACCGTCGGTACCAATGAAACGGCGTCTTCCCTGACCGTCACCGCGGCCTCCAGGATTGACCCCGAAAAAACTGCAAGCATCAAGCTGAATGTGGCGGTGAAGCCTGTTGTATCAGGCATAAGCATTACGTCGCCCGCCCAGCCCGTTGCGCTGCCCAAGGGCGCCGTACAGCAGTTCAGCGCGAAGGTCACCGGCACGAACATTACGCAAAAGGTAACCTGGCGTGTGGAAGGAAACACCTCCGCCGGTACCGTTATCAATGAACACGGTGTGTTGACCGTGGGAGCAAATGAAACCGCTTCCGCCATCAGGGTGGTTGCGCAGTCGGTTCAAAATGGGATATCCGGAGAGGCGGCCACAGCGGAAATTGCCGTCGCCATTTTATAATCATTGCTTAAAAGGCCAGGCGGTTATCCGCTGAACCTTACTATATCAACACGTGAAAAGGAGAGTTACAAGGATGACGAACACAGACAGCAAAAAACGGCGCAAAAGAGTTACCGCCGCCGTGGCTATGGTTCTGATTTTGGCGCTGCTCGGCGGGACCTTCGCCTGGAACAACTACCGCCAGCATAAAACAAACGACGCCACTACCGAGGAGCTTAATTACAAAGCGGTGCTGGTAGAGGAATACGACCGTGTAAAGGCGCAGAACTGGAGCCCTGATAACCCGGAGCTTATTAAGAAAATCAGCGTCTTAAACCCCGGGAACACAGAGTCGAAAAGTGACAATAAGACCTACGGCGATATTTTCGCCCGCATCCAGCTCAAGGAATTCATGGAATTCTACCCGATGATACAGGAATACACGCCCGACCGCTATATGATAGACACGAACGGGCGCTTTATCACCTTCTACCCTGATATAAACTACGAAATTACAGCCGATGAGGAAACCGGCTGGCCGGTGGTGGTTGAAACCGACGCTCCGGCGGGCGGCACCATCTTCGCGGGCGGGGAGGACGCGGCTAGGGAATACGCCCGTATCCTCAGCATAAAAGCAGACAACGGCGCGCACACCGTCGCCGCGCAGCGCGTTTATTTTACGGCGTTCAAAACTACGTCGGTAGCCGCTAACCGTGACTCTATCGACGCGTGGCTCCGGCGTTACAATACCGTCAATAACACAAACCTTCTCTTGCCCGACATTACGGTCGACAGGGCGGGTACGGAGCTCAACGTCAACAGCCAGTATCTTCCGTCGGGCATAGTAGACGAAGTAAACGGCCTTGACGACGACGAGCTTCCCTGGTACATCCAGACGAAGGAAAACGACCCCAACGGCGTTTACGGCAACTTTATACTCCTTGACGCCCAGGTCGACAACGCAAACCCGCGCAATATGCTTATCGACGAGGACGAGGATGGCGTTGCCGATTTTCTGCAAATGACAATCCCGAAAAGGGCGGACGAGGACCAGAAGAAATCTCCCGACGGTTTGCATGA
>OLQE01000166.1_pt1 | contig 60288 bp, 53 predicted proteins | sample 1643161 | NCBI WGS metagenome assembly OLQE01 (sample SAMEA3136650, study PRJEB25190) | human gut metagenome
AATAGAGTGCTTGGATCCTGCGTTACATACAGATTCAAGCACTCTTTTTTTGACAATCATTGGGATTTTATATATTTTTTATCTTGATTTTATTGCAGGCAGCGATGTCTCAGCTGCTTGGTCCAGTAGGCGGTTTTTGCATGAGTGTCTCTCAGATAGCAGCCGCTATGGTATATCCGTCCGTTTTTCTCATAGCGAATCAGGGAATGGTGTTCAGGGATCAATCCCTTGTAAAAACCGGTGTCAACAGAAAGGAAGGCCTAATGGTTCTTGCGGGAGTGGGAGTTATCAGTCTGCTTTTGTGGGGATTGGCAATCCGTGTAAAAGAAAACCTTCCAAAAGAGAGGGAAAATATATGAGTTTGAAAAAACTGGAAGTTCATCATGCCACAAAGCGCATACATGGAAATACAGTGCTGCAGGATATTTCCTGTACCTTTTTATCAGGGAAAATTTATGGTTTAAAAGGGATCAATGGATCGGGAAAAACCATGCTCATGCGTTTATTGTGCGGTTTGATTCGTCCGTCAGAGGGAGAGATTTTCTATGATGAAAAGAAGCTGGGGACAGATTTTCGTTTTCCGCCAGGCGTTGGAATCCTTTTGGAAAATCCTTCTTTTCTGGATTCCTATACGGGGCTGCAAAATTTAAAAATGATTGCAGATATCAATCAAAAAATTACGGAAAAGGAAATAAGAAATACTCTTTTCCGGGTAGGGCTTGATCCGGATGACCAGCGAAAATATAAAAAATATTCATTGGGAATGAAACAGCGTCTTGGGATAGCGGCAGCTGTTATGGAAAAACCGGACCTGCTTATTCTGGATGAACCGTTTAATGCATTGGATACATCCGGAATAGAGATGGTTTCTCATTTGCTGGAAGAAGAAAAGAAAAATGGAGCATTGGTGATATTCTCCTGTCATGACAATGAAATTTTGAAGATGCATTCTGACCAGATATTGGAACTTTCAGAAGGGAGAATTGTGGGGAAATCGGATGAAAAAGAAAAAGATATTAGTTACGGGTGCAATCCTTCTGATCTTTCTCTGGGGCCTGCGGGTCTGGCGGGTAAATAAGAACTATCCGGATATTCCGCAAAAAACATATGAAGCGGGAGAATGGATAAACTTAAGTGGAAGCCAGATGGAGGAAAATGATAACCGGGACGGATATTATCTTCGTATTGATGAGAAAAACATTTTATCAACAGATGAATACCTGCATCTATATGCGGAAGTATCAGAAAAAACGGAATATGACGAACTGGTAAAGAATCAGAACCTGTGGAAGCCGGACAAAGTATATCTTCTTACAGTGACATTGAAAAATGAATCGATTCATGAAAGCACCGAGAGAGGGATAAACTGGTCTTTTTTCTATCTGTATGAGAAGAACCGGGTGCTTGATTTTGAACCGGAATTATATGGATTTGCCAATCGAAGTGCAGAGGGAAGTCCGGCGTTATCGTTAAAGCCTGGGACAGAAAAGAAATTTTATCTTCCATACGGTGTCTATGAAGAACGTATGGAAAAAGATATCCGAGACTTGGAAGAACTTCCTTTTCAACTGATTGTGTCTTTGTGGCCGGGACAGAACCTTGTGAAAGTTCCTGATTAAGGGAAAAGTTACATGAAACGCCGGGATAATTACATGATCAGGCATGAAAGGGGATTCTGTGATATAAATGGAGGGGTTGAGGAAATGAAAAAGGACTGCAAACTATTTTTATATATTACGTTAGCAATATGTTTGATAACATTTTCACGTAAAGATGTTTACGCTGCTGCTTCTGGCTGGTATTCGCAAAATGGGAAAGTATTTTATCAACTGGACGGAGAAAAGGCAAAAGGTCTGGTGAAAATAAAAGGTAATCTTTTTTATTTTCATCCCGGCACAGGAGAGCGGTTAAGTGGCTGGAGAACGGTTAAGGGAAAACTGTATTATTTTGGCAAAAATGGGTCGGCTCTGACGGGGAAACAGAAGATTGGAAAATATCAGTATTATTTTAACCGGAAAGGTATTCTTCAGAAAGATACTTTGATTCAGCGGACCTATTATGCTGGAAAAAGAGGAAGGCTGGCCAGTGGCTGGATTCATTATGGTGTAAATGAGTATTATTTTGATCCGGTTACTTTTCGTATGTATAAGGGCTGGCACGAAATAAAAGGAAAATATTATTATTTTAATGCATATGGGCAGCTGGTCAAAGGGCGGATGGTAGGAAAGACCTGGTATGTAAATGAGAGCGGAGAACGTCAGTATGGCTGGGTAGATGCGGGAACGAAGCGTTACTATCTGGATCTGGATACAGGAAAAACAGTTAAAAAAGGGTGGAATGTTATAAATAAGCAGAAATTCTATTTTCTGGAGGATCATTCACTGGCGAGAAACTACTGGCTGAATGAAAATCAGTATCTGGATGAGAAAGGGAAATTAGCGACTGGCTGGCAGCAGATTGATGGAAAGACCTATTACTTCAGAAAAGGGAAAAAGGAAAAAGCAACTGGCTGGCTGAGAATTTCGGGCAAAGTATATTACTTTGATAAAAATGGAGCTTGCCAGAAATTGTCCGGTCTGGTGCGAACCGATTATGGGATCCGCTATTATTTTGACCCGATAACAGGGGAGATGAAGACTGGCTGGATCCACTATGGCGTAAATGACTACTACTTTGATCAGAAAACGGGACGGGCTTATAAGGGCTGGCACTACATAGAAGGGAAACGATATTTCTTTAATACCTTCGGTCAACTGGCGAAGAATCGGTTTGTAGGTAATACCTATTTTGTAGATGCAGAAGGAAAAATGGTGACAGATACATGGATTCTTTCCTATGAAATTGGAGCAGACGGAAAAAAGACAGGAAAAACAAGAACACCCGGACTGTTTTCAGAAAAAGGGAAAACCTGGATTTTGGACGAAAATTACGAAAAGCTGACTGGCTGGAGAGAAGTGGATGGACAATGGTATCACTTTGACGAAGCCAGTGGAGAAATGGACAGAGAAAAATGGATCGACGGATATTATCTGAAAAAGGATGGAACGCGCACCAGCGGGCAGCTGGCCTGGATTGATGGAGAGACCTATTTGTTTCTGGAAGACGGAAGTAAGGCAAAGGGGCTTACGGAATATGAAGGGAAAAAGTACTATTTCAGCACGGTAACAGGTGCTTTATATACTGGATTCAAAGTGATCGACGAGTATACCTATTATTTTGATCTGAAGCAAAGCGGGGCGATGGCGGTTGATACAGAAATATCCATAGATGGAATGATTTATCTGTTTGATAAAGATGGTCACATGAAGCCTAAGATGCCGGACAGTGGAAAGGAGAAATTGGGAGAGCAGATAGCGGCGTATGCGCAGGAATTTATAGGATATCCATATAAAGAACGAGGCGATCAGGATCTGAAACAGGGAGTTGACTGTTCCGGGTTTACCATGCTGGTAATGCGCCATTTCGGGATCAATATTCCGAGAACTACCTGGACTCAGCATGATGGGGTAAAAGGCTACAAACAGCCAATTCAGATTCCCATTGAGGATCGGAAACCGGGAGATCTGATTTTCTACTACAGTGGAAACAGTCATGTGGGAATTTATATTGGAAACGACAAAGTGGTACATGCCTCAAACAGTGCACCCTATCCGAAAGGGGGGATAAAGATTTCTGCCTACGATTACGTTTATATTTATGGATGTGTGAGATATTGGTATTAAGAAGCATGACTCACACTTTTGCATGAAAATCTGCTTGGCTCTGAACAGTTACAAAATAATATAAGAAAAACAGTTTATCTGTTAAAAGAAAAATAACTTTGCAAACCTCCCGTTCTTCTCTATAATAAGAATAGAAAAGAACGGGAGGTTTTTTCAATGAGCGAAGACAAAATTTTCTGCAAAGGCGGTGGCTGTACGGCGAAGCTTGGCCCGGAAGTGCTGGACCGGATTTTACCGATGCTTCCGAGAAAGCAGGACAAGGATCTTCTGGTAGGGTATGACCATGCAGATGATGCGGCCATCTACCGGCTGACGGATGATCTGGCTATCGTCCAGACATTGGATTTCTTTCCTCCGATGGTAGAAGATCCCTATGTATTTGGACAGATCGCCGCGGCCAATGCCTTGAGTGACATTTATGCCATGGGCGGCACGGCGAAAACAGCCCTCAATATTGTCTGTTTTCCGGAGAGTATGGATCTCAACATTCTGGGAAAGATCCTTACCGGGGGAGCGGAAAAAGTGGAAGAGGCAGGAGCTGTCCTGGCCGGTGGCCATTCCATTCAGGATACCGATATCAAATACGGTCTTTCTGTCACCGGTGTGATCCATCCGGATAAAGTACTGGCCAATCAGAACTGCTGTCCAGGTGACCGGCTGATTCTCACAAAACCGTTGGGAGTCGGCATCGTATGTACAGCTTCCCGGATGAAGGATGTACGGGAAGCAGATTATGAGCTGGCGGTCAGATCCATGACTACGCTGAACAAATATGCATCGGCTCTGGCAGGAACTTATGAGACCCATGCCTGTACGGATGTGACGGGTTTCGGTTTCCTTGTCCATTTGAATGAGCTTCTGGGAGAAAACAGTTCTGCCCGTATCTACAGCAGCGCCGTGCCGTATATACCGGGCTGTCCTTCTTATGTGGAAGAGTTTTACCTTACCGGGGCAGGGCAGAGGAACCGGAATCATATGAAAGGGAAAGTAGAATTTTTAAAGGAGTCTTTTTTTATAGAAGAGCTCCTTTTTGACCCGCAGACTTCCGGCGGTCTGCTTTTGTCTGTAAAAAAAGAGGATGCGGAAGGACTTCTTTCTGAAATTCTGGATCTTGGGCTTCCAGCCGCCATTGTAGGAGAAGTGACAGGACCAGAAAAAAGGAAAATTTTTGTCGAATCCTAAAAGGAAAATAGGTTCAATGGAAATCTTATAAAGAATAGTATGAGAAAGTGAGAGAATAAAAAATGCAGACATATACGTATGTTTCTGAAGGAAAATTTGAGTTAATGGAAAAACCAAAACCGGTGCTTATGCACGAACGGGATGCCATTGTAAAGGTAACACTTGCCAGTATCTGTTCCAGTGATCTGCACATCAAGCACGGAAGTGTTCCGCGTGCAGTTCCGGGGATAACGGTCGGTCATGAGATGGTAGGTATTGTGGAAGCAGTTGGCAAAGAGGTAACGCATGTAAAACCGGGAGACCGGGTAACGGTAAATGTAGAGACTTTTTGTGGGGAATGCTTTTTCTGCAAAAAAGGCTATGTAAACAACTGTACAGATAAGAATGGCGGCTGGGCGCTGGGATGTCGTATCGATGGCGGTCAGGCGGAATATGTGCGAGTACCTTTTGCTGACCAGGGACTGAATAAGATCCCGGAGGGAGTCACGGATAGAAAGGCTTTACTGGTAGGAGATGTTCTTGCTACCGGTTATTGGGCTGCGCGCATTTCCGAGATTACAGAAGAGGATACAGTGCTGATCATCGGAGCCGGTCCGACAGGCATCTGCACACTGCTTTGCGTTATGCTGAAGAAACCGAAGCGTATCATTGTATGTGAAAAAGATGAAAACCGTATTCGTTTTATTCAGGAGCATTATCCGGATGTGCTGACTGTTTCGCCGGAAGCCTGTGAAGACTTTGTTCAAAAGAACAGCGAGCATGGAGGAGCGGATATCGTTCTTGAAGTAGCGGGCGCGGAAGCTACTTTTCGCCTGGCCTGGCAATGTGCAAGACCAAATGCGATCGTGACAGTGGTTGCGCTTTATGATAAAGCACAGATCCTGCCGCTTCCGGATATGTACGGCAAGAATCTTACGTTCAAAACCGGCGGCGTCGATGGCTGTGACTGTGAGGAAACCTTAAGACTGATCGCAGAAGGCAAGATCAATACAGAGCCGCTGATCACCCATACATATCCACTGGACAGGATCGAAGAAGCGTATGAGCTTTTTGAGAATAAGAGAGACGGTGTGATCAAAGTAGCCGTGGAATGTTGAGCATGATATGAACAGGCCAGGCCGGTACTCGATGTTGAAAAATTTGAAGAGTGGATGGATCAGCGGACCTTAAACGGGTATGTGGAGAAATCAGATGGTACTGGCATTAGGGATTGAGCATACGACAAGGACTCTTAATGCGCAGAGCGCAGTTGATGAGATGACAAATGAGATGTTCAGACGAAATGCCGAGACGTTGAAGCAGGGAGCCATGGATGCTGCTCTGGCTTCCGAAAGAGGAATCGTGGATGTGGAACCTCTTCGAAAAGTAAATGCAGATATCATTCTTTCGATCAATGAAGTGGTGAAGATCCATGAAGAAGGATCGAAACGCCGTGCAGAGGCACAGGAGGAACTTGCCAGGATCGAAGATGAATTGAAACAGGCATTGCTGGAAGCCGGCAACAGATAAAAGAGATGAGAATACGTTTTCGAGCGGCCGTTTTGCAAAACAGCCGCTCGTTTTCGTTACAAAGTTGTGACCTGAGTGATCATTTCGCTGAAAGAAGGATGAGGACGGATCACAGAAGCCATTTCTTCCAGAGTGAGCTTTTGAGCAATCGCGACAGCAAACTCGCTGATCATATCTGTGGCTCTGGCACAGAGAAGCTGTGCACCGATGATCACATGAGTTTCTTCCAGATAGATCACTTTCATAAAACCGCGTTCCTGCAGGGACAATACGGATTTTCCATTGGCGGAACTCAGGATCTTGTGGCTTTTGGCAGCAAGTCCCTGTTCTTTTGCCTGATCCAGTGTCAGACCTACCGAAGCGATCTCCGGAGATGCATAGATACAGGACGGAACAAGATCAAGAACCGGATCACTCACACAGGAGTCGTTCTTTCCGGCGGAATCGGCGGATAATGATAATGCCTCAGCGATACGATGGACCGCATGAAAACCCTGAGCGGTGGCAGCATGTGCCAGCTGCAGTTTTCCATTCACATCGCCGATGGCATAGATGCCGGGAATGTTGGTCTGAAAATGTTCATCTGTCAGGATACGGCCACGTTCCATGGAGGGAGCAAGACCGTCAGCGAACAGACCATCCGTATAAGGTTTTCGACCGGTAGCGATCAGGACTGCCTGTGCGGTACAGGTGCAGACCGTGTCTTTTTCCGTGTAAGTACATAAGATGCCATCATCGGCAGCTTCCAGAGACTGTACCTTGGCACCGGTATGGATATCGGCGCCTTTTTTCTTCAGAGACTGCTTCAGGCTCTGTCCCAGTTCCTTGTCCATGTTGGCAATCAAAGAAGGAAGTGCCTCCAGGATCGTAACTTTTGTTCCAAGTGCCTGCCAGATTCCGGCAAATTCCACACCGATCACACCGCCGCCGATGATCAGCAGAGAAGAAAACGGTTCCTGATCCCAGGAGAGCAGTTCGTCACTGGTCATCACACCGGGAAGATCATGTCCGGGAATCGGCGGAACAGAAGGAACACTGCCGGATGCCAGCAGGATCTGGCGAGTCTCGATGATAACAGGATCTGCTCCATCAGATGTGATCTGTACCTGTTTGATCCCTTCATTGCCGGAAGCATCTGTGCCTGTATCAATGACGGTTCCCAGTCCCTGATAAACCGTAACTTTAGCAGCTTTCAGAAGAGCGGCAATGCCCTTTTGCAGAGTGGTGATGGTTGTCTGCTTGTGCGTCTGGATTTTGGACAGATCGGGCAGGACATGCTCTGCGGAGATACCGAAACGTTCTGCATCGCAGATCTTTGTATAGAGTTCTGAAGAATGGAGCAATGTTTTGGTAGGGATACATCCCCGGTTCAGGCAGGTCCCTCCCAGAGAATCCTTTTCGATCAGAGCGGTGCGAAGCCCAAGCTTTGCTGCTTCCAGAGCTGCTTCATATCCGCCTGGACCGGCACCGATGACAGTCAGGTCATAAATAGTTGTTGTCAGTTCTGCCATGGATCAATTCTCTCCTTTTCGTTAAATTTGTTCTTGTACCATCCGACACAGATCCGCGCGGATATTTTCCGGAACCAGATGTTGTTCCAGTGAATGATCTAATGCTTTGCAAAGAATATCGGTACGATAGGGAAGACCTTGAAATTCCGTACCAATATCAGAAAACCAGTCTGCTTCCATGGAATCGGAAGAAAGCAGTGCTTTGGTGATCATTCCTTCATTTACATGAAGGTCAAGATTGACCTCACCCCATGAAAAACGTTGTTCCAGCCGGTTGGTAAATGGGATCTTTGGTCCGTATTTCCAACGTTCAGAGGAAAAACGTTCTCTGCCGTCCTGAATGGCAGTCTGTTCCAGACGTTCTGCACACAGAGGTACGGCAGGCAAGCCGTATACCTTGGAAAATGCGGTAAACATCGCCTGCTTCATGGTGTCAACTGTGATCTCAGGACAAAGCGAAGACAGATTTACCACCCGGGAGCGGACGGAGTCTACACCTTTTGACTGTAATTTCGCTTTGGAAGGATTCAGAAAACGGGACATGGAAACGGTATCTACATTCAGCAGCAGCGTTCCATGATGGTAATAACATCCTTTGGAGTCAAAAAACGCATTTCCGGAAAACTTCTGCCCGTTGATTGCCACATCGTTCCGACCGGTCTTCTCAGCGGTCAGTCCAAAGGAAGCTACCGCTTCTATGATCACCTGGAGCTGGCGTTCCACATCCGCATCTTCTTTGCGCATACAGAAGGTAAAATTCAGATTTCCGAGATCATGGTAGACGGCTCCTCCGCCGGAGAGGCGGCGGACCAGATGTCCGCCGTCTGCTTCCAGCTCCGATACACGGCACTCCTTCCAGCAATTCTGATTTCGTCCGATCACAACGGTATGTGCATTTTGCCATAAGTATAAAATGCACTCTCCGGGTTCTGTATGAAAGGTAAGGTATTCTTCCACGGCAAGATTTTGGTAAGGATCGGTCGTCATACTTTCAAATGTGGTCAGAGTCTGTATCATCGTGGCTTCCTCCAGCTATAGATTATTCGGGGTTATAGAGATAACGTACCACAGGTTTTCGTGCAGCGCCGACTTCGTCTAACCTGCGGACTGGTGTTTCAAAGGGATATTCGTGCATTTTTTCCGGATGAGCTTCGGACTCTGCCAGTACATCCAGGAAGATCTGTACTGCTTCATCCAGTGTCTCTCTGCTCTCGGTTTCTGTTGGCTCGATCATCAAAGCTTCATGGACGATCAGCGGGAAGTACATGGTGGGCGGATGGATACCGTGATCCAGCAGGGCCTTGGCGATATCCAGGGCTGAGACATTCCGCTCATGCTTTTCTTGTTCCAGTGTCATGACAAACTCATGCATGCAGGTGTGGTCGTATGCCATCTTGTAGTGGCCGGCCAGTTTGTGCATCATATAGTTGGCATTCAGCACCGCAGTCGTGGATGCTTCCGGAATACCTTCCCGGCCAAGGGTCAGGATATAGCAGAAGGCACGGACAACAACCAGGAAATTGGAAGAGAAACTGCGGACATTTCCAATGGTATGAGCAGCGGTCTCTTCTGTGAAAGTGCCGTCTGTCTGTTTGTCAATACGAAGTCCCGGAAGGAAGGGTGCCAGAAAATCTTTGCAGGCAACAGGTCCGCTTCCCGGTCCGCCTCCACCGTGAGGAGTAGAAAAGGTTTTATGCAGATTCAGATGCATGACATCAAAGCCCATGTCGCCGGGACGAGTAACGCCCATGACTGCGTTTAAGTTTGCTCCGTCGTAATAGCATAAGCCGCCGGCTTCATGAACGATCCGTGTGATTTCTGCGATATTTGGATCAAACAGACCAACGGTGTTCGGGTTTGTAAGCATCAGTCCGGCCGTGTCATCGCCGACAGCGGCTTTTAATGCCTCCAGATCTACACAGCCATGCTCATCGGAAGCGATATTGACCACATCGAAGTCAGCCATGGCAGCACTGGCAGGGTTGGTGCCGTGAGCAGAATCCGGAACGATGATCTTTGTCCGTTTGCTGTCGCCGCGGCTGTTGTGCCATGCTTTGATCAGAAGAAGACCGGTAAACTCACCATGGGCACCGGCTGCCGGCTGAAGTGTACATGCCTGCATTCCGGTGATCTCACACAATGCTTTCTCAATAGAAGAGAGTACTTCCAGACAACCCTGGATATCCTTCGTATCCTGCAAAGGATGGATGTTGGTAAATCCGGGGAGAAGAGAAGCAGCATCGTTGATCTTCGGATTGTATTTCATGGTACAGGAGCCTAATGGATAAAAACCATCGTTGACTCCATGGGTCTGTTTTGCCAGATCGGTATAATGACGGCTGAGTTCTGTTTCAGATACCTCCGGAAGATGCGGTGCTTTTTTACGCATCGGCACTTTGACAGTTATTTCAGGGGTTGTACAGGGCGGGATCAGGTCGCAGCCTCTTCCGGGTGCCCCCATTTCAAATATCAGTTTCATGCAAGCACCTCCTTTATCACAGCGATCAGACCATCGATCTCAGATTTCGTGTTCATTTCCGTAGTGCACCAGAGCATTTCTGTCTGTCCGGTCACAAGTCCTGATAAATATCCGTGTGCAGCCAGTTTTTCAGAGAGAACAGCTGCATCGCAGGGACAGATGGTTACAAATTCATGGAAAAATTCTCCCGTATATTTTCTGGTAAATCCGAGAGCAGTCAGTTTTTCCAGCAGATAGCGGGCATTTGCCATACAGGAAGCAGCCACTTTTTCAAGTCCGGCACTGCCCATAGCTGACAGATAAACAGTGGCAGTCATAGCGCACAGTGCTTCATTGGAACAGATATTGGAACTTGCTTTTTCCCGGCGGATATGCTGTTCACGCGCCTGAAGAGTAAGGACATAAGCCCGTTTTCCGTCCACATCGGCAGTCTGGCCTACGATCCGGCCCGGAAGCTTTCTCATCATGTCTTTGGTAGAAGCCATGAATCCAAGATATGGTCCGCCAAATCCCATAGGAAGTCCCAGCGGCTGGCCTTCACCGACTGCAACATCGGCACCAAATTCTCCCGGGGTTTCCAGAAGACCAAGAGCGATGGGGTTACAGCTGGCGATCAGCTTGGCTCCGGAATTGTGTACCGCATTTGCAATGGAAGTTCCATCTTCGATCAGTCCATGATAGTTTGGAGTCTGAATGATCAGACAGGCGATGGAGGAAGTATCCATAGCATTCCAGCTTTCCATGTCTGTGAGACCATCTTTCTCAGGAAGGATCACAAGGGGGGCTCCGGAACCGAAACAGTAGGTACGGATCACGGAGATCGTCTTGGGATCCATGGAAGCGCTGACACAGATGGTTCCGCGTTTCCGGTCACGACACATAGCGGCAGCCTCTGCTGCAGCGGTTGCACCGTCGTAAACAGAGGCATTGGAAACATCCATTCCGGTCAGTTCACAGATCATGGTCTGATATTCAAAGATCGACTGCAGCAGTCCCTGGCTGATCTCTGCCTGATAAGGAGTGTATGCAGTGACAAATTCTTCTTTTGAAGTGACTTGTTTTACGATAGCCGGAATATAATGCTGATAAGATCCGGCACCTCTGAAAATGTGAGAAAAGCGGGCGTTTTTCCCTGCGATTTCCTCAATCTTCTGAGCGACTTCCAGTTCAGAAAGCCCGGATGGTAAAGACAGACCGTCTTTTAAACGAAGTGCCTCAGGAATATCGGCATACAGTTCATCAAAAGAATGCATACCGATGGATCCCAGCATAGCGAGACGTTCTTCTCTGGTACTTGGTATGTAAGAACCCATGACAGTTACCTCCTGTAGATAAATTCCGGCGGATCAGCCGTTGCTTTCTGATTGACAGTGAGCTTCATACTCCGCAGCAGTGATCAGCTCTTCTTCATCCGTGACATCTTTTACTTTGATGAGCCATGCGTCATAAGGTGCTTCGTTGATCAGTTCCGGGTGATCCAGAAGCTCTTCATTGATCTCGCAGACAGTTCCGGATACCGGGGAGAAAATATCGGATACGGCTTTGACAGACTCTACATCGCCCAGAGCTTCTCCGGCAGTAACCGTATCATCTACCTCCGGCAGATTGACAAATACAAGATCGCCGAGCTCGCTCTGTGCAAAGTCGGTAAGACCGATCACAACCATTCCTTCTTCGTTTTTTACCCACTCATGTGATTTGGAATAACGTAATGTTTCTGGAAAGTTCATAATTAGATTCCTCCGTGATTTTATTTTTATGAATAGTTATTTCCTTGTTTTGGAATAGAACGGAAGAGAGACCACTTCCATTTCTACTTTCCGGCCGCGTACATCGGCGGCAAGTCTGGTTCCGACAGCAGCATATGCTTTGTCCACCAGTGCCATGGCGATCGGATATCCGAGATAGGGTGCGTGGGTGCCGGAAGTAGTCATGCCGACCTGGGTATCACCGGAGAAGACAGGCATGTGTTCTCTTACAATGCCGCGGCCGGTGATCTTCAGTCCTACGCGTGTCCGTGTCGGTTCGCTTGCTTCCAGAGCTTCTTTTCCGATAAATTCTTCTTTGGAAAATTTCACGCAGAAGCCAAGTCCACTCTCCAGAGGAGTAACGGTTTCATCCATCTCATGTCCATATAAAGGCATGCCGGCTTCCAGGCGCAGCGTGTCGCGGGCTCCGAGTCCGCAGCAGATCAGACCTTCTTCTTTTCCGTTCTCCAGCAGAAGCTCCCACATGGCAGCAGCATCTTCGGCTGCAAGATAAAGCTCATATCCTGCGGATCCGGTATAGCCGGTCTTGGATATGATGCAGCGCATACCGCCGATGGTACGGTCAAAGCAGGCACTATAGTATTTTACCGGAAATTCGTCTTCCGGAAGAAGTTTTGCCAGGATCTCATGGGCTTTCGGTCCCTGTACGGCGATCTGGGCAACGGAATCGGAAATGTCTGTGAGTGTGGCTCCTTCCACATCCTGCTCATGGGCTTTCATCCATGCAAAGTCTTTATCTTTGTTGGCTGCATTCACTACGATAAAATAATGCTCATCCCGGACCTTATAAACGATCAGATCGTCCACACAGTTTCCATTTTCATAGCACATGAGGCTGTATCTTGCCTGACCGTCATACATATTTGTGAAATCATTGGTCAGCAGATGATTGAGCAGCTTCAGTGCTCCGGGGCCTTCACAAAGAATTTCTCCCATATGAGATACATCAAAGAGACCACAGGATTCCCGGACTGCCATATGCTCTGTGATCACACCAGTCTGGTACTGGACGGGAAGAAGATATCCTGCAAAAGGAACGATCTTGCCCCCGTGTGCCTGATGGGTGGCATAGAGCGGTGTTGTTTTTTCCATAGGTGATTCCTCCTTATCTGACATCCGAATGACAAGATGTCTGGGGCAAAAGTTTTTACCCCTAACGGATGATGAACTTCAGGGTCGAAAGATTTATCATGCAGATACAATGTTGTGTTTTGCTTATCATACACATAAAAAAGCGCAGAACAACTAGATACTTGTTCTGCGCTCTGTCATCTTAACCTGAAAGATTACCCGAAATTCTGTTATCGGTTGCTTCTTCGGTGCAACTTTGTTGTTGCTTTCCAGAGGTTCGTCGGAAACTGGTCCTTTTGCCTGAGAGTTCTTCAGCCCCTTCGGCGCACAATTCTGTGTCTCTCCCAGTTTCGTCATTCGATGTCTTGAATTGCCCTTATGCTAACACAAAATGACGAAGATGTCAATGGAAAACATGCGTTTTTTAATCAAAACAACCAAAGAAATTGGAGATGTATTTTATTTTATGAGTCAAATTTAACAGTGTAAAGTTATAAATAAGGAAAAAATTTGATCATAAAATATTTGAAGAAAGAACTTGCCAATTATGAAAAACTAGTATATGATTGTTCAGGCGAAACCTGGTTTTTGATTTTTTCAAAACAGTCGTTGCATTATCCGATGAAAAAGTATTCGTGTGATTTTGGCATATTCATGCCAAAACACCTCGCGGGACAGTGGCTGCTGAATAGTTACAAGTATTCTCAATCGACAGGGAAAACAAAGATCTGCATCCATGATCTGTGAAACTTTCCCATGTTGCATTGTTGATAGAGAATAACCGTTCATTTGTGGTAATCGGCAAAGACGCGGTCATGAAAAGATCTCATTGCGCATTTTGGAAACGCGGTATCCTGTATATCATTTGCGTATCACAAGACCTGACAAAGTGCGGTAAATCCAGTGTTTCAGCTACTTTTTAACTGAGTGTTCGAAACCTTCCACTCATAAAACAAAACTAAAGGAGAAAACAGAATATGAGAGACAAGAAAGTACAGTTTATTGTTGAGGCCGCTGCGATTGCGGCAATCTATGTGGTGCTGACCGTGGTATTTTCCGCCATTTCTTTTGGCGAAGTGCAGCTGCGGTTTTCCGAGGCACTGACGATCCTTCCCTACTTTACACCGGCAGCCATTCCGGGACTTTTTGTAGGATGTCTGATCGGAAACCTGTTCGGAGGAGCTATTCCTCTGGATATCATTTTCGGAAGCCTGGCTACCCTGATCGGTGCCTGCGGAACCTATGCACTCCGGAAAAACAAATTCCTTGCACCGGTATCCCCCATTGTGGCAAATACCATTGTTGTGCCCCTGGTACTGTTTTACGGTTACGGTGTGAATGTTCCCATTCCGCTTCAGATGCTTACCGTAGGCCTGGGAGAGGTGTTATCCTGCGGCGTACTCGGCATGATCCTGCTTTTTGCTCTGGAAAAATATCGTGGTGTGATCTTTAAAAGACACACTGCATAAAAAAAACCCCTTCGGTCCTGCAACAGCCGAAGGGGTTCTTTTTTATGATCTTATGAATTTTTCTGATTTTTCTCCACTTCCTGGAGCATCATTGCACGAACCTTTAAGGGCAGGCCGAACAGAGTGATGAAGCCGTCTGCATCGTGATGGTCATAAAGATCACCGGTGGTGAAGGATGCCAGAGACTCATTGTAGAGGCTGTACGGAGAGGTGGTTCCGGCTTTGATGATGTTGCCTTTGTAAAGTTTCATCTTTACTTCACCGGTCACATATTTCTGAGTGGACTCTACGAATGCCTGGATGGCCTCTCTTAAAGGAGTGAACCATTTTCCTTCGTATACGACCTGAGCGAACTGGCTGCCCAGTTTCTTTTTCGTTTCCATGGTGTCACGGTCCAGAGTCAGTTCCTCCAGCTGCTCATGAGCTGCCATGAGGATGGTTCCGCCCGGTGTCTCGTACACACCACGGGATTTCATACCAACAACACGGTTCTCAACAATATCCACGATACCGATGCCGTTTTCCCCGCCGATGCGGTTCAACTCAGTGATGATCTCTGAAACCTTCATAGCTTTGCCGTTCAGAGTCTTCGGAACGCCGTGCTCAAAAGTCATGGTGAGTTCTGTCTCTTTATCCGGAGCTTTTTCCGGAGTAACGCTTAATACCAGCATGTTGTCATAGTTGGGGGCAAGAGAGGGATCCTCAAGCTCCAGACCTTCGTGGCTGATATGCCAGAGGTTCCGGTCACGGCTGTAGCTGTGGCTGTCATCAAAGGGAAGATGGATGCCGTGAGCCTTGCAGTATGCGATCTCATCCTCACGGGACTGCATTTTCCAGATGTCGGTCATACGCCAGGGAGCGATGATCTTCAGATCCGGAGCCAGGGCTTTGATCCCCAGTTCAAAACGGATCTGGTCGTTTCCTTTACCGGTGGCACCGTGACAGATCGCGGTAGCACCCTCTTTACGTGCGATCTCAACCAGTTTCTTTGCGATCGCAGGACGGGCCATGGAAGTGCCGAGGAGATATTTATGCTCATATACAGCACCGGCTTCTACGCAGGGCATGATGTAATTATCGCAGAAATCATCGATGATATCTTCAATATATAATTTGGAAGCTCCGGAAAGCTTGGCTCTCTCATCCAGACCGTCCAGCTCATTTCCCTGTCCGCAGTTTACGCAGCAGCAGATTACGTCATAATTGAAATTTTCCTTCAGCCAGGGAATCAGGGTTGTGGTATCCAGACCGCCGGAATAAGCTAATACAACTTTTTCTTTCATAATAGAAGACCTCCTGAAAATAAATATCCGGGCAGTAAAAGGATCTGCCCAAGCTTTTTTTAATATGGCTTACTATACAACAAAAATTATAATTATGCAATAGGGAATTGAAAAAAATCGAGAAAGTGTGAGCAGGAGTGCTTTTTGAAAAAATAAAAAATAATACTTGCATAATATACAACGCCGTTGTATAATTACTCATCATTGCCGAGGGCAAGAGACTTCTTGCCCCAAATGGATGTCTGCGAATTGCTCCGCTGCAGAACAGTTCCCGCAATTCAGCAGACGATCATCACAGGATGTGAAAAAAGACAGGCCGGCAAACGCTGGCAAAAGAGATAAAAGAGGAGAGAAGAACATGATCAAGGCAGGAATTATCGGAGCTACCGGCTATGCCGGCGGTGAACTGGTACGGATTTTACTGGCACACAAGGATGTAGAGATCAAATGGTATGGATCGAGAAGTTATATTGACAAGAAGTACAGCAGTGTTTATCAGAACATGTTCCAGCTGGTAGAAGATGTCTGTAAGGATGATAACCTGGAAGCGCTGGCAGATCAGGTGGATGTGATCTTTACCGCCACACCGCAAGGCTTCTGTGCTTCTTTAATTAATGAAAAGATTCTTTCCAAGGCCAAAGTCATTGACCTGAGTGCGGATTTCCGGATTAAAAATGTAAAAATATACGAAGAATGGTATAAAATAGAACACAAAGCACCTCAGTTTATTGAGGAAGCTGTTTACGGACTGCCGGAGCTGAACCGGGAAAAGATCAAAGGTGCACGCCTCATTGCCAATCCGGGCTGTTATCCGACCTGCAGTACGCTTTCTATCTATCCCTTATTAAAAGAAGGGCTCATTGATCCGGATACCATCATCATCGATGCGAAATCCGGTACATCCGGAGCGGGAAGAGGAGCCAAAGTCGATAATCTTTACTGTGAAGTCAATGAGAACATCAAAGCATACGGTGTGGCAGGCCACCGTCATACACCGGAGATTGAGGAGCAGCTTGGTTATGCGGCAGGAAAAGAGATCCTTTTAAACTTTACTCCGCATCTGGTGCCTATGAACCGTGGTATTCTGATCACGGCATACGCATCTCTGAAAAAAGAGGTTTCTTATGAGGAAGTAAAGGCTGCCTATGATAAATATTATGAAAACGAGACGTTTGTCCGTGTACTGGACCGGGATGTCTGCCCGCAGACCAAATGGGTGGAAGGCAGCAATTACGTGGATGTGAACTTTAAGATCGATCCCAGAACGCACCGTATCATCATGATGGGCGCAATGGATAATCTGGTAAAAGGCGCCGCAGGACAGGCGGTACAGAATATGAACCTGCTCTTCGGACTTCCGGAAAATGAAGGGCTGCAGCTGGTTCCCATGTTCCCCTGATCTTTGATACAGGGGAAGTCACCTGTTTTACGGCAGAGATCGGATAAAAGGAAAATTGGCAGGAAGTAGTAAAGAAGAATGGCGGTCAGAGGGACTGACGGCAGAATGGAGAATATATGAAAGTGATCGAAGGCGGTGTGACCGCTCCAAAAGGATTTCAGGCGGCAGGTATTTTTGCCGGTATCAAAAAAGAGAAAAAGGATATGGCCATGGTATACAGTGAGGTTCCCTGTGCAGTAGCAGGAACCTTTACCACTAATGTGGTGAAAGCGGCTCCTGTCAAATGGGACCAGCATGTGGTTTATGAAGTCGGTCAGGCAAGCGCCATTGTGGTAAACAGCGGCATCGCCAACGCCTGCACCGGTGAGGAAGGCTATGGCTATTGCCGGGAAACGGCTGCAAAAACGGCAGAACTTCTGCATGTCTCTGAGGATCAGATTCTGGTGGCTTCTACCGGTGTTATCGGGCGTCAGCTTCCGATGGACAAGATCAAAGGAGGCGTGGAGAAAATGATCCCGCTCCTTTCCGATACAAAAGCAGCGGGTACGCTGGCTGCAGAATCCATCATGACAACGGATACGATCAAAAAAGAGGCGGCTGTGGAATTTACGCTGGGCGGAAAAACCGTTACCATCGGGGCTATGAGCAAGGGTTCCGGCATGATCCATCCCAATATGTGTACGATGCTGGCTTTTATCATGACCGATGTGGCAATCTCCAGAGAACTTCTTCAGAAAGCGTTAAGCTCTGTAGTAAAAGACACCTATAATATGATCTCCGTGGACGGGGATACCTCCACCAATGACACGGCACTTCTGCTGGCGAACGGACTGGCAGGCAATCCCGTGATCACAGAGGAAAATGAAGATTATGACACCTTCGTAAAGGCGCTTTATCAGGTGAATGAGACGCTGGCAAAGACAATGGCAGGTGACGGAGAAGGAGCAACCGCTCTTTTTGAATGTAAGGTCATCCATGCAAAGACCAAGGAAGATGCAGTGATCTTAAGCAAATCGGTGATCACCTCCAGCCTGACCAAGGCGGCAATCTTCGGTCATGATGCCAACTGGGGCCGTATCCTTTGTGCACTGGGCTATTCCGGCGTCATTTTTGATCCGGAAAAAGTGGATCTTTATTTTGAAAGTGCAGCCGGCAGGCTGAAGATCATCGAGAATGGTGTGGATACCGGTTACAGCGAGGAAGAGGCGACAAAGATCCTCTCAGAAAAAGCAGTCACTGCCATTGCCGATATGAAAATGGGGGAAGCTTCCGCAACTGCCTGGGGCTGTGATCTCACCTATGATTATGTCAAGATCAATGCGGATTACCGCTCCTGAATACATTGCCGGACAGGAAAAATGAAGACCGCCGTTCAGACGGCAGAATGGAGAAAAAAATGGAAGAAAACAATATGATAAACTGGTTTGAAAAAGCAGGCGTTCTCATTGAGGCGCTTCCCTATATCAGAGAATTCCGGGGAAAGACCATCGTTGTGAAATACGGCGGAAGCGCCATGGTGGATCATGAACTGAAAAAGAACGTGGTCCGCGATGTGGCACTGCTGAAGCTGGTCGGTTTCCATCCGATCATTGTCCATGGCGGCGGAAAAGAGATTACCAAATGGGTGAACAAAGCCGGTCTTGAGACGAACTTTGTAAACGGTCTTCGTGTGACGGACAAGGATACGATGGAGATCGCGGAAATGGTCTTAAATAAGATCAACAAAGGGCTTGCTTCCATGATGGAAAAGGTCGGCGTCAAGGCAGTTGGTATCAGTGGAAAAGACGGAAGCCTTCTCCGTGTGGAGAAAAAGCTTTCCAAGGGCCAGGACATCGGTTATGTAGGAGAGGTGACAGAGGTCAATACGGATATTCTGAACACCCTCATCAATAACGATTTTGTTCCGGTGGTCTGCCCGATCGGCTCCGGCAGCGACTATCATTCCTATAACGTCAACGCAGATGATGCAGCCTGTGCGATCGCGAGAGCGATGAAAGCCAGCAAACTGGCCTTCCTTACGGATATCGAAGGCGTTTACCGTGATCCGCTGGATCGCAGCAGCCTGATTTCTTCTCTGACGATCTCAGAGGCGGAAGCTCTTCTGGAGAGCGGAAATGTGGGCGGCGGTATGCTTCCCAAGATCCAGAACTGTGTGGATGCCGTAAAAGCAGGCGTAGGAAAAGTACATATCCTGGATGGCAGAATGGAACACAGCCTTCTGCTGGAATTCTTTACAAAAACCGGTATCGGTACGGTGATCACCGGGGAAAAGGAGGAAACTCATGAGTAAGACAGAAGAATATATCAGCCGGTCGGAACAGGTGATCCTTCATACCTACAACCGCTTCCCGGTGGTCCTGGAAAAAGGAGATGGCGTTTATCTTACAGACGTGGAAGGAAAAAAATATCTGGATTTTGGCGCTGGTATCGCTGTGTTTGCACTGGGTTATCATTACCAGGACTATGATGAAGCGCTGAAACAGCAGATCGATGAGCTGATCCATACCTCCAATCTGTATTATCATGTACCACTGATGAAGGCCGGAGAAGCTGTGGTCAAAGCAAGCGGTCTTTCCAAGGTTTTCTTTACAAACAGCGGAACAGAGGCGATCGAGGGAGCCATCAAGGCAGCAAGAAAATATGCCTGGAATAAGGATGGCTGTACGGATCATGAGATCATTGCCATGAAACATTCCTTCCACGGAAGAAGCATGGGTGCACTTTCTGTTACCGGAAACAGCCATTACCAGGAACCCTTCAAACCGCTCATCGGCGGCATCCGTTTTGCAGACTTTAATGATCTGGAGAGCGTGAAGGCCCAGATCACTCCCAAAACCTGTGCCATCATTCTGGAGACCGTTCAGGGAGAAGGCGGTATTTATCCGGCAACCAAGGAATTCCTCAGCGGGGTAAAGGAGCTCTGTGAAGAGAAGGACATCCTTCTGATCCTGGATGAGATCCAGTGCGGTATGGGACGTACCGGCTCCATGTATGCCTGGCAGGAATACGGTGTAGAACCGGATATCATGACCACGGCGAAAGCGCTTGGCTGTGGTGTTCCCGTAGGAGCCTTTGTACTCAATGAGAAGACTGCCAATGCCACACTGGTTCCGGGAGATCATGGAACCACCTATGGAGGCAATCCCTTTGCCTGTGCGGCAGTGACCAAGGTATTTGAACTCTTTGAGAAAAACCATATCGTGGATCATGTCAGAGAGCTGACGCCTTATTTGGAAAAACGGCTGGATGAACTGGTGGAGAAATACGATTTCTTAAGCTGCCGCCGGGGAAAAGGCTTCATGCAGGGACTGGTAGTCACCGGCCGTCCGGTTGGTGAGATTCTGAAAAAAGCCCTGGAAAACGACCTTATCATCCTTTCCGCAGGAAACGATGTGATCCGTCTTGTTCCGCCGCTTGTCATCGAGAAAGAACACATTGACGAAATGATCGAGAAGCTGGAAAAGAGTTTCTGAAAAAGGAATAAAGAGTACTCCCTTTGCACATACTGTGAAAAAGCAAAGGGAGTTTTTTTATGTCAGGAATTATGATCGCACTGATCTCCGGAGCCCTGATGAGTATTCAGGGAGTTTTCAACACGGAGGTGACGAAGGCCACAAGTCTCTGGGTCTCCACTTCTTTTGTACAGCTGACGGCACTGATCGTCTGTCTTCTGGCCTGGGCCTTTAAAGACGGGCAGAGTTTTCTGACGCTGCTGGAGGTACCCGACAAATGGGCACTCCTTGGAGGCGTCATCGGAGCCTTTATTACGGTGACTGTCATCCGAAGTATGGCAGATCTCGGACCGGCCAGAGCAGCCATGCTCATCGTGATCTCGCAGCTTATCGTAGCCTGGCTCATCGAGCTTTTTGGCTGGTTTGGTGTGGAGCAAACACCTTTTGAATGGAAAAAACTGGCAGGAATGGGGCTTGCTGTTATCGGGATCGTCATCTTCAAATGGTAAAAAAGTTTTAAAAATGTGTTGTAAAAATGTGAAATTTCCGCTACAATAATATTGTCTGTGTAAGGGGCCTTTCATCGGAGGATGAAAGGAGATACAGAAAAGATGAAACATGTCTGGCAGATTTTTCTTTTTCTGGCGGTTCTGGTAAGCGTATGCTGTACCGGCTGTGAGAGAAAGCAGGCGATGGAAATAGAAGAGGAAACTTTTCCGGTTGTCTCATCCGTGGCGGAGGAGAGCGGAGAAGCATATACAGAGATTTCCCGTGTGACTCTGTTTGTAGATGTCCGGGGAGCTGTGGCAGTTCCGGGAGTATATGAACTTCCGGAGAAAAGCCGGGTTTTTCAGGCAGTGGAAGCAGCAGGAGGCCTTCTTCCGGAAGCAAAAGACGAGCTGGTGAATCAGGCAGCGGAGCTGACGGACGGACAGCAGATCTATATCCCCTTTAAGGGAGAGGAAGTACAGGAGGCTGCTGATCAGGCGGAGACGGACGGCAGAGTCAACATCAACACGGCAGGGGCAGAAGAACTTATGACCCTTCCGGGGGTCGGAGAGGCGAAAGCAGCGGATATCATTGCCTATCGTGAGGCAAACGGCGGTTTTTCCTCGCCGGAGGACATCATGCAGGTGAGCGGGATCAAGGATGCCATGTTTCAGAAGATCAGGGATAAGATTAAGATTTAGTAAGGAGAATGGCCCATGGCAAAGAAAGTACTGGTAGTGGATGATGAAAAACTGATCGTGAAAGGAATCCGTTTCAGTCTGGAGCAGGATGGAATGGAGGTGGACTGTGCCTATGATGGTGAGGAAGCCCTGAATATGGTCAGAGAGAAGGATTATGATATCGTTCTTCTGGATGTGATGCTGCCCAGGCTTACCGGTTTTGAGGTATGCCAGGCGATCCGGGAATTTTCATCGGTGCCGGTCGTAATGCTGACTGCCAAGGGTGATGATATGGATAAGATCCTGGGACTGGAGTACGGTGCGGATGATTACATCACCAAGCCGTTCAATATCCTGGAGGTCAAGGCAAGGCTGAAGGCCATTATGCGCCGTACCGCCAGAAAGGCGCCGGAAGAGAGCAAAAGCAAAGTGGTGGAAGCCGGAGATCTTCGTCTGGACTGCGAAGGGCGCCGTGTGAGCATTGCCGGAAAGGAAGTCAACCTTACAGCGAAGGAATTTGATGTCCTGGAGCTTCTTGTTTTCAACCCGAACAAGGTGTACAGCCGGGAAAATCTTCTGAATATCGTGTGGGGTTACGAATATCCGGGTGATGTGCGTACCGTGGATGTACATATCCGCCGCTTAAGAGAGAAGATCGAAGCGAATCCCAGCGAGCCGAGATACGTTCATACCAAATGGGGCGTAGGCTATTATTTCCAGCAGACCTGACAGACAAGGGAAAAAGACAGGTCGCCTGACGGCGGCATCACCATAAAGAAAGGTCGGCGTTTTTTGCGCCGGCCTTTTGTTGACAGGGGAATGACAGTGAAAGAAATTTTTAAGGGAAAATGGATTCGGCAGTACGGAAAAAGCCTGCAGTTCCGCATTTTTGTCATTTTTATGCTGGTGGGTATCATTCCCATCATGCTGATCAAGCAGGGAATTTTAAGAAGCTTTGAGGAACAGAGCATCACGCAGAGAGGCTCGCTTGTGCAGAACCAGTGTATCAGCCTGGCAGAAGAACTGGTCCGTTCCGGCTATCTTCTGGGAAACACCTCTGAAGTGGCAGAGATGGAGCTTTCCCAGCTGGCCGGGCTTTATAATGGCCGCATCGTCATTGTGAACAACGGTTTCCGGATCATTAAGGATACATACGGCCTGGATGAAAACAAACTCATCATTTCAGAAGAGCTTCTGAAGTGTTTTCAGGGCTCCAGGACCATGCGTTACGATGAGACCAGCGGGTTTATTGAAATGACGATCCCGCTGAAAAATGACGCGGATGAGGTGGAAGGTGTGCTGGTCATCAGTACGCCTACCAATGATATCCAGGAGAGCCGGTCGGCTTTAAGCCATAGGGTACTTCTTCTTCAGATCGGTATGGCGGCGCTTGTTTTTCTGGTAGCTCTTTATACCTCCAGGCTTCTGATTCGTCCGTTCGGAAAAGTCACACAGTCTCTGGATGAGATGACGGGAGGCTTTCTGGATGAGGATATTTCCATTCCGGACTATACGGAGACGCAGCTTCTTTCCGAAGCGTATAACCGGATGCTGAAACGGCTCCGTGTGCTGGAGGATTCCAGACAGGAGTTTGTATCCAACGTATCCCATGAACTGAAAACGCCGATCACCTCCGTGAAGGTGCTGGCGGACTCCCTGATCGCCCAGGACGATGTGCCGGTAGAGCTTTATAAGGAATTCATGACGGATATCGGTGAGGAGATCGACCGGGAAAACAAGATCATCAACGATCTTTTGTCTTTGGTGAAGCTGGATAAAAAGGCGGCGGACCTTCAGATCGAGGATAAGAACATCAACGAGCTTCTGGAACAGCTCATCAAGCGGCTGAAACCCATCGCTGATAAGAAAAAAGTGGAACTGGTACTGGAAAGCTTCAAGCCTGTGGTAGCGCAGGTGGATGAGACAAAACTGAGCCTTGCTCTTTCTAATCTGGTGGAAAATGCCATCAAGTATAACAAAGAAGAGGGCTGGGTCCGTGTTTCACTGAATGTGGACCATAAATATTTTTATGTAAAAGTGGAGGATTCCGGCATTGGTATTCCGGAGGAATCACAGGAACATATTTTTGAACGTTTTTACCGGGTGGACAAGTCCCATTCCAGAGAGATCGGAGGCACTGGGCTTGGTCTTGCCATTACCAGAAGTGCCGTTCTTATGCACCGGGGAGCCATCAAAGTATACAGTAAACTGGGTGAGGGTACGACCTTTACGGTCCGTATTCCTCTGATCCATGCAGATTGAGGAGGCCTGATATGAAAAAAACAGTATCGTTTCTGGGTATTTTTCTTCTTGCCCTTCTTCTTGCCGGCTGTTCGGAAAATAACGGCAGCTCCATGCAGTATCAGGTATATTATGTAAGCACCTCCGGAACAAAACTGATAGAGGAGAGTTATACGCCTGAGAACTCGGCTTCTCCCAGAGAGGTGACGGAAGAGCTTCTGGAAAAAATGGGGCGTCCCCAGGTGGGAAGCGACCATGTGAAAGCACTGCCGGATGAAGTCCGGGTCGATCATTGTCTTCTGAAAGCCAGGGAAGTAGATGTGGATTTTAATGAGGCATACAACGATATGGATCCAGTCCGTGAGATCCTGGTCCGTGCAGCGTTTGTCAATACACTGATCCAGGTTTCCAACGTGGAGCAGGTGGTGATCACGGTCAACGGGGAGCCGCTTGTGGATGAGGCCGGCGATGTGGTAGGTGCCATGACGTCAGAATCTTTTATCAATACCGAAGGCAATGGGATCAACTCCTATCAGAATGCGACCTTGTCCCTGTATTTTGCAGACAGTGACGGCAGTCTGATGGAGCGGGAAATGAGAAATGTCCATTACTCTTCCAATTCCACGCTGGAAAAAGTTGTGCTGGAGGAACTGATCAAGGGTCCGGTAAATTCCAGGCTGCAGGCTGTGCTGCCGCCGGAGACCAAGGTGCTGTCTGTCCAGAAGGATGGCAGTGTCTGTACTGTTAATTTTGATGCTGCTTTTAATGCGGCCCCTTCCGCAGAGTCCAATGTGTCCGCAGAGACCAGTCTTTATGCGGTGGTGGATGCACTCACAGATGCGGTCGGTGTCAGGGAAGTGATCATACAGATCGAAGGCTCCCGGGAGATCCGTTATCGGGATGAGATCGATCTGAATCAGTCCTTTAGCAGACGGGAGGATCTCATCCGTCAGGTCGTTTCCAGTGAAAGTGATGTGCTGGAGCCTTCGGTAGGTGTCGATTCACTCTGGAAGAATTTTTTTTGATGGAAAGGCGCATATATGACGAAACGTCCCCTTCTTCTGGCGTTTCTGCTGGCGGCTTTTCTGATCCTGATGCTGGGGGAGCGGGGGCTTCCCGCTTCCCGGCAGCCGGAGCTTTCCGATGGGGAAACGGTCACGCTGACCGGCATCGTGGAAGAAATCGCGGAAAAAGAAAACAGCCGGCAGATCCGTCTGTCTCATATTTATCTATCATCTGATCTATCTTATCAAAGACAGGTTCTTGTCTACGAAAATCAGCAAACAACATTAAAAATCGGATACAAAGTAAAAGCAGCAGGAAGCTATGCGCCTCTGGAGGAGGCTTCCAATCCCGGTCAGTTTGACCAGAAGGCCTATTATGAAGCCAGGGGCATCGGTATGGTTCTGAAAAAAGCAAAGCTTACCGTGATTGAGGCAAAGGAAAATATCTTTTTTCAGAAGCTTTATGAACTGCGCTCTTTCTGGGCGCAAAATCTGGAAAAGATCACAGGAAAAGAAGAAGCCGCTCTTCTCAAGGCCATGCTTCTGGGAGAAAAAAGCAGTCTGAAAAAGGAACAGAAGGAGCTTTACCAGTCTGGCGGGATCTCACATATCCTGGCGATCTCCGGCTTGCATATTTCACTTGTTGGCATGCTTCTTTATCGCTTTTTACGGAAGAAAAAGAGAAGCTATCCTTTTTCTGCCCTGGTGAGTGGGAGTTGTATGGTGGTTTATGGTTTTCTCACCGGCTTTGGAGTATCGGCCAAAAGAGCTGTTTTTATGTTTCTTGTTTATCTGGGAGCGGAACTTCTGGGAGAAACCTATGATGTGGTTTCCGCTCTGGCACTTTCCGGGCTTCTGATCCTGGCAGAGCAGCCCTTGCAGCTGTTTCAGTGCGGCTTTCAGCTCTCGTTTCTTTCGGTGGGGGCGGTGGCCCTGGGTTATCCGGCCCTTCAAAAAAGGCTGGGCTGGAAGAAAAAAGCGGCAATGAGCCTGCTTTCCGGGCTTTCGGTGACGCTTTTTACGCTGCCGTGTACCCTCTACTGGTTTTACGAGTGGATGCCTTATGCAGTTTTTCTGAATCTTATCGTGATCCCTCTGGTGCCGGTGGTGTTCCTTTCCGGAGCTGCCGGGATGCTGACGGGAGGCGCTTCTGTGGCAGCGGGCATGTTTCTCGCCGGGGCTTCCGCGGGTGTTCTGAGGTTTTTCCAGACACTGCTGGAGCGGACAGAGGTGCTGCCGGGAAGCAGGGCGGTCATCGGGCAGCCGGAGCTGTGGCAGATCGCACTGTATTATGTGCTGGTGGGAGCAGCAGTGTGGGGAGGGAGATGTAGAGCGAGAAAAAAGAATCAACACAGAATAGAGGTCAGAATATTTTTTATCATTTTCGCTCTTTGTATTCTCTGTCTTCCATTCCACCGTCCCGTCGAAGTCACTTTCCTGGACGTCGGTCAGGGAGATGCGATTTTTCTTCGCACGGAAGCAGGTACTACCTGTCTCATTGACGGCGGCAGTACGACGGTTTCCGATGTGGGGACCTACCGCCTTTTGCCATTTCTGAAATCGAGGGGAGTTTCTTCTCTGGATTATCTCTTTCTTTCGCATATGGATGCCGATCATATCAACGGGGCGGAGGAACTTCTGAAGGATCAGTTCCGTGGGATCCCCATCCGCCATCTTTGTCTGTCAGCACTTCCGGGGGATGAGACCAGGGAACGGCTGGAGAAAGAAGCCCGCCTCTTTGGTACAGAACTTTGTTACATCAGCCGCGGGACGGTTTTTCGGGAAAAAGGGGCAGAGATCCGCTGCCTTTCTCCTGTGAAAGATCAGAAAAAAGGAGATGAGAATGAAAACTCGGAGGTTCTTATGGTGGAAATAAGCGGTCTTCGCATTCTTTTTACGGGGGATCTGGGAGAAGAGGGCGAACAGGAGCTTTTGGAAGCAGGAACGGATCTTCGGGCGGCTGTTCTGAAGGTGGGACATCACGGTTCCCGTTTCTCCACCGGGGAAGACTTTCTGGAGGCGGTTTCTCCGGGATTTGCTGTGATCTCCTGTGCAGAGGACAACCGGTACGGACACCCGGCGCCGGAAACGGTCGAAAGGCTGGAACGGGCAGGCTGCCGTATCTTCTATACCATGAAAAGCGGCGCCGTCACACTTTATCCGGCCAACGGAAAAAAGGGGTGGAAATTGGAACAGAAATTCGATAGAATAGAGAGAGGTGATTCATATGAACATTCGTGAGATGGCAGAACAGCGGGAGGCGGATTATCTCAGTATCTATGCCTCCCTGAGCAGAGAATCCAGAGGAAGAGAGCGGGAAGAGCCGCCCTGCGATATCCGTCCGGTCTATCAGAGAGACCGGGACAGGATCCTTCACAGCAAGGCATTCCGGCGGCTGAAGCACAAAACCCAGGTTTTTCTTCTTCCGCAGGGAGATCATTACCGGACGAGACTCACGCATACACTGGAGGTGGCGCAGACAGCCCGGACGATCACCAGGGCACTGCGGCTTAATGAAGACCTTGCGGAGGCCATTGCCCTTGGTCATGATCTTGGCCATACACCCTTCGGCCATGCGGGAGAGGGAGCCTTAAATGAGATCTGTCCCTTAGGCTTTGCCCATTACGAGCAGAGTGTCCGGGTAGTGGAGCTTCTGGAGAAAAAAGGCGAAGGGTTGAATCTGACCTGGGAGGTACGGGACGGGATCCGGAACCACCGGACAGCGGGACATCCTTCCACGATGGAAGGAAAAGTTGTGCGGTTTTCCGACAAGATCGCCTATATCAATCATGATATCGATGATGCAGAACGGGCTGGGATCCTTTCCGAGGCGGAGCTTCCGGAGGCGTTTTGCAGGGCCTTGGGGCACAGCACCAGAGAACGGCTCAATACCCTGATCCATGATATCGTAAAGAACAGCTATGAAAAACCGGACATTTATATGTCACAGGAGATCGAAGAGGCCATGCAGGGGCTTCGGAGTTTCCTTTTTGAACATGTATATTACAATCCCGAGGCCAAGCAGGAAGAGCGAAAGGCCCGTGAGATGATCCAGGAGCTTTACCGGTATTACAACCGCCATGCGGATCGGATGCCGAAGGAATATCTGGAACTGATTTATAAGAAAAACCAGCCTCAGGAACGGGTGGTCTGCGATTACATTGCAGGAATGACCGACCAGTATGCGATCGACCGGTTTGCGGAGATCTTTATTCCGAAGGCATGGAGAGGATAGAACTGCTACGGATGCAGCGGAAGGAGTGTAAAGACAGATATGTATTATGCAGAAGATGTGATCGAGGAGGTGCGCTCAAGAAATGACATCGTCAGTGTCATTTCAGAATATGTGAAACTTCAGCGGAAGGGAAGTTCCTACTTTGGCCTCTGTCCGTTCCATAATGAAAAATCCCCTTCTTTTTCCGTGAGTCCGGATAAACAGATGTATTACTGTTTTGGCTGCGGGGCAGGCGGAAACGTATTTACCTTCATTCAGGAATACGAGAATTATTCCTTTCCGGAGGCTTTGAAATTTCTGGCAGAGCGGGCAGGCATTACGCTTCCGGAAAAAGAATACTCCCAGGAGGAGCGGCAGGCACAGGATCTTCGGACACGGATCCTGAATGTAAATAAAATGGCGGCAAAATACTATTATTACCAGCTTCGGACCGAGAATGGCCGTCAGGCGATGGAATATCTGAAAAACAGACGGCTTTCCGATGAGACCATCCGGAGCTTCGGTCTTGGCTATTCCAATAAATACAGTAATGACCTGTATCTTTATCTGAAAAAACAGAACATTTCCGATGAGCTTCTCAGGGAATCCGGTCTGATGAATGTGGATGAGAGAAATGGCATGTATGATAAATTCTGGAACCGTGTCATTTTTCCGATCATGGACGTCAATAACCGTGTCATCGGTTTCGGCGGCCGTGTCATGGGAGACGGAAAGCCGAAATATCTGAATTCCCCGGAGACGCGGGTTTTCGACAAGAGCCGGAATCTCTACGGCCTGAATGTAGCCAGGACTGCCCGAAAAAAGAACCTGCTGGTCTGCGAGGGCTATATGGACGTGATCTCCATGCACCAGGCGGGGTTTAAGAATTCAGTAGCATCTCTGGGAACCGCCCTGACGACGCAGCATGCCAGCCTTTTGAAGCGTTATACGGATGAGGTCATCCTGACCTACGACAGCGACGGAGCCGGCGTGAAGGCGGCACTCCGGGCCATTCCCATGCTGAAGGCGGCAGGGATTTCCACGAGAGTTCTTCATATGGATCCTTATAAGGATCCGGATGAATTTATCAAGACATTGGGAGCGGAGGCTTTTCAGGAGCGGATCGATCAGGCGGAAAACAGCTTTCTTTTTGAAATCTCCATTCTGGAACGGGATTTTGACATGCGCGATCCGGAAGGAAAAACCGGTTTTTATCAGGCGGCTGCCCGGAAGCTCATGGAATTTGAACAGGAACTGGAGCGGGAAAACTATATCCAGGCGGTGGCGGAACGGTACCATATCAGCTTTGATTCCCTGCGGAAAATGGTAAACCGGGAAGCCATGCGCGGAACCGCTCCCAGGCGGGAACGGGAAGAGGTCATCCGGCCTCAGAAAAAGAAGGAAAAAGAGGATGGGAAAAAAACGTCCCAGCGTCTTCTCCTGACCTGGCTCATCGAGCAGAAGGGGCTGTATGAAAAGATCAGCGCTTATCTGGCGCCGGAGGACTTTACAGACCCTCTTTACCGGGAAGTGGCGGAAAAGCTTTTTGAACAGTTAAAGAACGGAGAAGTGAATCCGGCCCGGATCTTAAGCGCTTATGAGGATGCGGAGCAGCAGCGGGAGGTGGCGGCACTTTTCAATGCCACGGTACCGGTGGAGACAAAGGCAGAGCTGGAAAAGGCTCTGAATGAAACGCTTCTTCGGGTGCTGCGGGGAAGCATCGAGTACCGGACCGCACATCTGGATCCGGCAGATATGGCAGGACTTCAGAAGATCGTGGCGGATAAGAGAAGAGTGGAAGCCATCGGAAGGCTGCATATTTCTCTGGATTGAGGGAAAAATACGAACATAAGGAGGCTTTGCGTGCAGTTATCACAGCGTTTACTGGCAGTGGCCGATCTGGCTTCTGCCGGCCATTGTCTGGCGGATGTAGGTACAGACCATGGATACATACCGATTTATTTGATGGAAAAAGGAAAATATGAGAGAGCCATTGCCATGGATGTGAAAAAAGGACCTCTCCTCCGGGCAGAGGAAAACAGGAGGATCCATGGCTTCGAGGAGCGGATGGAGCTTCGTTTAAGCGATGGTGTCCAGGCTCTGAAGGATGGTGAGGCGGATACGGTAGTCATTGCAGGCATGGGCGGAGGCCTGGTGATCCACATTCTGACAGAAGGGGAAAAAGTGCTCCGGAGTGTGGAGACCCTGGTACTCCAGCCGCAGTCGGAATTCGGCCGTGTCCGGGATTTCCTGGAGAAAAAGGAATATCGCATCGAAGAAGAACATATGCTTTGTGAAGATGGCAAATATTATGCCATGATGCGGGTGAAGCATGGGAAAATGGCTCCGCTGACAGAGGTGGAAAAGAAATACGGTCCGGTGCTTTTACGAAAAAAAGATCCGGTCCTGAAAGAATTTCTGGAAAGAGAAGAGAGGAAGTTTGAGGAGATCCGGGAGCACCTTGGAGTGATGGAGGGAGAGAAGTCGGCTCTCCGGAAAAAAGAAGTGGAAAAGGAACTGGAAGACATTCGTGCAGCAAAAGAAAGGTTGGACTGAAAAATGGATGAAACAAAACTGACAGTTACTATAGAAGGAAAAGAATACACTTACGAAAAGGGAACTTCCTACCACAGGATCGCGGAGGATTTCAAAAACTCCAAAGACCATGATATCGTGCTGGTGACCGTGGACGGACGGCTGCGGGAGCTTCATCACATCCTGAAAAAGGACTGTGTGCTTGATTTTGTGACCACAGCAGATAAGATCGGTGACAACGCCTACCGCCGGAGCATGCTTCTCATGATGCTGAAAGCTATCTATCATACAGCCGGTCATGAAAACGTAGAGCATGTCCGGGTCCAGTTTGCCGTGGGGAACGGTCTTTACTGTACAATTTCCGGAAATGTGGAACCGGATGCGGCTTTTCTGAAAAAAGTAGAAGAGAAAATGCACGAACTGGTCAGGTGTGCCATTCCCCTGGAGAAAAAGAACATCCAGACGGATGAAGCCATTGCCCTGTTCAGACAGTACGGCATGAAGGATAAGGAAAAGCTCTTCCATTACCGGAGAGTTTCCCGGGTAAATATCTATAACCTGGATGGTTTTGAGGATTATTACTATGGCTATATGGTGCCGGATACCGGATATCTCCGCTATTTCAGGCTTCAGCCCTTTGATGAAGGCTTTGTCCTGGAGTTTCCGGACCGGAAACAGCCGGAGATCATCGGTGAATTCCGACCGCAGTCAAAGCTTTTTGCCGTGCAGAAAGAAACGCTTCACTGGAGCCGTCTTCTTGGTATCACAACCGTAGGGGATATGAATGACTACTTTGTGAAAAAGGACGCAGGAGAGCTGATCCTGACGCAGGAGGCCTACCAGGAAGGGAAGATTGCTGAGATCGCAGCGGAGATTGCAGCAAATCCGAAAAAGAAGCTTGTGATGATCGCCGGACCTTCTTCGTCCGGAAAGACTACGTTTTCTCACCGCCTTTCCATTCAGCTGGCGGCCCACGGCCTGAAACCTCATCCCATTCCTGTGGATGATTATTTCAAAAACAGAGAAGAAACGCCGAAGGATGAGAATGGAAACTACAATTTTGAGTGTCTGGAAGCCATTGATACGGAGCTTTTCAATCACGATATGAACGCCCTGCTTCGCGGGGAACGGGTGGAAATGCCCTGCTTTAACTTTGTTACCGGAAAACGGGAATACAGAGGGAAAGTCCGTCAGCTTGGAGAAAATGACATTCTGGTTATTGAAGGTATCCACTGTCTCAATGATGCATTGAGCTATTCTCTTCCGAAGGAGAATAAATTTAAGATTTACATCAGCGCGCTGACGTCTCTGAATATTGATGAACACAATCGGATCCCTACTACAGACGGACGGCTGATCCGCCGGATCGTCCGGGATGCCAGAACAAGAGGAACTTCGGCAAAACAGACCATTGCCATGTGGCCTTCTGTGCGAAGGGGAGAGGAAAACTACATTTTCCCTTATCAGGAGGATGCGGATATCATGTTTAATTCTGCCCTGATCTATGAACTGGCAGTTCTGAAAATGTACGCAGAGCCGCTGCTTTTCGGTATTGGAAAGGATGAGCCGGAATATCAGGAGGCAAAACGCCTGCTGAAATTCCTGGATTACTTTGTAGGCATTCCGAATGACAGCGTACCGGTCAATTCCCTTTTAAGAGAGTTTATCGGAGGCGGCTGCTTCAACGTATAAAAGGACAGGAAAATGCCGGTCAGGCAGAGGTCTTAAAACCTCACCCGGCCGGCATTTTTTTCGGTAAAATTATTTCTTTCTGGAATGACGGTATTTCTCTTCGCAGTACTGGCAGCGATAGATCTCTTTTTCCTCGTCTGCCAGGAAGAAGACCTGATCCAGTCCCTGCTCGATGGATGTGATACAGCGGGGATTCTTGCAGCGGATCACGTTGGTGATCTTTTTCGGAAGGGAGAGCGGTTTCTTTTCTACGATCTTGCCGTCACGGACGATGTTGACGGTGATGCTGTGATCGATGAAGCCCAGAACATCCAGATCCAGCATTTCCGGAGAGCACTCCACTTTGATGATATCCTTCTTGCCCATCTTGTCGCTGCGGGCATTTTTGATGATGGCTACGCAGCAGTCCAGCTGATCCAGCTTCAGATAACGATAGATCTCCATGCTTTTTCCTGCCTGGATGTGATCCAGGACAAAACCTTCACTTAACTGTCCTACACTTAACATACTTTTACCTCCAGAAGAGTCAGAATCAATGCCATACGGACGTAAACGGCGTACTGTACCTGTTTAAAATAAACGGCTCTGGGATCATCGTCCACTTCCACAGAGATTTCATTGACACGGGGAAGAGGATGAAGGATCAGCATATCAGAGGGTGCCAGATCCAGCTTTGCTTTGTCCAGAATATAGAAATCCTTCATGCGTACATAGTCTTCTTCATTGAAGAAACGTTCTTTCTGTACACGGGTCATGTAAAGAACGTCAAGCTCCGGCAGAGCATCCTCCAGCCGGACTTCTTCTTTGTACTCAATGTGATTCTTATCCAGGACATCCTCACGGATATAGCTGGGAAGACGAAGCTCTTCCGGAGAGATCAGCACAAAACGGATGCCGGTGTAACGGACCAGCGCATTGATAAGGGAATGAACGGTACGGCCGAACTTCAGATCACCGCAAAGACCGATGGTCAGATTGTTGAGACGGCCCTTTAAGGAGCGGATCGTCATCAGGTCGGCCAGTGTCTGGGTGGGATGCTGGTGACCGCCGTCACCGGCATTGATCACCGGGATCCGGGACTTGGAAGCAGCTACCATAGGAGCACCCTCCTTGGGATGACGCATGGCAACGATATCAGCATAACAGGAAATGACACGGATGGTATCGGCCACGCTCTCTCCTTTGGAGGCGGAACTGGAATCGGCCGAAGAAAAACCAAGTACAGACCCTCCGAGATTGAGCATTGCTGCTTCAAAACTTAAGCGGGTTCGTGTGCTTGGTTCATAGAAAAGAGTAGCGATCTTTTTACCATCACAGGCATGTGCGTATTTCTTTGGATTCATTTCAATGTCTTTTGCCAGGTCGAGGACTTTTTCCAGCTCTTCCACGGAAAAGTCCAGGGGACTCATTAAATGTCTCATAGATATCTCCTTTGCTGTTTTGACTCCGGGCACTACGCCCGGATGCGTTTTTACTATCATATACCAAAGGGAAAAGAATTTCAAGAATTGTTTTGGAATTTTCTTTTGCGTGTGCTATACTGATTTTAAATCAGGGTAATGCTTAAACTTGATGCAAAGGTTTGTGCCTGCAGGATCGGGCTCCGGATGAGGAAAACCTGAGTAGGAAAACCTGAGTAGGTACCATGGAAAAATAGGAGGCATGTCTATGAAATTTCAGGAACGGAAAAGATGGCTGTTTTTCGGCCTTCCTTTTACTTTTACAACGTATCATGTAACAGAAGAATTTATTACGGTAAAAAGCGGTCTGCTCCGCCAGAAAGAGGACGACTGCTATATGTACAAGATCGTGGATACCCGGCTGGTGCGTTCCCTGGCGGAACGGATCTTCGGCCTCGGTACAGTGGAGTGCTTCGGAGGAGATGCGACAGATCCGGTGCTTCATCTGAAGCATATCCGTCATTCCAAGGAGATCAAGAACTTCATCCTGGCAGCTTCGGAAGAACAGCGTGCCAGAAAGAGGACGCTTCAGACGCAGAACATTGGAAGCAGAGGACCGGCACCTGTGGATCTGGATGGCGACGGGATCCCGGACCTTCCGCCGGGACATTCCTGCGACTGTGACCATTAAAGGAAAACATCCGCTGGCTCCTGTCAGAAATGGCAGGACAGCGGATGTTTTTGTATATGCTCGAAGAAGAGTCCGGCCAGGAGCCAGAGCGGAGCGTAATCCAGACGGATCACACCATGGATGTTCAGCGGGCTGTCGCTGTAGTCCCAGGGACACCAGTCTTTCTTTTTTAAGAGCAGACCGGTGGAAAATTCCACCAGAAAGATCCCGAGCATATAGAGATTTCCGCGAAAGAGCGGATGTTTCTTTTGGAGAAGCCGGGATAAAGGACCAATGAAGGCGGCACAGCCGTAGATGGGAAACATCCACAGGGAGGAATGACCGGTGAGTTTATAATCCCGGTGCCGGAAGGAGTCAAGCCCGGTCCACAGGATCTCCATGCCCCAGCCCAGGATGCCGCATTGAATGAATGTTTTTCTCATATAAAACAGGATTCCCGGATACGGTAAAATTATTCAGGATGTTCCGATCAGCAGACCGCAGATCTGTGCGCGGAACGGCCGGATGTACTTTCTTTAATACAATGACTCCGCCCTTGAAAAAACGGGGCTTTTATACTATAATACATGTTTAAGAATTGCGTGAGCTGTTTTACAGCGGAGCAATTCGTGGGCATCAGTTGAGGGCAAAAAACCTTTTGACCCCAACATCATGTTTAACGAGGGAATAAGAAAAAGTCCCTCGGAAGGAAGAATGGAGACAAATGAATTACGAAGAGGCAAGAGTATATTTAGACAATGTGGCTAAATACGGAAGTGTACTTGGCCTGGATGCCATGAGAGAGCTTTTGAGACGCCTGGGGAATCCGGAAAAGGGACGGAAGATCGTCCACATTGCGGGGACCAACGGAAAAGGTTCTGTCCTGGCTTTCCTTTCCACTGTGCTGACAGAGAGCGGCTATCGGGTGGGACGGTACATTTCACCGACACTGTTTTCCTACCGGGAAAGGATCCAGGTGGATGGAGAATACATAGAGAAGGAGCCGCTGGCAAGACTGGTCACAAGGATCCGGGAAGCATCGGAAGCCATGGACCGGGACGGACTTCGGACGCCTACGGCTTTTGAGATCGAGACAGCACTTGGGCTTTTGTATTTTGCAGAGAAAAAATGTGACATTGTGGTTCTGGAGACAGGCATGGGCGGAAGAGATGATGCCACCAATGCCATCGCTGAGGTGATGATGGAGATTTTTGCATCCATCAGCCTGGATCATCTGGGCGTTCTGGGAAATGATCTGACAGAGATCGCGGAGTGTAAGGCAGACATCATCCGGAAAAACTCCCTGGTGATCTCCGCGTTTCAGAAGGAAGAGGCGGCAGAGGTGCTGAAGCGCACAGCAGCAGAACGGAATGCGAAGCTTATTACCGTCGATCCGGGACAGATCTCTGATGTGAAATACGGATATGAAGAGCAGAGCTTTTCCTATGGAGCGGAAAAAAACATCCGGATCCATCTGGCAGGCGCTTATCAGATCGAAAATGCAGCGCTGGCCTGGGAAGCTGTGCAGGGACTTCGAAGCCTTGGCTTTCGAATCTCTGACGAAGCATTTCGAAGAGGCATGGAAAAGACCGTCTGGAGAGGCCGCTTTACCTGCATTCACAGGGAACCTCTGGTCATTATGGACGGAGCGCACAATGAGGATGCGGCAAAGAAACTGGCAGCTTCGATAGAAACTTACTTCCCCGGAAGGAAGATTTCCTATATCATGGGAGTGTTCAAGGACAAAGAATATGAGAAAGTCATCCGTATCACGGCCCCCTATGCGGCGAAAGTGACAGCGGTGGAAACACCGGGCAATCCGAGGGCTCTTCCGAAGGAAGAGCTGAAAAAGGTCTGGGAGACCTTTGGCGTACCGGTGACAACGGCAGATACCATTGCGGAAGCGGTCAAAGAGAATATCACATCTGCAGAAAAAGAGGAGATCATCCTCGTGTTTGGCTCCCTGTCGTTTTTGGGAGAAGCGGAAAAAGCAGTGAAGGAACTTGGCTGAAAGGCAGCCGGAAGAAGGAGATTTGAAATGGATCAGGAAAAAATCAGAGAAGGCGTTAAATTAATCCTGGAGGGGATCGGAGAAGATCCGCAAAGAGAGGGACTTTTGGAGACTCCGGACCGGATCGCCCGGATGTACGAGGAGATCGCCGGCGGAATGTATGAGGATGCAGGCGTGCATCTTTCCAAGCGCTTTCATGTGGATAATAATGAGATGGTAGTAGAGAAAGACATCACCTTTTATTCTCTCTGCGAGCATCACATGCTTCCGTTTTACGGAAAAGTGCATGTGGCGTATGTTCCCGATGGAACGGTAGTGGGCCTGAGCAAGATCGCAAGGACCGTAGAGGTGTTTGCCAGAAGACTGCAGCTCCAGGAGCGTCTGACGGCTCAGATCGCAGATGCTTTTATGGAACACTTAAATCCGCAGGGTGTGATGGTCATGATCGAAGCGGAGCATCTGTGCATGACCATGAGAGGCATCAAGAAACCGGGAGCACAGACCGTTACGGTCACTACCCGTGGTGTTTTTGAAAACAATGAAAAGCTTCAGAATACTTTCTATCGGATGATCGGAAGATGATGGAGCGGGTGAATGAGATCCTTCAGGATCCCTTATATCGGACCTGTCTCTCGAAGATCGCTTTCTTCGAGAGAGACAGGATCTTCTGTGGCCATGACATGGCACATTTTCTGGATGTGGCACGCTTGGCCTATCTTTTTAATCTGGAAGAGAATCTGAAGCTTGAAAAAGAAGAGATCTATACGGCGGCCCTTCTTCATGATGTGGGCCGTTTTGTGCAATATGAAGACGGGACACCGCATCAGCTGGCGAGCCTTCCGCTGGCAGAAAAACTCATGGACCGGCATGGCTATACAGAAGAAGAGAAAGCACGTATTCTGAGAGCCATTGAAAATCACCGGAACCGGGAGATCCGGGATGAAAAAAGTCTGACAGGCATTCTTTACCGGGCGGATAAAATGTCCCGGAGCTGCTTTGGCTGCAAGGCAGAGAAGGAATGCGACTGGAGCGCAGAAAAGAAAAATCTGATCATAGAGTACTGAAGTGATGGAGGAAACAGTTTATGAAAATCGGAAATAAAGAGTTTGATCTTAAAAATCACTGTTATGTTATGGGAATCCTGAATGTGACACCGGATTCTTTCTCTGACGGAGGCAGATGGAATCAGCTGGATGCGGCAAAGAAGCATACGGAGGATATGATCCGGGAGGGTGCAGCCATCATTGATATCGGCGGAGAATCCACCAGACCCGGTTATGAAAAGATTTCCGACGAAGAGGAGATCAGCCGTGTGGTCCCCATGATCGAGATGGTAAAAAAAGAATTCGGCGTACCCGTTTCCGTTGATACGTATAAAAGCGGTGTGGCAGAGGCTGCCCTTCAGGCAGGAGCTGATCTGGTCAACGATATCTGGGGACTGAAGGCAGATGAAAAACTGGCTGGTGTCATTGCAAAATACGATGCACCCTGCTGTCTGATGCACAACCGGGACAATACCGATTATCAGGATTTCAGGAAAGAGCTTCTGGACGATCTGAGAGAGACCATCGCCATTGCGAAAAAAGCAGGCATTAAAGAAGATAAAATCATTCTGGATCCGGGTGTCGGTTTCGGAAAGACCTATGAACACAACCTCATTGCGATTCACCATATGGATGATCTGAAAGAGCTGGGATATCCCATTCTACTTGGAACCTCCAGAAAATCCGTTGTAGGACTGACACTGGATCTTCCGGCCTCCGAGCGTGTGGAAGGTACCCTGGTGACGACAGTTTTCGGTGTGATGCAGGGAGCCGCTTTTGTCCGTGTTCATGACGTGAAAGAGAATTTCCGTGCCATTCAGATGACAGAAGCCATTCTCCATGAGAAAAAGTGGATCGTAGAGTAAGGAGGTTTATATGGATAAGATACATATCAGAGATCTGGAGCTTTACTGCAACCACGGTGTTTATCCGGAAGAAACCTTTCTGGGACAGAAATTCCTCTTTGACGTGACCCTTTACACCAATACAAGACCGGCAGGGCTGACGGATGATCTGGAAAAATCCATCAATTACGGCGAGATCAGCCATCAGATCAAGGATTATATGAGCAGCCATACCTATAAGCTTCTGGAAGCGGCAGCCGAGAATCTGTGCCGGGAGCTTCTTCTGCAAACAAAAGGCCTGGAAAAGATCCATCTGGAGATCAAGAAGCCCTGGGCACCGGTCAATCTTCCGTTAGATACCGTTTCCGTAGAGATTGAGCGGAGCTGGCATACAGCTTACATCGCTGTTGGAGCGAATATGGGAGAAACGGAAAAGACAGTACGGGAGGCCATTCAGGAGGTAGGCACCATCAAAGACACCACAGTGACCAGAGTCTCCAGCCTCATTGTGACCAAGCCGTATGGTGTTGTGGAGCAGGATGATTTCCTCAACGGGGCCATGGAGGTGCGGACCCTTCTCACGCCGGAAGAGCTTCTTGAGGAGCTCCACCGCATAGAAGCGGAGCATGGAAGGGAACGGGTGCTTCGATGGGGACCGAGGACGCTGGATCTGGATATCATTTTTTATGACGATCTGGTGATGGATTCTGAGGAGCTGACCATTCCGCATATCGACATGCAGAACCGTGATTTTGTGGTGGATCCCATGGCAGAGATCGCACCCTATAAACGTCATCCCATTTACAGAAAAACAATGAAAGAGCTAAAAGGAGAATTACATGGAGAACTTAGTGGAGCTGCGAAATGAGATTGATGTCATTGACAGGGAGATCGTAGATCTTTTTCAGAAACGGATGAAGATCAGCTCCGAGGTGGCAGAATACAAGATCAGCACAGGAAAAAAGGTGTTTGACCGTGCCAGGGAAGCACAGAAGATCCAGGCAGTGACAGAGCTGGCAGACAATGATTTCAACCGTCACGGGATCGAAGAGCTTTTTCAGCAGATCATGTCTATGAGCCGGAAACTGCAGTATCAGCTTCTGGCGAAAAACGGCGTGGTGGGACGCCTTCCCTTTATTGCTGTTGAAGGAATTGAAAAATCACGGGTGCGTGTGGTTTTCCAGGGGGTAGAGGGAGCCTACAGTGAGGCAGCCATGAAAGCATTTTTCCAGGAGGATATCACCTCCTTCCATGTGGAACACTGGCGGGATGCCATGGAGGCCATTGCGGAAGGATCCGCAGATTTTGCTGTCCTTCCGATTGAAAATTCCACTGCGGGAAGTGTCAGCGATATGTACGATCTTCTCATGGAGTTTGAAAACTATATCGTGGGCGAGCAGGTGATCCGCTGCCAGCACAATCTTCTGGGTCTTCCGGATGCGGAGCTTTCTGACATCCAGACGGTTTATTCGCACAGCCAGGCACTTTCGCAGTGTAAGGAATATCTGGGGAGCCACAGAGACTGGAAGCAGATCCCCATGGTAAATACCGCCATGGCGGCCAAAAAGGTAAAAGAAGACGGAGACAGAACCCAGGCGGCCATTGCCAGTGCTTTTGCCGGTGAGAAATTCGGGCTGAAGATACTGGCAGACAAGATCTACGACAATGAGGCCAATTCCACACGGTTCATCATTGTGACCAATCAGCGGATCTTCCGGTGGGATGCCAAAAAGATCAGCATTTCTTTTGAAGTACCGCATGTCAGCGGAAGCCTTTATAATATCCTGTCCCATTTTATCTACAACAACCTGAACATGACGAAGATCGAGTCCAGACCTATTCCGGGAAGAAACTGGGAGTATCGTTTCTTTGTGGATTTTGAGGGAAATTTAAACGACGGCGGCGTGAAAAACGCACTCCGCGGCATCCGTGAGGAAGCAAATAACATGCGGATTCTTGGAAACTACTGACACCGGACTGCGAAAGCTGCCAGGCAGCAGAGCGGTTCACAGGGATAAGACAAAAAGAGGAGTTTGAAAAAATTTATGACAAGGATACATGAACTGATCGTATACCGAAATTTTGAACAGGGACAGATCCTGGAGGATATGGCCTGGATCTTTGACCACGCAGGCAGTGAATATTACAACGAGGAGGATCTTCGGAGCCTTTACTATGAGTGCATTCACGGTCTGGTGGATCTGGCAGGCACGTATGGATTTGAAGGAAATCTCTGGCATACCTATCTGACCTACCTTCTGGTGAACAATGAAAATGTATTCAGTACAGCCAGTGAGATCCGTGGAGAGATCAGCGGCAGCATCAATGAACTTGCCTACCATGACTTTGAGATTTTTAAAGAACTGTATGATTTTGATTTTGCAGTTGTGGAAAAAGCATTGGAAACCTCCTGCTATGCCATGATTGCAGATTACCGGGGATCTGACGACCAGGGAAAAATGTTCAACAAGCGCATCCGGGACCGGATCTGTGAGCTGAGCCGCCGTCTGGGAAAAACAGCCTCCATTGATGAATTTAAAAAAGATATGAGCATTTTTTATAAGGATTTTGGTGTGGGAAAATTAGGCCTGCACAAAGCCTTCCGTGTAGCCCATGATGAAGAGGGCGTCCATATCGTACCGGTCACCAAGATCGCCCATGTACATCTGGATGATCTGGTGGGCTACGAGGCAGCAAAGAAAAAGCTCATTGACAATACAGAAGCCTTTGTGGAGGGCCGTCCGGCAAACAACTGTCTTCTCTTTGGAGATGCAGGAACCGGAAAATCCACGAGTATCAAGGGAATTCTGAACGAATATTATGACAGAGGGCTTCGGATCATCGAAGTCTATAAACATCAGTTCCAGGATCTGAACGAGGTGATCGCTCAGATCAAGAACAGAAATTACCGTTTTATCATTTATATGGATGATCTTTCTTTTGAAGAATTTGAGATCGAATACAAATATCTGAAGGCAGTTATTGAAGGAGGTCTGGAGAGAAAGCCGGACAATATCCTGATCTATGCCACCAGCAACCGACGTCATCTGGTAAGAGAAACCTTTAAGGATAAAGAAGACAGGGACGAGGAGCTTCATACAAACGACACCGTTCAGGAAAAGCTTTCTCTGGTATACCGCTTCGGCGTGACGATTTACTTCGGGGCACCGGATAAGAAGGCATTTCAGAATATCGTGCGGACTCTGGCGGAAAAATATCACATCGATCTGCCGGAGAAGGAGCTTCTTCTTCAGGCAAATCAGTGGGAACTGAGTCATGGCGGCCTCTCCGGACGTACCGCCCAGCAGTTTATTGATTACCTCTGCGGACAGAAGAAGGAAAACTGAAAAACCTGCCGCTTTCAGAGAAAGGGGGATTTATATGCAGTATACATTGTTTGGAGCCATAGATATCGGCTCATCGGAAATGGAATTAAAGATTTTTGAGCTTTCCAGAGGAAAAGGCATGCGAGAGATCGACTGCATCCGCAGCCGGCTGGAGCTTGGAAAAGACACGTATGCCACCGGAAAGATCAGCACAGAAAAGCTGGAAGAGCTCTGTCTGGTGCTGAATGATTTCATTTCCATCATGAAAAGCTACAAGGTAGATGCCTACCGGGCTTATACCACCAGTGCCATTCGGGAGGCAAAAAACCGGACGATCCTTCTGGATTATCTGGAGAAAAAGACAGGCCTGAAGATCGAAGTACTGGATAACGCAGAGCAGCGTTTTCTGGATTACAAGTCCATCGCAGCCCAGGCCAATGAGTTTAACCGGATCATTGAAAAAGGCACAGCAATCCTCGATGTGGGAGGCGGCAGTGTCCAGGTTTCTCTTTTTGACAAGGACAGCCTGGTAGCGACCCAGAATATCCGGATCGGAAATCTCCGTATCCGGGAGCGGGTGGCGGCTATGGAGCATATGTATGGCCATTTCGAAGAACTGGTTCAGGAAATGACCCGCAGTGAACTTCAGAATTTTAAAAAAATGTACGTCAAAGACAGAGAGATCTCCAATGTGATCCTGGTGGGAGATTATCTGGGGGGGCTTTCCAAGGCTGCATCCCTTTCCATTGAAGAGTTTCAGAAGATCTACGACGGTGTGATCCATGCGGAGCCGTCTGCTGCGGCGAAGCAGTTTGATCTGCCGGAGGAGAGCATTTCTCTGATCGTGCCCACTCTCATCATCTGCAGCGAATTTATTTCTGCCATGGGAGCAGAGAGCATCTGGATGCCCGGCCTGAACCTGAATGACGGAAATGCCTATGATTACGCGCAGAGAAACCGGATTATCCGGGCCGGCCATAATTTTGATGATGACATCCTGGCCTCTGCCAGAAATATCGCCAAACGCTACCAGTGCAGCAAGAGCCATGTAAAGATCATGGAAAATCTGGGGCTGCAGATCTTTGACCGGATGAAAAAGGTTCATGGTCTGGGAAGCCGGGAACGCCTCCTGCTTCAGATCGCCGTGATCCTTCACGGCTGCGGCAAGTACATTTCTCTCAGTGATCCGGCAGACTGCTCCTACCAGATCATCATGGCGACCGAGATCATCGGGCTTTCCAGAAAAGAGAGAGAGATCATTGCTTATGCGGTCAAGTTCAATACCATGGAATTTCCGTATTATGAGGAACTGAGCCGTGAGACCGATCTGGACCGTTCGGAATATCTGACGGTAGCCAAGCTGACGGCCATTCTTCGGGTAGCCAATGCCTGTGACCGGAGCCATAAGCAGAAATTTGAAAACGTGAAAGTCAGCTTAAAGGAGAAGGAACTGATCATTCAGGTGGATACGCCGGAAGACATCATTCTGGAGATGGGGCTCTTTGCAGAAAAAGCAGCCTTCTTCGAAGAGGTGTTCAGCATTCGTACCTCGATCCACCAGAAAAAACGGATGTAAGAGGAGGCAAAACAAATGGAAAAAGAATTAAGCATGTATATGGATCCTGCGTATTATACCAACCGGGAACTGAGCTGGATCAAATTCAATGAGAGAGTCTTAAGCGAAGCCAGAGACAAAAACCTGCCCCTTTTTGAACGCTTGAAATTTTTAAGCATTACAGAATCCAACCTGGATGAATTTTTCATGATCCGTGTCGCCTCTTTGAAAGATATGGTCCATGCGGGCTATACAAAGAAGGATCTGGCAGGGCTTACGGCTTCTGAACAGCTGGAACGGATCCTGAAGCAGGCACATGAACTGGTAAACCAGCAATATTCCACCTACAGCCGTTCCCTGCTTCCGGCACTGAAACAGAACGGACTGGAGGTTGTGGTAAGCCATGAAGACCTGACGAAAGAGCAGGGAGATTTTGCAGACCGGTATTTTGAGGAGAATGTCTATCCGGTGCTGACACCGATGGCTGTGGATTCTTCCCGTCCGTTCCCACTGATCCGGAATAAATCCCTGAATATCGGCGCTCTGATCGCCAAGAAAGACGATCCGGAGAAAAAGGTCGATTTTGCGACCGTACAGGTTCCCTCTGTACTGCCCCGTCTGGTACATCTGCCGGATGGAAAGGACGGCGGAAAACGGGTGATCCTTCTGGAAGAGATCATTGAGCGGAACATCGGTCAGCTTTTCCTGAACTATGATGTGATCTGTGCGGATCCCTACCGGATCATCCGGAATGCGGATCTGACCATCGAAGAGGATGAGGCTGCGGATCTTTTAAACGAGATCCAGAAACAGCTGAAGAAGAGAAAATGGGGAGAAGTCATCCGTCTGGGTGTACAGGACAGCATGGATCCCCGGCTCTTAAAGATCCTGAAAAAAGAATTCCATATCCAGGGGGAGGATATTTTCCGTGTAGGCGGTCCGCTGGATCTGACCTTTCTTATGAAAATGTACGGAATGGAAGGCTTCGACCATCTGAAGCATCCTTCCTATAAGCCGCAGCCCGTGCCGGCTATGATGAATGATGACGATATCTTTACACAGATCCGGAAAGGAGATATTTTCCTTCATCATCCGTATATGACCTTTGATCCGGTGGTAAATTTCGTGAAACAGGCAGCTAAGGATCCGGATGTCCTGGCGATCAAACAGACCCTTTACCGTGTCAGCGGCAATTCACCGATCATAGCGGCTCTGGCGCAGGCGGCAGAGAATGGCAAGCAGGTTTCCGTTCTCGTAGAACTGAAGGCCCGTTTCGATGAGGAAAACAACATCATCTGGGCGAAGATGCTGGAGAAGGCAGGCTGTCATGTTATCTATGGTCTGGTGGGATTAAAGACACACAGTAAGATCACGCTGGTGGTCCGCCGAGAGGAGGATGGCATCCGCCGTTATGTACATCTGGGTACCGGAAACTACAACGATTCCACGGCAAAACTCTATACAGACTGTGGTCTTCTGACCTGCTCAGAGCCGATCGGAGAGGATGCCACAGCAGTCTTTAACATGCTGTCCGGTTATTCTGAGCCGAGAAAATGGAACAAGCTGAGTCTGGCACCTCTCTGGCTTCGGAATAAATTCATCAGCCTGATCCGCAGGGAAACCAGTAATGCAAAACAGGGAAAACCGGCGCATATCATTGCAAAGATGAATTCTCTTTGTGATAAGGAAGTCATCGCGGCTCTTTATGAGGCTTCCGCAGCAGGGGTAAAAACAGAACTCATCATTCGCGGTATCTGCTGTCTGAAGGTGGGAATCCCAGGGATCAGCGAAAATATCAGCGTTCGTTCCCTGGTAGGAAATTTCCTGGAGCATGCCCGGATCTTCTATTTCCTGAACAACGGACAGGAAGAGATCTATATGGGAAGTGCGGACTGGATGCCCAGAAACCTGGATAAACGGGTAGAGATCCTCTTCCCGGTGGAAGATGCTTCTATTATGAAAGAGATCCGTCATATTCTTGATATCCAGCTGGCAGATAATGTGAAAGCGCAGATCCTTCAGCCGGATGGAACGTATGTGAAGATCGACAAACGCGGAAAGAATCTCGTCTGCGCGCAGGAATATTTCTGTGAAGAGGCGATGGAAAGAGCAAAGGAACAGATGCCCGCAGAGGTGCACTCCGAGAGAGTGTTTGTGCCGGCAGAACCGATGGATTGAGTGAAAGAACGATGAAATAGCAGTGCCTCGTATCTGAAAATCAGAGTTTTCGGATACGGGGCATATTTTTTGTTTACGGAGTCTTACGTTTATGCTTATGCCGGGAGTGCAAATGAGTCTATATCGAGTTCATATATGCCGATGCCATTCCTGAACTTGATCATAGCATTTAAAATTTGTTGCTTTTCCATAATTTGGCGGACTCATACTAATATTAGTATAGGCACAGCCTCTTGAAAAGAGTATGATAGAAAAAAAGTAGAAATATGCGAATTTGTCAGATAAAACAAGTAGGGGAAAGGGGGAATACAAACATTATCTGACAAGGCGCAAAAAAGTCAACGAAAAAAGAAGGAGGAGAGGTCTATGAAGAGAAAGACAAAAATAGTTGGAATGTTCCTGATGATCGCTCTGCTGGTTTTTGCAATACCAGGCTTTGGTAAGGTTCAGGCATCCAGACAGGATGATGAATTCAACGGATGGGGAGACATAGAAGACGAAATAAAGAAAGAAGAAGAGCTGGATGCCTTGGCGAATCAGACACTGGAGATCAGTAAATCCGGAGAATATACGGTATCCTTTAGAAATGCAGAGCTCAAAGGACGCGAAGGTTCTCTGGCGATCGTAAATAAGACGGGCAAACCGATGCGTCTGGAGATCACGGAAACGCTTGCGCGGACATCCGTAAGCAGCCCGGACAACAAGCTGACGGACCTGCAGTGGAATCATAACCAGGGAAATAAAACGCTTTCCGGCGGTGGATATTTGAATCCGCTCGCAAGTACGAGACTGGATCTGAAATTCCGCAGTGATTATCAGGGTGGAACGTACTTTGTGGTGAAAGCGACGATCTCTGAGGTAAAGGATCTGGGAGGAAAGAGCTTTGCGCAGGCGCAGCTCATCGAGAATACCGGAAAATACACGGGAAGCCTGTTAAACAATACTTCCGACAATCCGGGCGCCAAAAGATATTTCCGTTTCCATGTAGAGAAAAGACGTTTTGTGAACATACAGCTTTCCAGAGGAGAAGGCTCCTGTGCATGTAACCAGACTCTGTACCTGTATTCCAGTGCGGCAGAGAAGGATGCTCTGATCCGGATGTATATCTATGATGCAACCAAGAGAGAGCAGATCCTGCTGGAGCCGGGTGACTATGTCATCGCTCTGTGGGCAACAAACTTCTACGGCGGTTCTACTGCTGTTTATGATCTGGAGCTTAGTGGAAGAGACTATATTTTTGCAACCGGCGTGAAGCTGACCTGCAGGGAGAAGACGAGAACTTTTACGGACGCGATCGGCAGAAAACCGGCGAAATTACATCTGACAGCAACGACGATCCCGGCAAATGCAGATGACAAGCTGAAAGAATTTGTGATCAAAGGTCCTTCAGCTTCACACTTTCACTATAATGACAGTTTAGACCAATATGCCACTGGCCTGAACAGCAAGACGGTTACTGTGACAGCAACTTCAAGAGCTGTAAATTATAAAACGGGCGGTTATTATCCCGGTTATGCAAAGGTCTATGCTACCTCATCAAACGGAAAAGCATCCAAACCGTTAGATTTCACCTTTAAAGCGGCACCGCCTGATGTTTCAAACTATCAGATTTATCACAATTATGTGTTGTTCAATGGCGGATATTCCAGCAAAGCACCGGTTCGCTTCTATCAGAAGGTCGGAAATAAGTGGAAACTGAAAACCACCATTAAAAAACCGGACCGTTTTAAGTTAAAAGGTTTGAAAGCGAACACCGCTTATAAGTTTAAACTGGTCGCACTGTCGAAAAACAGCAAAGGAAAATGGCTGGAAGGAAGTCCGAAATATCTGAGCTTCCGTACCGGACGGGGAGAAAGACCGGATATCCGTTCCATTCAGGTCAGCAATGTAAAACTGAATAAAAAGCGTAAATGGGAACGGGAATCCTTTGGTAAATGGGCTTGGCATACGTATTATTCTACCGGCTATACGATCACGATCAATCTGAACAGAACGCTGCCGGGAACCCTTGGTCTGTCCCTGGGCTGGGGCCAGGAGCTTCCGGGAAGAGGAACCCGCTTTGTTCTCAGAACCGGTCTGCAAGGAAACTGGATCGGTGACAGTATGAAGATCAGGATCCGCTCATACAGCCAGAAGGGATACAAAGCAGGCTATGGTCCTATTGTAGAACGAAGGATCACCATCAGATAACAAATTCCCCTTTCATAAAAAACGACTCCGAAGCAAATGCTTCGGAGTTGTTTTTTTGCTATTTACGTAACAGTTCAGAACATCAGCGAAATGAAAAATCAGACTATGCAAACTTGTTTGCAATAGGATGAATTTTTTATTTCGGAATGGGCGGAACGCCCATTAGCCTCAGACAAAAGCTGCGAATGCAGCGAGAGCGCATGCAATGCGCGGGTCTGTGGCCTGTTGTTTTGAACGCTCAGAACAGTTACCTATTTACGAAGAAGAAAGCGATGGATGACTTCAGCCACCCCACTGTGGTTGTTATCGTTTGTGGTCACATAATCCGCAAAAGACAAGGTGTGGGCTTCTCCGTTACACATCACGGCGCCGATACCGGCGGCCCGGATCATGGGGATATCATTCTCGGCATCCCCGACAGCTACAGCTTCGGAAATGGGGATCCCAAGATAGTCACAGAGGATTCCGATGGCAGCTCCTTTTGAGACACCGGTCGGTACCAGTTCCAGGAGCATCGGATGGGAGAAGAAAAGATCCAGCTTCCCTTCTGCCCAGGGGAGCAGTTCCTTCTGGAAACGGACCAGATTTTCGTGGTTTTCTTCATCGATCGCCAGCATTTTACAGGGCTCCTCCGGGAGACAGGAGATCACGTCGGGAACGATCTTTGCCGGAAGTCCGTAAACAGAGGAATAATCAAAGATCTCCTTGCGGTTTTCCTCTCCGATCACATGGTTCCTGTCGTAAGTCTGGATATGCAGGCCTCTTTTATGCGCGAGGTCAAAGACATAACGGACCTCATCAAAGGGAACGCATTTCCGGTAAAGGCTTTTCCGGGCTGCACAGTCATAGATTTCTCCGCCGTTGAAGCAGATGATGTAACAGCCCTTTCCGTCAAGATGGAGGGCATGGGCCTGCGCGGTGGCCCCGGCAAGCGGCCGGCCGGTGCTGATGACGACCTTGTGTCCGGCTTCGATCGCTTCCCGGATCGCGTCCTGGTTTTCTTTTGTCAGTTCTTTGGAATCCGTCAGGAGCGTTCCGTCCAGATCAGTGAAAAGGATCATTTCTTTCTAGCCTCCCGTAAATTTGTCAGAATATCATAAGAAATCTTCAGGTTTCCTCTTCCTGTGCCAAGAGAGATCGCTGGCTTGTTGGAACCGTGGAAATCAGAACCGCCGGAGATCAGGATGCCTTCGGTCCGGGCCAGACGCCGCACATAGCTTTCATCCATCTGCGTATGGGTGGAGTAAAGGGCTTCGACACCAATAAGTCCGTCCTTTTTCAGGGTGCGGATCAGATGCCGCAGCTCTTCATCAGAGAGATGGTATTGAAGCGGGTGGGCAAGAACGGAGATTCCTCCGGTTTTCCGGATCAGACGGACGGCCTGTCCCGGAGTGACCTTTTCCCGCGGGACAAAGTAAGGACAGGTATCTCCTACATAGCGTGTGAAAGCTTCCTGCATGGTCTTGATGTAATGATGATCCAGAAGATAGCGGGCAAAATGGGCTCTGGTCCATACTGCCTCGCCGAAGGCTTCCTGCATCTGTTCCCAGGAAATATCGATTCCGCCCTCGTCGTGGAGCTTTTCGATCATTTTCCGGTTGCGTAACAGTCGGGAATCCTGAAAATGCCGGATCTCCGTAAGAAAAACAGGATTGTCGGGATCAAACTCAAGTCCTACGATATGAATATCTTTTCCCTTGTATTCCGTGGAAAATTCAATGCCGGGAAGGACCTCGATGCCTTCTTCTTTTCCGGCTTCTATTGCTTCCGGAAGTCCTTTCACCGTATCGTGATCGGTCAGGGCAAATGCAGAAAGGCCGGTCTTTTTGGCAAGCGAAACCAGTTCCGAAGGAGTCAGTGTTCCGTCAGAACAGGTGGAATGGACATGAAGATCAACCAGTTTCATAAAAAAACCTCCTTAAAAAATGCCTTTGCTTCTCAGTATAATGGAAAATGCCGGAGATTGCAAATGGAAAGCATATCTTTTCAGAAAGCGATTCGGACGGTAAAAGGCTTGTTATGCAAAGGAAAATATGACATAATAGAAAAAGACAGATCATGCAGATGAAAAAGAGGTCTGCTGCGAAAAGCAGTTGTGAAAGGGGAAGACAATGGAACAGATCCTAGCGTATTTAAGAGAACAGAACCTTCCGGAAAGCCTGATCCGGGATGTGGAAGGATTCCGGGTTGCCTACCCGGTGGAGGAACGGGTACAGCGGCGGTTGGGAGCTCCGCAAATGCATTTCTTTGGCTCCGATATTCTCCAGATGGCGGTGGCAGGAATCCTTGCAGGGGAAAACATCCTGCTCTGCGGTCCGAAAGCCACCGGAAAAAATATCCTGGCGGAAAATCTGGCCTGGATCTTTGGCCGTCCGGTTTATAATGTATCGTTCCATGTAAATACAGACAGCAGTACGCTCATTGGTACCGATACCTTCCGGGATAACGAAGTGACGCTCAGGAAAGGACCGGTCTATCAGTGTGCGGCCTATGGCGGCTTTGGGATCCTTGATGAGATCAATATGGCAAAAAATGATGCCGTGGCTGTTCTTCATGCGACACTGGACTACCGGCGGATCATCGATGTGCCGGGCTATGAGAAGATCGACCTTCATCCGGCGACCCGTTTTATCGGTACGATGAACTATGGTTATGCCGGCACAAAGGAGCTGAATGAGGCACTGGTTTCCAGATTCCTCGTCATCTATATGCCGGCTCTGACAGAAGAAACGCTCTCGCAGATCTTTCATTCCGCCTTTCCGCAGCTTAAAAAAGAAGCAGAAAAACAGTTTGCCGGTCTTTTTCTGGATCTCCAGAAAAAAGCGGATAACAGCGAGATTTCGACGAAAGCCATAGATCTTCGCGGCATGCTGGCGGCTTTGAAGCTGATCCGCGGCGGTCTGAAGCCTTCGCTGGCAGTTGCTATGGGGATCACGAATAAAAACTTTGATCTTTTTGAGAGGGAGATGGTAGAGGACATTGTGCGGACCCGTATCCCGGAAAGCTGGAGTGCATCTGAGGTGTTTTGATATGGACAAGGAAGAACTTTATGGAGAAGACCGTCTGGCAGCAGAGACACGGATCCGTAATCTTCTCTGGACGGTCAGCGGGGATTATGATCTTTCCTGCGAACTGGATATTGATTCTTTTCAGAAAGCGAAAGAGATCTCTCTTTATGATGCCATCAAACAGGGAGCCTTTGCCCGTTTCTTTGATACGGAGGCATTTGGTTTTTACCTGGTGAAAAAGATCTATCTTGGCGCGGAGGAAGGCCAGCTTATGGGGATCGCCCAGCTTTGCCTGGATGAGGCTTCTTTTTCAAAAGTGGCAGCGGAACGGCCCGGAGTGCCCGATATCCGGAAAAAAGCCTTTGAGGAGATCCTGGAGCGGGATTTTGGCAGATTGAATGCATCTTTTGCCGGCAGGCTGAAGCTTGCCTATCTTCGCAGGGCTCTGACCGGAGATCCGGCAGGGGAACAAAAGATCCGCCGGGAACTGGATCGGGTTGAGGCTTTAAAGGATACGAAAGATACGCTGGAGATTATTCGCTGTGTGGACAGTATTTATAACTCGGCCGTGGATCGGAAGTTTGAACAGGAGCATGGGACTTTAGCGGAGGTGCTGGCAGTTTCCATGGCAGATCTGAAGAAATACGACTGGCAGGATTATCTGAAGGAAGAGGCAGAAGAGGCCCGGCTGGAGGAATACTTAAGGCAGATGCAGAATCAGCTTACCAGTCTTTCGGAAGAGGAGGAACAGGAAAAAGAAAAAACCAGGGGCGGAGTGGTGCTCCTGGATGAAGAGGCTGTGGAAAAAATGTATTCCTATATGGAATTGAACTATGGCCGTTCTTATCTTAATGAGCTTGAGCAGCAGCGGATCGATCAGAAGCTTTGCCGGGGGGCGCATGCGGACTGCAGTCTGTATTTTACGGACGGGATCCTTGCGGAACCGGTAAAGGTCAATGCCCAGTACGAGCTTGCGAAGCGGACGGCAGAGATGAACCGCCGCTTTCTGCATCAGAACCGGAGAGTGACACGCCAGAATATTGAAGTTCTGACAGAGATCCTGAATCATGCCCTGATGACGCGGAATGAAGAGGAGATCTATGCTTCGGAATATGGCAGGATTGTGCCGAACCGTCTCTGGAAGGTTGGAAGAACTTCAGGAGGGAAACTCTTTGATCTGGAGATCAAAAAGGAAAATTCGGATTTTGTCGTGGAAGTCCTTATTGATGCCAGCGGTTCCCAGCGGGACCGTACCAGCCGGGTGGCGCTTCAGGGGTATATCCTGAGTGAAGCACTGAGTCAGGCGGGGATCCCACACAGTGTATTCGGTTTCTGCAGCTTCTGGGATTATACGGTGATGCGCCGTTTCCGGGATTTTGATGAGGGACGGGAGGCAAACAGCCGGATTTTTGAATTTTATGCGTCAGCAAACAACAGGGACGGACTGGCTGTCCGCACGGCTGGGAATGCCCTGTTGAACCGGCCGGAGGATCAGAAGATCCTCATCGTTTTAAGCGACGGCCGCCCCAACGATATCATTGTCAACCGTCCGGGCAGCAAAAATCCGACGCCGTATTTCGGAGATTATGCCATCAAGGATACGGCGACAGAGATCCGGAAGCTTCGTAACCAGGGGATCGCAGTCCTTGGTGTCTTTGCGGGGGCGGAGAAAGATCTTCTGGCAGAACAGAAGATTTTCGGAAAAGACTTTGCCTACATCAAAGACATCCGGAATTTCTCCCGTGTGACAGGGGCTTATCTCAAAAAACAGGTATTGAATGCATAAGACAGAAAAGGGGGAGGCAGTGGAAAACAGAAAAATCAGGATCAATCAATCCGTATGGAGCTTTTGCGTGGTTTTATGTCTCCTGGTGTATGCCTATTATGCCAGGGAATGGGAACGCCGGATCTACGATCCGCTGGGAAAAACCGTTCTGAGTCTCAGCAGGCATCTGGTACATGCCGGGCTGATTTTCTGCTGGATCCTTTCGGTGAACGCACGTATCATACAGGACAGGATCCGCGGTTATCTGATGGTGATCGGGGGGCTTTTGATCTTCTGGCTGTATATCCGCACTGTAAAATGGATGTTTTTTTTCGAAGACAGCTGGCAGAACCAGTATCTCTGGTATGCCTATTACATTCCGATGATCCTGATCCCTCTGATCGGCGTTTTTCTGGTGCAGTATCTGGGAAAAAAAGAGACATACCGTCTTCCGGGAAAGTGGAGGCTCCTTTATCTTCCGGCCTTTTTTCTGATCGGTCTTGTGTTCAGCAATGGATTTCATCAGCAGGTATTTTCTTTCCTGGAGGGAAGATATTCCGGAAGTGTTTATTCCTATGAGACCGGTTACTATTTTGTTATGGCATGGTGTCTGCTCCTCAGCCTGTATTTTATCGTGATGCTGCTTTTTAAATGCCGGGCTCCCGGGAAACGGTGGCTTCAGAAACTGCCTCTTTTTGTGCTGCTGGCCAATGTTTTTCTTTCCGTTTTGTACTGCCTTAAGATCATCCGGATGGATCTGGTTGCGGTAGACTGTATGTTTATCGTGGTTCTTCTGGAAGCCTGCATCCAAAGCGGTCTGATCCGTTCCAATTCCGGTTATGGAATGTTGTTTGCATCGGCACTGATGGAAGCACAGATCCTGGATAAAAACGGGATGGTCTGTTATACTTCCCGTCAGGCGGAAAAAATGGATGAAAATGCCAGAAGCCGGATGGAGGATCCGGAAAATAAAGGGATTATCCTGGAAAACAGAAGGCTGAACTGTGCGGATATTGCCAACGGCAGGATTTTCTGGTGGGAAAATGTCGAGGAAGTGCTCAGGTATACGCACAAACTGGAAGAAACCAATGACCGTCTCAGAGAAGAGAACGATCTTCTGGATGCCGAGATGAAGCTTCGTGAAGCACAGCTCCAGATCAATGAACAGAACCGTCTTTACGATCAGCTTACCTGTGATATGAAAGAACAGCTGGATCTTTTGGAAGGGCTTTTGAAAAGTGACCGGGTGACAGGCAGACAGCGGATCGCGAAGATCTGTGTGCTGAGTGCCTATATGAAACGGCGGAGTAATCTGTGTCTTCTGGCAGAAAGTGAAAAGCAGACTTCGACAAAGGAGCTGGAATTTTGTATTTCAGAATCGCTGGAAAGTATGCGGCTGTGCAATCTGTTCTGTTCTTTTGAAAGCCATTGCAGCGGAAAAACAGCTGCCGGGGAACTGATCCTTTTATACGATGTGGTGCAGCAGATCTTTCAGCAGCTTCTGGCTGATGCAGGAGCGGTGATGATCTGGCTGCGGGCGGAAAATGACAGTCTTTTTTTGAAACTTCAGTCGGATGGCAGGATCTGTACGGAATTCCTGGCTATGGAACGCTGGAGCGATGCGGGCGGCTGCTTTTCCCTCTCCTGTGGACCGGATGCTGACTGGCTGATCCTGCAAAAGGAGGGAGGAAAAGGATGACAAGACCACTTTTTTCTTTATCTTATGGTGCGTTCGGCGGGATCCTGATGGTTTTGTACAGTCTTTTCCTGATCCAGCTTGGCGGTCTTCTGTTGGTAAAGGAAAAGAGACGGAAAAAGAAAACACTGTTCTGGTCCCGCTGGTTTCTTTTTCTGGTTACCGGGATTGTTCTGATCCTTTTAGCTGCCTTCAGTAAACAGCGGGAAATGAGGCTTTTTTCTACGGTAGAACAGAGGGAGAGGGAGATCAAGATCAGCCAGCTGCCCTTATGGAGTGCTCTTCTGGGGCTGACACTTCTTGGAACTGTGACTGTTGTGCTCATATGGAAAACGCTCGCTTATCGCCGTACTACACTGAACCGTCTGGCAATCAAAGAAAGCTTTGATAATCTTCCCACCGGTCTTTGTTTTTCTAGACCGGAAGGGTTTGTGCTGCTTGCGAACCGTAAAATGGAGCAGCTTTGTTTTGAACTGACGGGAGAGGATCTTCAGGATGCCGGGCATTTCTGGGAACAGCTCACAAAAAAGACAGGGCAGATACAGGCAAGAGCGGTCGTATATGGTGAACAGCCCTGTTTTTGCCTGGAAAATCAGGAAATATGGACGTTTCAGAGGGATGTTTTAAATACGGACCGCAGACAGCTCATTCAGCTGACGGCCGTGAATATTACAGAGCTTTATCACCTGTTAGAGCAGCTGGATCAGAAACATCTGGAGCTGAAGAGGATGAACGGGCGTCTGCGGCAGTACAGTGAGAATATGGAGAGTTATGTGCGGAGCAGGGAGCTCCTGGAGACAAAGATGCGGATCCATAAAGAAATCGGACAGGCGTTGCTGGCTTCCCGGGTGTATATTTGCCAGAAGGTACCGGAGCTTACCGAACAGGATATTTTAAAGCGCTGGGAATCGGTTGTTCTGGTCCTGAAAAAAGAAGCGGAGCCGGAAGTGCCGGAAAATAAGTGGCTGCAGTTTGTCCGTGCAGCAGGGGATGCCGGCGTGCAGGTGATCACTTCCGGATCGATACCGACGGATCCGGTACGACAGGAATATCTTCTGATGGCTGCCGTGGAAGCTTTGACAAATGCCGTCCGCCACGGAGAAGCGGATCGGCTGAAGATCGTGCTTACAGAAGAAAATGGGTACATACGGGTCTGTTTTTTCAACAACGGGAAAAATCCCACGCTTCCTGTCCGGGAGGGCGGGGGACTTGGTGCCTTGCGTATCCGTCTGGAAGAAGCCGGCGGCAGCATGCAGATTCTGACAACTCCGGAGTTTTGTCTGTCTGTTTTACTGCCGAAAAAAGGGGGGAGAGAGGTATGTTACCGATACAGGTCCTGATCGTGGAAGACGATCCGATGGCCAGGACATTATTTGAAATTTATCTGAAAAACAGTGAAAAATATAAGGTGGCAGGTTCTGTGGAAAGTGCGGCAATGGCGGAGCTCTACTGCCTGACAAAGCAGATAGACCTGATCCTTATGGATGTGTGTACGGCTTTGCATGCCAGCGGTCTGGATGCAGCGGAAAAAATCAAAAAGAATCATCCGGGGATAAAAATCCTGATCGTGACCAGTCAGCCGGAATGTGATTTTATCGAACGCGCCCGCCGGGCAGGGGTGGACAGCTTCTGGTACAAGGAACCATCCGAAGAAAAAATCATGTCTGTGATCAACAGAACCATGGAAGGGGAACAGGTTTATCCGGATTCTCCAGCGAAGCAGAAGATTGGCAATTGTTTCAGTACAGAATTTACAAAACAGGAATTGAGCATTTTGCGGGAACTGACGGCAGGAGACACCGATGAGGAGATTGGAAAGAATCTTCATCTTTCTGTCTGGACGGTCCGGAAATATATCAAACAGATGCTGGAGAAGACGGGATTCAAATCCCGGACCCAGCTGGCCGTTGTGGCAAGAGAAAGCGGGATCGTGATAAAAGGGTATTGAGATATCGCGATCCCGAAGCCTGGATAATACAAAAAAAGCATCCGAAATGCTCGGATGCTTTTTCAAACAGTTCGTAGGAGAATCGAACTCCTGTTTCCGCCGTGAGAGGGCGGCGTCTTAACCGCTTGACCAACGAACCTTACCGCCATATCCTAACCCATGAACCGGAAAATGTCAAGCACTTTTTTGAAAATTTTTGAAATTTTTTTGAAAGTCGCATTTTTATGAAAATTTATATACCTGCAGAGTCAGATAGGATTTCAGGCAAAAGCACGAAGCATGCTCGCATGACTGAGTGCTTCTGTCTGAAAGACTATATGGCGAGCAGCCATAGCGAGATGGAACGAAGTGGAATCGAGCTATGACTCTGCAGGTATACTCTCTCCTGTCCACTCGTCAAAGACACCTGTACGTGTATCTGAGAGAAAAACAAAATAAGAAAAAATGTACGCAAGACACGGAAAAATGCTTGCTTTTTTTCCCCCTATCTGTTATGATGAAATCACCTTAAACAGTAAGGAAAAGAAGACGTGTAAGGGGACTTTGTTACAGGGACACCGGGAATTTCGGGGGATTTTCAGGACGGTGGAGAACGGAGCAATGCAGGAGGGAAAGAGCGGTTCTGACTCAGGGAAACGGGAAACCTTTCTGCGCGTACGATTAGCACCCCTTCCGGCAGTTAAGGAGGAAAAGGTAATGGGTGAAATGATGTGGGCACTGGTAAAAGAAAAAGCAGACGTAGGTCTCTGGATGAAAAAGGTACCGGTACCGATGGTGGGAAAAAATGATGTGAAGATCAAAATTCACAAAACGGCGATCTGTGGAACAGACGTACATATTTATAACTGGAATGACTGGGCACAGCACACGATTCCGGTTGGTCTGACTGCAGGTCATGAGTATGTGGGAGAGATTGTAGAGGTTGGAGAGAACGTGGAAGGCTTCAAGGTAGGCGATCTGGTATCCGGCGAGGGTCATATCGTCTGCGGAAAATGCCGGAACTGTCTGGCAGGTATGAAGCACCTCTGCAAAAACACTCAGGGTGTAGGCGTGAACAGAAACGGTGCGTTTGCTGAGTATCTGGTAATTCCGGCAGCAAATGCATGGCATTGCGATCCCTCCATCCGTGAGGAGCTCTACTCCATCTTTGATCCCCTGGGAAATGCGGTTCATACAGCACTTTCCTTTGATATGGTAGGTGAGGATGTCCTGATCACAGGAGCAGGCCCCATCGGTATCATGGCAGCAGCAATTTCCCGTCATGTGGGAGCCCGCCATGTTGTGATCACAGACATGAACGACTACCGTCTGGATCTCGCAAAGAAAATGGGTGCGACCAGAACAGTCAACGTGGCAAAAGAGAATCTGACCGATGTGATGAAAGAGATCGGCATGAAGGAAGGCTTTGACGTAGGACTGGAGATGTCCGGAAGCCAGCCTGGTTTCAACAACATGATCGATAACATGAAGAATGGCGGAAAGATCGCTCTTCTGGGACTGCAGAGAGCAGATGCCCGTATCAACTGGGAGAAAGTGATCTTTAATGGCCTGACGATCCGTGGTATCTACGGACGTAAGGTATGGGAGACCTGGTACAAGATGTCTACCATGCTTCAAAGCGGACTGAATGTGGATGATATCATCACACACCGTTTTGATGTACGTGACTTTGAAAAAGGCTTTGAAGCTATGAACAGCGGTATGTCCGGAAAAGTGATCCTTGACTGGACGAAACTGGAAGAGGAAGCTTAAGGTTAGGAGGCAAAGGAAAATGGCAGTAAAACAGGATATTTTAGATATTTATGCAAAAGAAGTAGAAGGAATCAAAGAGGCTGGCCTTTTCAAAGGCGAGGCTCCTATCGCTTCCCCTCAGGGTGCGAGAGTAAAGCTTGAGGACGGAAGAGAAGTGATCAATATGTGCGCCAACAACTACCTGGGTCTTGGCGATGACAAGCGCCTGATCGAGGCAGCAAAGAAGACCTACGATGAGAAGGGCTACGGACTGGCATCCGTTCGTTTCATCTGCGGAACCCAGGATATTCACAAACAGCTGGAAAAACGGATTTCATCCTTCCTTGGAATGGATGACACCATCCTTTACTCTTCCTGTTTTGATGCCAACGGCGGTCTTTTCGAGACCATCCTTACTGCAGAGGATGCAGTGATCAGTGACGAGCTGAACCATGCCAGCATCATCGACGGTGTTCGTCTGTGTAAAGCAAAACGTTATCGTTACCACAACAACGATATGGCTGATTTAAGAGCAAAACTGGAAGAGGCTGATGCAGCAGGAGCAAGAATCAAACTCATCGCTACTGACGGCGTTTTCTCCATGGATGGTATCATTGCAGATCTGAAGGGTATCTGTGATCTGGCAGACGAGTTCCATGCACTGGTTATGGTTGACGACAGCCATGCAGCCGGTTTTGTAGGAAAGACCGGACGCGGAACTGCCGAGTACTGCGGCGTACAGGGCAGAGTCGATATCATCACCGGTACCCTCGGTAAAGCCCTCGGCGGAGCCAGCGGCGGATTCACCAGCGCACGGAAAGAGATCGTAGACCTTCTTCGTCAGAGGAGCCGTCCTTACCTCTTCTCCAACACCCTGGCTCCGGCCATCGCAGGCGCCAGCATGGAAGTGTTCAATATCCTTGAGAAGGATACCAGCCTTCGTGACCATCTGGAAGAGACCACAGCTTACTACAGAAATCAGCTGACAGAAGCCGGCTTTGATATCATCCCGGGTGTACATCCCATCGTTCCGGTAATGCTTTATGAAGAGCGTCTGGCCGGCGAATACGCAAAACGCATGATGGAAAAAGGCGTTTATGTGGTAGCTTTCTCCTATCCGGTAGTTCCCAAGGGAAAAGCAAGGATCCGTACCCAGGTTTGTGCGACCCACACCAAAGAAGATATCGATTACATCGTAAAATGCTTCAAAGAGGTTCGTGACGAACTGTCAAAATAATAGCAATAAGCATTGAAAAATACTCTCCCTTTCGTGTATAATGAAATTATGCAGAACCTTGCAGATTTCCGGCTTGGAACAGGAGCCGGAACCCTGCAGGAACCAAGGCTTTCTGCTGGAAGCCCGCATGATTTCTATAATGGAAGGGAGAGTTTTTATGAGTGGAAAAAAGAAATGCTGCAGCCGTCTGCTGATCTTTGTGAGTCTGCTGTTTCTGCTTGCCTGTCTGCCGCAGAACGCCTTACATACGAAAGCAGCGGTAAAATTAAGCCGGACCAAACTGGTCCTGACAGAGAAACAGAAGCTGCGGCTTCGTGTATATGGTCTGCCGAAGGGAGTCTCTCTTGTCTGGAAATCCAGCAGACCTTCCGTAGCGACCGTATCAAGGGGAACGGTTACCGCGAGAAGACGCGGAAATGCCGTCATCAGTGTCAATGTATTGAAAAACGGAAAACGTCTGGCAAAACGGGTGTGCAAGCTCCGGGTGGCAGAGGCTCCGGTGGTAGTCGCTTCACTTGGCGTGAGCGGAGAGGAATCCGAGCACATTGCGGAGGTTGGATTTACGGTTATTGGAAAGAGAAGTGCACTTCTGACCAACAAGATTGTTCTGCAGACGCCGGGACAGAGCTGGCAGAACCTCTATCTTCTTGATGTGGATAAGATCAACAGCAGCAATGGAAATCAGCTTGGCTGGCTGAAGGGAAAAACCATACCTCCGTATAACAACAATGACCGGAATATTGTAGTTGCCTATTATGCGAGAAAGGATTACCGTCCTTTCCGGGTGACCTCTTCTTCGAAAGCGGTCTTTTATTTCTATTATGACGGTATCCGGTATAAAGCTTCAGCAAAGGATCTGGACAGTGCAGTGGATCCCCGGCCCTGTAAGCTTATCCGCCTGACTCCGCTGAGTCCGGCATAAGGAATTGGTAACTGTTCAGAGCCAAGCAGATTTTCATGCAAAAGTGTGAATCATGCTTGCAT
>OLQE01000167.1_pt1 | contig 60055 bp, 65 predicted proteins | sample 1643161 | NCBI WGS metagenome assembly OLQE01 (sample SAMEA3136650, study PRJEB25190) | human gut metagenome
ATTTGTCGAAACGCTCTTTGCTTCATGGCGGCTCCCTCCGTGGGCCGCCGATCCTGCCAGCGTCAGGGCGTCGTCAGTTTGAGGGGCAAAGAGAACGATGGCCTAGATTTGTTCAAAACCGCCGTCAGGATAAAATTGTGAAATGAGCGCACAAAAGCACCTGCCCTGCAACGTTTTTTTTCTTTCCCCGTTGGGGGCAGGATAGCTTCAATATACTGTTTCAGATTTCTACTTTTGCTTTTGCAACAAGATATTTTTTCTCAATGGTTGTAAGATATTGTTGACGATAAGCCATTACAACCGCTTCATCCGCAGTTACAAAATAACCTCGCCGCATTTTTTCAATCACGCCATAATGTTGTAGTTCTCGAAATGCTTTCCTAACAGTTTCCGGGCTACTTCCAGCTTCTTTTGCCAGCTCGGTGTAAGAAGGCATTTTATCTCCTGTTCTATATTTGCCGTGTAAAATACGAAAGAAAATCTCATTTGCAAGGCGTTGATACAATTTTTCGCTAACATCAATATCCCAGCTCATACAATACCGTTCCTTTCAACAATCTCTATCTTATTTTGGGCCGAAGAATTACCTTTTTGAACAGGAACATTGTTGCTCCAAAATAGGTTAGGTAAATAGCACAGAATAACAGAATTGTCACCATGCCATAGAACAACACAAGTCCTTCCTGCAAAAACGATTTCCCGAAAAGGAGCTGTGTTCCTGCAATCAGGAAAACGGTAAGTATGATGGGGAATAGCAAGGGGATAAAAAACACAGTGGAAAGTTCCTTGCGTATCAAGGCAACCTGTTTCTGACTTGATACGCCCAGCCGATCAATCACCGCATAATTTTTCCGGTTTTTGTCTATAGAAGAAAGCTGTTCAAAAGCCAGAACTGAGCAGGAAAGAATGATAAAAATAATACTCAAATACAGCCCGCAGAAGGAGAGAGTTGTAAATCCGGTCAGTGAATTGGCAACACCCCACGCTTTTACTGTTATCCCCATTGTCATTTTCTCCGGTAGTTCCTGTCCGGGTTGGATGTCTGGCAACCATGCTCCACTGTTCAAAAACTGTCTTAGTTCGCTTCTAAGTTCCGGGTATCCACCATCCGCCAGTTTCATCACAAGGCGAATTTTCTCCCCGGATAGCTGTGAAGCCACTTTATCCGGCAGGACAAGCACATATCCATTTGTTCCTGCCATTTGATACTGCTCCATTGGCTCAGTTAAGATCGGCGTTTCCGCTGCGGTCAAGGTTTGACCATTCAATGTAATTTCAGACTGCTGTTCCAATCTCTGCTGGATGTCATCCACATAATTCCATGTATCACAGTGAACTAAAAATTCGTTATTACTTATGGAAACAGACGAAAGCCCTAAAATCTCTCGCAGGCGATTATAGTCAGACAAAGACAAGGCTTCGATGGATTTACCGGGAACTGTATATAAGTAATAGGTTGCACTGTCCTCCACCTTGCAGCGTTCCTCCACAAAGGAGAGGACAGAATTCATGCTATCCTTGGTCAAGGGTGCGTCAATGGCTACACCGGCGTCATAGGGATAATACGCCTCCATATTGGCCTTATAGCCTGCGCCCATTGTCAGTCCTATAAACATCGTTGTAAGAGAAATCGTCAACAAGATTGCCACAACAGCCATTGTACGCCCGGAAGATTGAATACGCCTGCCAATCTGCCCCAAGAAAAACAGATTTTCCTCTCGATATTTTCGCTGGGGGTTTCGTTTGGCAAGCAGGTACAGCAAAACCGGGATCTTTCGGTGTAGCTCATAAACAGCCACAAGAATTAGCAGACAGGCTCCGCCACAATACAACAATGCTTCATTAGTCTGGATGTGAAGTCCTTTTTCCAGCAGAATTACACCTACAACCATAACAGCAATCGAGAGTAAGCCAGTTAGAACACTCCGAAGCAAAGAATGAAAACCGATTTCCTCGTTTTTTTGGTTATCGTAAAGCAGATCAATCACTTTTTGCCGCCGGATAACCTTTGCTGCGCGAAACATTCCAAATCCATACATCAGAATGAAGAAGAAAAGTGTCATTCCCCATGCGCGGAAAGAAAACAAAACCCGATAAGTGTGCGGAACCTCGAAAATATTCTGGATAACCTGATTTAGCAATCCGGATAAGCCGGTTCCGATCAAAGCTCCCAGCAAAAAAGCTACCCCGCCAATTATGCCATTTTCCACCAAAAATAGATTGCGGACGGTTTTCACTTCCATGCCCATCAGCTCATAGGCAGCAAATTCCTTTTTGCGTTGGCCCAACATGAAGCGAACAGCATATCCAATGACAAACGAGGACATAAAGGCAATTAGTGCCGACAGTATCAAAATGCCAGTGGTAAGCATTGACATATTTTCTGTCATGGCAAGAATGTCCGGGGAAAGTCCCAGTGCCAAGAAAGAATACATCAATGCCGCAGTCAGCGTAAGCGTCACAAAGTAGATGATATAATCCCGAAGGCTCCTGCGAATATTCCGAAATGCAAGTTTAGCATACATCACTCACGCCCCCTCCCGTCATGGTGAGGACATCCAGAATTTTTTCAAAGAAAGTCCTGCGGGAATTGCTGCCTTTGAAAATCTCCGTAAAAATAGTACCGTCACGCAAAAAAAGAATACGGTTTGCGTAACTTGCGGAAAAAGCATCGTGTGTTACCATTAAAATTGTCGCTCCAAGCGTTTCATTGATACTCTGGATAGCGGAAAGTAGCATTTGGGATGAATGGCTGTCCAGAGCGCCCGTAGGTTCATCTGCCAAAATCAGTTTTGGTTGATTGATGATTGCCCTGGCGCAAGCACATCGTTGCTTCTGACCGCCAGACACCTGATAGGGATATTTGTCAAGAATATCCGTGATGTTCAGCTTTCCGGCTATTTCTCGTACCCTACCATCAATCTCATCTGCGGGAACTCTATTGATTGTCAATGCCAAAGCAATATTCTCGCTAATGGTCAGAGTGTCCAGCAGGTTAAAGTCCTGAAACACAAATCCAAGGTTCTCCCGGCGAAACCGGGCAATTTGCTTTTCATTGATTTCCGTCACATCGGTTCCATTCAGATAGATATGCCCTGCGCTGACCGTATCAATAGTGGAAATGCAGTTGAGCAGAGTGGTCTTGCCGGAACCGGATGCCCCCATAATCCCCACAAATTCCCCTTCCTGAACAGAAAAGCTAATATCCTGAATTGCTTTTGTGACATTACCTTTACTGCCGTAATATTTTTGGATATGTTCCAGTTTCAAAACTTCATTCATATAGGCAGACCTCCTTCATCGTTTTTAATAGCTTGATAGCGGCACCCCCATTCAAAAGAGCCGATAACCACAAGAAATTAGACCTTGTGTGTTATCGGCTCTGCGGCTGTGCGTCTGGCGCTTTGATAACGGATATATGGAATTGTTCAACATCAATTAGACATTCGCTTTTACATTTTGGACAAAAGAGAGGAAAATTTTTCAGAATAGTATCTTCTCTAACTTTGTCGCGCGTTTTATTTCCACAGATCGGGCAGCGTATAAACTCTGTTTTTTCCATATCCATCATTTTTCATCCCGGTTTTTATCCTGTTTCTTTTTTTCCTCCCGATATTTGCGGATGAGCTTATTCCGAACCGGAATGCCAACACCAATCAGAAGCACTACTGCTAAAATCGTGAAATCCATACTATCCACCTCACATTTCTTTATTTTTCATAATCTGGACAGAGAACCAGATCGACACAGCATACATAATAACCACCAGCGCAATCGCAAGAGTGAGAAGCAGCACAGGTGAACTGGCAATCGAGTTGACAATGGGGTTGTCAGCAGGCAGTTTAGGAAGAAGAAACAAAGTCACTAAAAATCCTGCAACCGGAATATACATAAACACCCGACCCTTGATAGAGCCAAATTTATAATATCCGGGAATTTGAAATACCGTGTAAAGCGCAAACAAGAACAGACCGCCAATGGCCGCGCTGATAATGTCAAACGGTTCGACGGTTTCTCCCAATGCCCGTAATACAATCGGCTGTGTGATAAGGGACACCACCAAAGCGATAGCTCCAAGCACAACAACAAAAAGATACCGTCCCATCACCATTTCACTTTTCTTTACAGGCAAAATACCATATAGGCGTTCCATGCTATTTTTTTCTGTAACGGAGAAAGTATAGCCGGTTGTCATGGCGATAAAGCACATGGCGAAAGAAACTCCTGTCAATATAGAGCGGTTGATTGCTGCAAAAGCGATGGGGAGAAGCATAGTAAACCCAATCACTTTGACATACGGTTTTACAAGGGAAAAATCCAGTCTTGTAGCTTTCAATATATTACTCATAATCCTCACCTTTCTTGCTTGTAAACACAACGATTTCGTCAATGGTAGCCGGTTCAATGTCCAATGCAGTAAATGAGCCAATATCCTCGGTTTTTACCAGAGCTTCAAAACCAGTCGGGAAAGTACGAACACCAACCGCCTTCGCTTGTAGATCAGCGGAAAGTTCATCCATACCACCCTTAACGATGCGGAACATATCAACAAATTCATCCTTGCTGCCGGTGAAAAAAAGTTCCCCATAACTGATGTATGTGATATAATCAGCGGCTCGTTCCAAATCGCCAGTAATATGGGTGGAAAACAAAACGCTGTGTTCTCCGTCCTCAATGTATTCCGAAAGGATCTGAAGCAATTCATCTCTGGAAACTGGATCAAGGCCGCTGGTAGGTTCATCCAAAATCAGCAGCTTTGCGTCATAGGAGAACGCACAAGCCAGCATCAACTTCATCTGCATACCTTTTGAAAGTTCTTTGACCTTTTTGGTCGGAGCGATATGAAATTTCCGTAGCATTTCACTAAAACGCTCCGTGTTCCAGTTGGGATAGAAAACAGAGATGGATTTTTCTACCTCAGAAACTTTCCAATCATCACTGAAATAGTTTGTATCAAACACCACGCCAAGCTCTGCCTTTGCCCTCTGTTCATCGGCGATATTGTCCAAGCCCATGATTTTGATTTCTCCGCCGTTGCGTTTGAGCATATTCAGAATGAGCTTAATTGTAGTTGTTTTGCCGGAACCGTTCGGCCCGATCAGCCCCATGATATAGCCTTTGGGGAGTGTAAAAGTAATGTTGTGAAGCTGAAAACTGTCGAAAGATTTTGACAGATTTTTTACTTCCAAATAATTAGTCATCTGTATTCGCCTCCAATAAAATATCTAAAAGATGATGTAGTTCCTCATTAGATAGGTTAGCAATTTTTGCTGCTTTTATAGCTTCTGTTAAGCCATTTTCCACTTTGCAAATTAACTGCTCCTTCATAAGTTCGGAGCCGCTGCCAAGTACAAAACAACCGCGGCCCTGAACATTTTTGACAAACCCTTCCTGTTCCAGTTCTGTATAGGCCCTTGTAACTGTCAAAACACTGATCTTTAAGTCCTTTGCCAGAGTGCGGAGAGAAGGCAAGGCTTCTTCCTCTTTTAGTTCTCCTGACAGGATAGCGGCTTTGACCTGCTGTTTAATTTGCTCGTAAATAGGTACGCCTGATACATTTGAAATAATTAGCTTCAATCCATCCTCACCCCTCCTGTTTTAACTGTTATGGTTTTATGCATAACAGTATAACACACAAAACAGAAGAAGGCAATACATATCAAAAAGTTTACAATTACAAAATTATCCGTCATCACGGCAAGATTTTCTTCCCACTTCTAATTTCTCTAGGGCGGGCAATATACAAATTATATAAACCTAAAGCGCGTATTACATCATTCCATTGGAATATATGAACTATACAATGTGAGTGCTGATGTTATATGGAGAAAGCAGAAATTTGCCCCGGCTTTGAAACCTTCGATGCGGATATAAAAGCTGCGCGGAAAGCCCGGCGTCTGGCGAGTAAGGCGCTGGCGAAAATGGTAGGTATTAAGTGACAGTATCTCACCAACATTAACATAAAGGACAATTCTCAGTCTCCCGGTCGTAATTCAGCTTATCAAGACCTGCGAGCTTCTTGTGTGGCGATACAAAGTATTACCTTATTATCATATCTCTACCACATAATCCGTAATAGTATCATTATCGAAGACCGGGCTCCTTACGCTGCTCGATACCTTCCCAATTACTCCACATCCCGTAAATACCGGATACACCTTATCAGTTCCGCTTCCAGTTCCTGGTACTAAAACTATGTCGTATATAAAATAAAGGATGCTGCTTCTACGCAACACCCTCTTGCTAATCTCATTATGATTTACTTTTCTAATACGTCCTCAAACCGATACCCGACACCATATACGGTATGAAGATACCGAGGGTGCCGTGGTTCCTTCTCCAGCTTCTTCCGCAGGCTGCTGATCAGACAGTAGGCACTGCTGTACATTTCTTCCCCTACATCCGTTTCTCCATAGATCATACGACAGATCTGAGCATAGGTATACACACGTCCCGGATGTCTGGCCATGACTGCGAGGACATCAAATTCCCTGGCAGTCAGCAATACCTCCTTTTCCTCCACCATGACCTTACGCTGGAGCGTATCCAGGAAAAATCCCGGATATCGGATCTGCTGCGGCTCCATAAAGATTTTCACACCTTCCAGAGTCTGGAGTTTTCTCTTGATACAGCAGATCTCCGGCAACCGTTCCTCTGGAAATTCAATCACCATTTGTCTCTTCAGGGTGCCCCAGCTCCTTCCATCTCTTCAGTTTCTGGAAGCTCTGCTCACTGATGTCATGCTCGATCCTGCAGGCTTCCTGTTCTGCAGTGGCATCCTCCACACCTGCCTCAATCAGCCAGTTTTTAAAATAACAGTGCCGTTCATAGATTGTCTCAGCCGTCTCCCGGCCTTTTTCAGTTAAGTGAAGGAAATGGTCCTCATCTTTAACCAGGAAGCCGCCTTGCTCCAAAATGGAAACCGCATTACACACACTGGGCTTTTTCACACCCAGATGCTGCGCCACATCAACAGAGCGCACCATTCCTTTTTTCTGCTGCAGAACAAAGATCGCCTCCAGATAGTCCTCACCAGATTTGTGAAGTTTCATATACCACCGCCTTTATTGTATCCGCCAGCCCTCGGCTTGTTCGCGGATTTGGATAAACTTTTTATAAGTACCTTCCTGTTGCAACAGTTCCTTATGTGTACCTCTCTGAGCCACAGTTCCGCCATCAATCACAAGGATCTGGTCGGCGTTCTCAATCGTGGCCAGGCGATGGGCAATCGTAATAATGGTCTTGCCATGTGTCAGGGCAGAAATAGCCTCCTGGATCAAATGCTCATTCTCAGGGTCAATGCTTGCTGTTGCCTCATCCAAGATAACAATGGGAGCATCCTTGAGCATCGCCCTGGCGATAGAAATTCTTTGCTTTTCACCGCCGGAAAGAGAAGACCCCCCTTCACCAATCACCGTGTCATATCCGTCTGGCAAAGCCATTATGAAGTCATGGCAGCGGGCCGCTTTTGCGGCGGCGACAATCTGCTCATCCGTAGCGTCCGGGCTGCCGAATTTAATGTTATTCTTGATGGTATCCCGGAACAAATAGACATTCTGAAAAACCATGCTGATATTTTTGAGTAGACTATCGCAGGTAAATCTGCGAATATCCGTTCCACCAATGGTAATCGTTCCGCTGTTGACATCGTAAAAACGGGCAATCAGGTTACACAGCGTAGATTTTCCGCTGCCAGATGGCCCCACGATGGCCGTTGTGCTATTTTGCGGAATTTTGAAGTTCAGGTCATGCAGAACAATCCGGCTGTCATATCCGAAAGAAACATCCCTAAATTCAATATCATAGGTTGCCGGTTTTATGTCGGTGCCATCCTGGTCGATATAGTTTACATTCTCCAATGCTTCCAGCTTATTCATGGCAGAGTCCACAACTCCAAGCGTATGGGCTGCGTCATTGATATTCTCCACACTGCCGAACATCACAAAAGAGAACAGGACAAACATCAGGAAGAACGCCATACTCATTTGTCCCTGTAATGCCTGCCATGCGCAAATAAAGACAATTCCCATCGAAGCCAGTTTCAAGGCAAACAGATGCAGACAGTTAAATGGAGTAAAGCCTTTTTCCACCTTGATATGAATATCTTTCAGATCTTTACTGGCATTACGAAAGTTCTCAATAGAGGCCCCTTCCTGTCCAAAGGACTTCACAATGGAAAGCCCCCGGATGTATTCAATCGTTGCGCCGGACATATCTTCCATTGCTTTATGGGTTGTTGCAGCGGTTTTTTCACTGTGTCTGCTGATTCCCTGCAAAGCTAGCGCCGAAAGAGCAACGCCGACAATGGAAATAACCGCAGCAACGGGGCTGAAGAAGATCAGGCATAAAACGATGGCAATAAACTTTGCGTATCCATTGATGATGACATCCACCATTTTCATGCCCTGTAATTCCAAAGTAGACAATTCCGTGGTAACACCTGCCAGAATGTCACCTACACTGTTCTGTGAAAAATACCCAAGGGGAACCCGTTTCAGTACATCGCCCAGATGAATACGCTGTCCGGCGGCCACTTCATATCCAATGCTTTCCTGTAACACTGCCCGGAGATAAGAAAGCAGGAAGTTCAGCACAATCGAGCCAATAATGATCCACAGCGTTTGCCAGATTAAAACAGTATCAATCGCAGTATTCGTCCAGTATGCCTGGATCGCTTTATCCAGTGCGAATGCGGCTGCCATTGTAGGAATAGCAGTAGACAAACTGCTGAAAAAGGAACACACAGAACCAAGATAGAGGCGGGTTTTATATTTACCAGCCCATCGGATAATGCGTTTCATTGACTTAAACATTGACAGCCACCTCCTTTTTCTCGCCCACAGACCAGTTCTTTGCGCCAATATGCGCCTGCCACATATCCGCATAAAGCGGGCAGCGTTCCAGGAGTTCCTCCTGCTTTCCGCAGTCAACAATCTGTCCTTTCTTCAGAACGACAATCTGATCTGCGTTTTGAATGGTAGACAGACGATGTGCGATCACCAGCAGGGTCTTTCCTTTGGAAAGGGCCATGATGGATTTCTGGATTTTATCTTCATTCTGCGGATCAGTGAAGGCAGTTGCCTCGTCCAAAATCACAATAGGCGCATTTTTCAGGATTGCTCTCGCAATAGCAATTCGTTGCTTTTCTCCGCCTGAGAGCCGCTTGCCAGCATCACCGGCCGGGGTATCATATCCTTTTTCCAGTCGAACAATAAAATCATCACAGCAGGCCGCTTTTGCGGCAGCATATACTTCCTCATCCGTAGCATTTGGATTACCCAGGCGGATGTTCTCTTTGAGAGAGCAGTTGAACAGGAAATTGTCCTGTGTCACGAAACTGACCAATTCGGAAAGCTGCCGGATGGAAAGTTCCTTGATATTCGTACCGCCGATGGAGATACTGCCGCCGGTCACATCCCAAAATCGGGCAATCAGCCGGGCCACGGTGGACTTGCCCCCGCCGGATGGCCCAACCAGGGCTGTAAAACTTCCCTGCGGCATTTTCAGGCTGATGTCATGCAACACTTCGTTTTGCCCGGTGCCATCATAGGAGAAAGACACATTCTGTAAAACAATATCTGTGTGCCTGATCGGAACAATCTTTCCAGAGTCCGGCAATACAGGCAGGTTCAGAAGTTCATTTGCAGCTTCTACTGCATACTCCATTGACTTTGCCTCGTTGATAAAAGTAGTAGCTTTCATCAGCGGGCCGACAATACTCAGCGAAAGAATAATTCCCATCGCCAATTCAGCAGGCGTGATACTTCCACTCTGCGCCAGCAGCAAACCGATGGGAAGTACCCCCAACAGGGTGGTGGGCATAATCGCCATCATCAGGTTCATTGTTTTCCAGGTACTCTTGAACCATGCCAGAGTAAAATCCTTAAAGGACTTTACCGCTCCTACAAACTTTTCATAGGAACTGGTGCTTTGATTGAACGCTTTAACAACCTCAATGCCTTCCACATACTCAATAATGACATTGTTTACATGATTGTTTGCCTCCATATAAGCTGCGTACTGGCTGTTATAGTTCCGCATGAGAAAGAACATAGGGATCATGGCCAGAACCGGGGCAATCAGGACTGCAAGGCCCAAACGCCAGTCAATCGCCAGCAGCCAGATAAAAATGGCAATCGGAAGGAGCAGGTTCGATGTCAGCTCCGGGATCATGTGGGCCAGAGGCGGCTCCAAATCCTCCACCTTGTCCATGATAATATTCTTCAGGTAACCGATCCTTCGTCCCATTACTTCGCCAAGGGGCGCTCTCATCAGGCGGTTTGCGATTTTCAGCCGTATACCTTCCAGTATCGTGTAAGCGGAGATATGTGCCAAAATGGTGGAAATGCCAAAGCAGATGACACGGATCAGGTATCCGCCTGCTCCTACCAGACACCAGAGTAGAATGTCGTTCAAAGTAGCGGTCCGGTTAATAAACAGGAGCAGGATTTCATACACCGCCCAAAACGGAACAAAGCCTCCGGCAACACTTAAAATGGCACACAAAACCGAGAGGGTCATTTTCCCTTTGCAGGGGCCTGCAAAAGAGAAAAGCGTTTTGACCCAATGCTCTTTTTGCTGCTTCATATCAATTCACCTCTCTCGATCAATTTAGCCAGCAAAGAAAAAGGATGGTTAATCCTCGCTAACCATCCCTAATGCTATAATATTTCAATTTTTCTTTCCGCTCCACACGGCCTTTTTTATTCCAATCAGATAATTGATTTTCGATATTCCAGCGGCGTTTTCCCCATTGTCTGATGAAATGCGGACGCAAATTTGCTGGGACTGTCATATCCCACAAGTCCCGCAATCTCCGCTACCTTCAGCGACTTATCTGATTTCAGTAAAGAGGCAGCATAGTTCATACGATAGTTTCTCATGTATGTAAAAATCGGGCTGCCATATACCGATTTGAAACAGTTTTTCATGGGGGTCAGGGCAATATCAAACCGCGCGGAGAGTTCTTCCAAAGTATAGTTTTTTGTCAAATCCTGCGTCAGAAGTGCCTGGATTGCTTTGATTTTCTCAACCTGGCCTTTATAAAAATAGGGGCGTTCTTCTGTATGGCCTGAAAGTTCCAGTGCATCCAGATACAGCAGCAGCTCCAACACTTTGATCTTGAAATAGTCCTTTTTGATTTTGACCGGCACATTGTAGAGTTCGGAAAAAATATGCTCAATGGCCGGTTCTCCTGGAATAACATAGGGTGTACGGTCGCTGCAATACTTTTTCTGCAATTCATAAAGATCCACAGAAAAGCCTTTCATAGAGGCCGGGATTTCCTTCGCCGCAGTCTCCATCTGAAAGCCAATGGAAATACCGTGGTAGTGAGAAAGTGGAAATTCCACCTTGCCGGAATGATGGATGCGGCGATCCACCCGAAGATCGCCAGCCTCTAAATAGCTAAAAGCATTTTGTCCGACTTCCTGCTCAATACGCCCTTCCCGGCAGTGGTCGATACAAAGCAGGTCCATATCTGTCTGGAAACCCGAAACGCACTCCTTCATGTGGAAATCATTATACATGAGAAATACACCCGGAAAAACATGATAGAGTGTCATCATGCCTTCACCAGAGTTATCACTTAAACGCATGACCTTACAATCATCGGACTCGACCAGGTTATGAACATTCGGGCCGTAGTACATTTCCTGGAATAATTCCGGCATAGACGCTACCCCCTTTCTTTGGAGCATCCCTCCATATCAAATATTTTATCACAAGTCCGGCCCAAAAACTCAAAATCATGGGAAACAATGATGATAACTTTATTTTCACCATTCAACTTGCGGATCATGTTGCTCACTTCCAGCATACGATGATAGTCCAGCCCACTGGTAGGCTCGTCAAAGACAAGCACATCCTTGTCGGAGAGAATAGCGGTTGCCACCGCAAGGCGCTGTTTCTGACCTCCTGACAAGGCCATCGGATGACGGTCCTTGAAATCCAGCAAATCAAAAGACCTGAGAATTTCTTTAATCCGCTCCGGCGGACAATCCGGCTGCGCCAGTTCACATTCGTTCCATACGCTGTCTGAAAAAAGCTGATGGTTCACATCCTGCATCACGCAGAAGCTGGCCTTATTACGCTGTTTTGCTTTCAGTGCTTGACCATCCAGCCGGACCGTTCCATCCACTTCTTTCAAAAGCCCGCACAGGCAGCGCGTCATCGTCGTTTTTCCCGCGCCGTTATGACCGACAATTCCCAACACTTCGCCCCGTTTTGCAGAAAAGCCAAGGCCGCTGAATACCGGCTGCTTATCAAAGGCACAGGAAAGATTTTCTACGGATAAGCCTTCCTGCGCTCCTGGCGGATCGGCGGGAGGCAGCTCCAACACAGGATGGACAAGACTTCTAAGCCCCATCCTGATACGCTGCTCATCCGAAAGATTGCGAAACTCATCCCCGGAAAATATCTGGACGATTTTCCCCTTTTGAATGAAGATTGCCCGGTCGATCAGATCCATCAGGAAATATAGGCGGTGTTCGGCAATAACGACCGTCCGTCCTTCTTCTTTGATCTGGATAATCTGCTGGCGTAAGGTGTCAATCGCGTCAGCGTCCAGATTTGCCGTTGGCTCGTCCAGTACAAAAATGGACGGGTTCATGGCATATACAGAGGCAAACGCAAGACTTTGTTTTTCTCCGCCAGACATGGAAAAAATGTTTCTTCCCAAAAGCGATTGAATTTTCAGGGCGGAAACAGTGGCCTCATATCGCTCTTTGATTTTCTTTGGTTCGACACCCGCATTTTCCAGACCGAAAGTAATCTCACTGTCCGAGTCAATATTGAAAAACTGAGATTTCGGATTTTGGAACACAGATCCAACCTGCTCTGCCAGACGGTACATTTCTGTTTTCGGCACTTCCATACCGTTTACAATCGCCCGGCCGGATAAAGTACCGCCCTCGACAAAATGAGGGATTAAGCCGTTAATCAGTTTTGTCACTGTTGTTTTGCCACAGCCCGACTCCCCTGTAAGGACAACACATTCTCCCTGCTGAATATTCAGATCAATATGGGAAAGCGTTCCCTGCTCTTTCTCATATTCAAAAGATACATCCTGAATTTGGATCACATGGAACACCTCCTTATCCCACTGTAATGGAAATCACACAGAAAACCACACCTGCCGCCAGACATAAAAAGTCCTGCACGCCGAACTTCATTTCAATCATGCTGGTCTTTGGCGCAGGATTTTCAATGCCCCGCGTAACAGCGGCTGCGGACAATTCTTCCGCTGTCGTTGTTGCAGAAATCATGGTCGGCACCAACAAGCACTCAATTTTTTGTACTCCATGAATATTACGGAGTTTCATGGCATCCCGGATATAGCCGGTTTCTTCTTTCAAGGCCGGAAAATACCGGACGGTTACAGACAAAGGAATAATCAGTCCCTGCGGGATATGCCATTTCCGAAGTGCAACCATCAATTCCCGGACGGGCGTTTTCTGTAAAACCATCGTACCGACAATCAAACAAGGGAAAATCTTTCTTGCATACGATACAATGATCGTGAAGCTGCTGGCTAAAATTTTTGGCCCGTTTGGGAATACATAGTATTGCAGCGCCAGACAAATCCCAAATGCGATTGCCAGCTTGCCTGCGGATTTCCCACACCCGCAGGCAACGATCAGCAGGAGCAGAAAAACAACCCATGTAATTTCAACCCATACGGAGTGCTGAGTAAAGGCCACAATATTTGCCAGCACCAACAAAAGCAATTCCGTCCGTGGATCGAACCTTAATGTATGTTTTTTGCCCGCCCCATTCATCACACAATTCCTGCCTTTACAAAGTGCTTTTTGAACAGACCTCTGGCAATAAATGCACCGATGATACCACCGATGATTGGAGCAACAAACAGAACGATTAGCATTGCATTGGACGACAGAGCTTCAACTGCCGCAACATAATCAGCGGGCATTCCCTGTTCTGTAATCTGCGCCAGGAAATCGGCCTTAAACAACCAGATGGGAAGGGGAGAACCAACCATTCCCAGCGAAAAAATCACATAGGCAATCGAATTTCCCTTGAAGCTGTTATACTTAGTCACCGCTCGGACAACTTCGGCCAAAATACAGGTAGAAGCCATCGAGATCAGGATTACCAGGGTAAATTGCCCGGTGACAAAATAGATAAGAGCAGTGATAAGCCCCATCAGGAAAACTGCACCCAGTTTTTGAACCTTTGCGACCATCAGCATAAAGGGAATACCTGCAAACACAGCAATGAAGCCAGGCATCAGCATCCAAAGAACAGGGTGAATGCCTCCAAGAAGCATGAAGGCAAAGTTGATAACAAAGTAGATTGCGGAAAAGATACCGATGGTAATGAGGTCTTTTCGCTTTAGTTTTTTTTCTAAATTATTGGACATAAATTTCCCTCCTTTAGTTAGCAACATCTAACCTTGTGTCCTAAAAAAAGCGCCTTGTGGCGTTTCTGTTAATTATCGTATCAAATATCTGTTTCCTTTTCCGCTCCATTCAGCCTTTTTTATTCCAATAAGACTTTTTTATTTTGAAAGTCACTAGAAAATCAATATGATCTTTATAAAGGAAGACCGGGTAGCTTACGCCGCCCGGTCCCTCCTTAATTACTCCACATCCCGGAAATAACGGATACACTTCATCAGCTCTACTGCCAGCTCCTGGTACAGATCTTCATCAAATCTTCTGTTCACCAATGAATACTTAATCAACAGCGGCCTGTACATCGCAAAGATTTCTGCCTTCGCATCCATGTCCCCAGCTTTTGCCCGGTATAATAATTCATCAAAGCTCATTCTTTTTATCCCCCAATCTTTTGCGTATTTTACGGATTGCATAGAAGTACGCATCCTTGCAGCGCTCTGCTGTCATCCCGGTCATCTCGCCAATCTTTTTAAATGAGCGCTCCTCAAATACGTGAAGATAGATCAGCTCCCGTTCTTTCTCATTGAGCATCACCAAGGATTTTACAAGTTTTTCATCCGAGAGTTCATTCCACTCCGGGAACTCACCTGCAGCCTCTTTGAGCAGAATCCGTTCCCGCTCCTGGTTCTCCCTCATTTCTTCAAATGTGATCCGTTCTTCAATCTCCGCAATTTCCTCCATCAAGAAGGAGTCCTTCTCCGTCCGGATCTTTTTATCCAGGTAACTGCTCCTGCGCCCTTTGATAAACTCCAGTAAGTATGCCGTAAAATGGTTCTTTGTCCGATCTCCTGAATAGGTATGTTTTTCATTCATATGTTGATTCCTCCTGAATTTCATCTGTAGTTCCAAAGAAATTCAGAAGGCCGGCGGCGAGCGGCACCCTGGCAGTCTTTCGTTCCGTTCCCACGGCAAAAAAATAAGACCGAAAGCTGCCAACGGCAGCCCGATCCTATCCGGCGGATTTAACTTTACATGAGAACACGCAGTATATGTGGTCGGAACCAACACATATACTGCGTGTAAAAGAGTTTCTTCACCTGCAAAAAGAAGCAGGATTTTTTTGAAATTGTTTCAGATAGCGTCTGATCCATCCGGCTGTTCACACCTTATCTTCCGTAGATTCCCCCTCTATGTATGCGTTATATCGCCTTCCAACACGCATGATAGCGCATTTCATATACTGCTTGTCTGCGGTAAAATATATGCAGGAAATGAGGTGATTGGATGTATAGACAACGATTGGGGGATGCTGTAAGAGAAGCCAGAATGAATTTGGATTTATCGCAGAATACGCTTGCGGAACGGTCCCACGTATCCCTTCGTACAATTTCAGATATCGAAACTTATAAGGCGAACCCTCGTTTTGACAGTCTCTGCTCCCTGGCGTCCTATCTGAACATTTCTATTGACGCGGTAATCAAAGACCGTAAGAACAATAGCGGCAGTACGACGATGCAGCAGATCCTGGTAGAATTGGAGTCTTGCTCAGAAGAAGAGCAGGTAATTGTGCTGCAAACGCTGCGAGGCCTCTTGAAAGGACTACATACCCGGACAGAGAACCCCACATAACCACCTCTTCTGCCATTGTAAGATACACTTCTCGGAAATCTTTATAGAAGTTCTATGGATTTTCTATGGAAATTCTGAAAAAACGGTGAAAAAGAGGGAGAACCCATGCGAGTTCTCCCCAAAGACCTGTATCACATATTTCTAAATGCTGCCATGGCATCCGCAATATCCTGCATCGTTCTTTCATCAATCGGAGGGCCTTCTTCGTTCAGATCCTCGATTACAGCCTCTGCAGGCTTCTTATCTGACTCCGGCTGCAGCTGCTGGCCGGTTAAAATTCCAATGTCTGAAACGGAAGCCTCACCAGTGATCCGTTCCATTTCCTGCTGTACCAGAAGACGCACCATCGCCTGGATGTTTTCCTGGGAGACTCCAGTATCTCCTCCAGACTTCTTCCCCGTATACTGCAGGATTGCTTCCGCAATCAGCGCCGCCTTTTTCTCCGTCCCGTTCAGGATCTCTACGACTTCCAAATGCTCCGGATTTTTCTTGTCAAACCCTATCGTAAATACATATGGATTTTTCTTTCCCACATCATCACTTCCCTGCTAAAGAACTGCGGTACAGGATGCCGTACCCTTTCGCATTTGCAAAAATATCATCAATAAACTGATACTTGATCAGACGGCTGGAACTTTCCAGGAACCGCCGGAGTAAGATGGCTCCGCCTCCGATGAATATAGTATAGGTAGATTTCGTGTCAATGCCCCGTTCCCGGACACTGCTGAGCAGGTCGGTCACAAAATTCCGGGCCATTTCTTCCACGGTATGTACCACCATTTCCGGATAATATTCCGTCTTGCCTTCCAGGATACTGTCAATGTCAGTTTCCTCCAGCAGCATATCGTGATCCCCGTTGACACTGGAAATGATATCGTTATACATGGTGATGACACCCTTTTCCATGGAATCGCAATAGTCCAGACATGGGCTTCCGCTTCGCATCAGCAGAAAATCTGAAGTAAATCCGCCAATATCAATCCCTACGGCCTTGGGGATCTGCCGGATTTTTTCTCCCTCTGTCATCATTGCGGCATACGCCTGGGGATATACAGCTACATCCTGGATGCAGATATGATAGGTTCTTCCGTTATACACCAGATTCTGCATCTTTCCGTCCCCCAGGAAATACTCCCGATACCGCTCTGCCAGCTCTGAGTAATGCTTAGGCGGCACACCAATCGGCAGCGATACCTGCACCACATCTTCTTCCGTTACCTGACCGGTACGCTCCAGTTCCTTTGCAATAGCAAACCTCGTCAGGATGGAAAAACGCTCATCCTGCGTCTTGTCCCTCTGATACGGGATCCGCTTGTCACTCAAAACATAAAACTTCCCTTCAGTCTGAAGGAAATCTTCCCGACCTGCAGGCTTACGGTCTGTGGAAGAAAGCCCTGTGGTAAAAAGGAAATGGGTAGTCTTCATGTTCCGGTTCCCGTGATCCACGGGGATAGTCAGTTTTTTTATCATAATGCGTCACTCCTTATATTGTTTTCTACTTATCCCATACGTATGAGGTAAGTAGATAGCAACTCTGGAGAGAAATTTTTTGAGTTTTTTTAGGCTAGTATTCGAGATGTGTCTTTGACAGAATAGAAACAGCAAAAAATAGAAATTACCTAATTCAGATGAAGAAAAACTCCCAAACAGAACATCCAAAGCTACAAGAACAGGGGATCGTATTGAAACGCCTGCGTCCGCTTCAGGCAGAGGGCAGGCAAAAAAGCCAAACGGGAGAGAGAAAGAAATCCTTTGTCAGAAACAGACGATAGGTACGGAAACCGCCGCTATGGTCACCCATGCGGCGGCATACTTAAAGCTGTCTCTTATTTACAACCGGAATACTTACAGCAACGCATACGATACACAAGAAAACGGTAATAACAATAGCTTTTATATATGCGTCTGTTTCTTCCGCACCCGTCAAAATCGAACTGGTATTCATCAATACCGTAGGGGAATATGCCTTTACTTTCGGGATGATACTCAATAAATATGCCAGCAGCACTGTTCCGCCAACGCACAGAATAACACCGGCGTTATTTTGCAGCAGCGATGAAAAAAGAACCATCAGGCATATAACCCATATACCGAACAGCCACCATATTGTTACCGAGAAAACTAAGTGATCCATAATACGGTTATCCCAGAAGTAAGCATTGTATCCATAAGTAATGGCGAAACAAATTCCATAGCCTACTGTCCAAAGTGACAGCAGGAGCACTGCCTTTGCAAGCACAACCTTATATCTCGACAAGCCTTTCGTCAATATGAGCAGCAAGGTTCCGGATTTATATTCTTTCGTAAATATATCGCTGAAGATCAGTACAAAAGCAATCAGTGCAATAGGAATGTTCTTAAAAAACTGCGTCCATGAGGTCAGGGCGTCTACTTGAACATTCGTGACAATGAACCCGCTTTCTGCCATGGAATCAGACAGCGTTTCCATCATCCACGGCGTCAGCTTTGCAACGGCAGGGCTCATGATACCGAACAGAACAAACAGTAAAATAATCATCATTACTTTGCCCGTCCTTGCAGCTTCCAGGTATTCCTTTTTCATAAAAGAAAACAGAGATTTCATTTTGTCACCTCCAAAAACAGCGATTCGAGCGTCGGCTCTATCCGCTCAATTTTAGTTATGGGAATCTTATTTTCAGAGATATATTTCATAATATCGAAAAAATGATCCTCATCTCCCTGATAAACAAGCACATTTTCCTCTGTGCGTTGGAGTTTACAAAAGGCTTTTGCAAGCGTATCCGTGACTTCTTTTTTCTCCATTTCAATGATAAATCCATTAGATGACCGCTTATTTCGCAATTCTGAAATGGTTCCCTGCATAGCAATTTTTCCATCGTTCAAAAAAGCTGCCTCTGTACAGATACGCTCCACATCTGAAAGAATATGTGTGGAAAAAAATACTGTTGTCTGCTCTTTCGCTGTAAGAAGGATATCAAGAATTTCCTTGCGGCCTGCCGGATCAAGTGCGGATGTGGGCTCATCGCAGATTAAAAGTTTTGGGCGGTTTAAAAGTGCCTGTGCAATTCCCAGGCGTTGTTTCATTCCCCTTGAAAATCCTTTGATACGGTGGCGCTCCTGCTCAAGACCGACCAGCTCCAACAGTTCTTTCCTTCTCGCCGCAATGTCAGCTTTGTCCATTCCGCACACTTCTCCGCAAAGAGTCAGGTATTCTTGGGGCGTCATATAAGAATAAAATTCTGGCACATCAGGCAGGTAGCCGATGTGCCGGTTGGTGTTGGTCTGTCCAAAACGCACCTTTTCACCCATCACATGGATTTCCCCGCTGTCCGCTTTCAGAAGACCCAGGATCGCTTTCATTGTCGTTGTTTTTCCTGCGCCGTTTTTTCCTATAAAACCGAAAATGCTGTGTTCAGGGACAGACAGATCCAGCCCGCAGAGCACTTCCTTACTGCCAAAATTCTTTTTCAGGTTTTGTATCGTCAGTACATCCATGTCAGTTCTCCTCCTTGCCAAGCAGGAAATACAGGATCGGGCCGATAAACTCCATGCCGATAATTGCAATAACAAGCCACAAAGTACGATTGCCTCTTTTATAATTTTTATGTGTCAGGATGTGATAAAGCGTATAACCCAACAGGGCAAGCTGAGCGATTGCCAGCGGGATTAAAAACGGAAGAAAATCTATAAAATTATTCATTCTTTTTTGCCTCCTCTCCATAGGTTTCCACGCAAAAGCCTTTATATCCACAACAGGTACATGTCAGCTTTCTTAGCGTGGGAGTGTGTCTTGCAAAAACAGCCTCTTTTAATTGAGGTTTAAAAACCTCATGGCACTGCGGACAGATATACGCAACTCTTTTGAAATAGAATTTCGTGACCCAAATTGCATATGAAACAGCTATCAGTACCCAAAGAGCAAAAGGCCACCATATCCCTGTGAAAATCCAGAGAAGGATAGATAGCCACTGCATGATGTTAAGGGGAAGACCTGTGATCAACAGGATTGCGTGCAGCCGTCTCATCTTCTTTTTGTTTTCCATCACATAAGCTATATCACCGATAGATTCGATGGAGAAATTTTCTACGCCCTTCAGCTCTCGCTTAATCTCAGCGAGCATATCAAGTTTTGCCTGCCGTTTGCGTACTTCTTCCTGAAGGAGCTGCTCCTGCTGTTCAAGCAAAACGGAAATAACACTGCCGGGCTGCTCCTCAGACAGCAATTCTCCTATGCTGTTGATGGAAATATCCGCATCACGAAGGAAGCAGATAATCTTCAGTCTCTTTAAGTCATCCTCTGAATAAAGCCGTCTGCCGCCCTCTGTGAGTTCGCTGGGCGCAAGAATACCACGGGTGTCATAATACTGCACTGTCCTGACGGAAACGCCACAGAGCTTTGCAATTTCTCCAGTCGTGTATTTTGACATAGCATTTACCTCCTTTCGCCCCTACTTTACTTCATTACGCAGCGTCACAAGCAATACATGACGCAGGGGGATTTTTGATTATTTCAAAATATGATTCAAATTTATACTTTCCTCTGACAAAGACAGGCGTCGGTTTCCCGGCGCCTGCACTGTATTTTCGATTCTCCCGGATTGCAATTTTCCCGTAAACAGTCCCAATCTAAGACATCCTGTTTTTCAGCCCTCGCTTTTTGCGTGTTGCCACAGGGCATATCTCCCCGTTTTTCATCCGAATCATAAGCTGTCCGTAATCAATCTCTGCGATATTGTCTGTATTTACAAGGTAGGAGCGGTGGCATCTGTAAAACCGCTGGTCCAGTTCTTTTTCGATATCTCCAAGCTGCCCTGGGAACTCCAGGAGCCTCTGCCGGGCATGGAGGGTGATCTTGTGGATGTTATCGGAAGTTTCAAAAAAGAGGATCTCGTCATAGCCGATGGAAATGGTACGGTCCGACTGCCGGAGGAGAAATTTCCCCATCTGGCTGTTTGCCGGGGAGGTCTCTTTCTCCTGTACATTCAGCAGGCAGTCGTGGATCTTCCGCTTGATATCCTCTGTACTGCTTTTTATGATGAAATCCAGGGGCTCTACCTTGTACTGGAAGGTCAGAAATCCCATTTCTGAGTGGGATGTGATGAATATGATGAAGCACCGGGGCTGCAGTTTCCTGATCTCCTGTGCAAGCGTCAGCCCATTGATCCTGGACTTCAGATCAATGTCAAGAAAGAATACGCCCATATTGCTGGAAGCCTTCATCCCTTCCAGGATCTCATCCGGATCAGAGGAGGCCAGCACGATCTGCATATCTAAGTTCTCAATGAGGAGCGCATCCCTGATATACCCGGTAAACAGACTGAGCTGTTTCTTATTATCTTCACAAATATAGATATCCAGCATATGTTCCTCTCCCTTCGTGTCTATATGGATATTCTAACACAGCCTCCCGCAGCTCCTGTGAAAAAGTAAAATACGCTGCGTATCCGGTCATAAACGCAGCCTTCCGTTATCAAGGCTCACGGTTATTCTGGAAATCTTACTGTTTCTTCATGCGGAGGCACTGGATAAACTGTCCATTCCGTACTTCCGTATCCCAGAAGATCCGGTCGTAAGCGCTGAGGATTTCCTTTGCGTTATAGAGGCCGATCCCCCGGTTTTTTCCCTTGGTCGTCGTTCCCGCCTGCCGGAGTGACGCCTGGGGCAGACCGGTATCCCGGAAACTGTTTGAAATGATAAAGACAACTTCTTCCGCCTCATCCAGAACAGCCATCCGTATCTCCGGCTTCTCCGTTTCCAGCGCCCCCTCGATGGCATTATCCAGGAAAATGCCGACCACACGGCACAAATCTACCGTCCCCATGGGAACGCTGCTGATTTCCTTTTCAATCTCTACGGTTACATTGATGTTCAGTTCCGCCGCATACAGAAGTTTGGCGGAAACGATACTTTTCAATTCCATAATCTTGATATGGATCAGTTGGTTGAGGCGGGATGTGGCCGTAAACAGCTTTTGGTTCATGGGTGCGATCTCCCGGTCAAAATAGGCTTTCAGCCCTTCCATATCGCCGGACTCCATATAGCCGGAAAGAGTCAGCATAATGTTATTATAGTCATGCTTGAACGCCCGCAGGGAGGAATACATGGCTTCCACCTGTCCCGTATACTCCTGCAGTCTCTGATAGGCGTCCTGCTTCATCTGCAGGTCCATGTTTTCTATCCGGGAGCGGATAATATTGACGATCAGCACGGTGCTGATCACAAAGTAGCACCCAAAGAGGAAGCAGTTAAACAGAATGACCGGCCGGCTGTAGCCGATATATTCCCCCACCGCAATATTAAAAAGAAAGATCAGCAGGCAGAATACCAGGTTGATGGATATGAGGACCGTAAGCTGACGGGGCAGCGTCCGGTTTATCTTCCCCATCAGCCTGTAGAGCAGCCTGGACAGTACCGGGCAGACGGCTGCCAGCATCAGAAGATAGAACAGAACATACAGGAGGCTGGCTCCGTATGTGCCCATGCTCCCGAAGATCCGGCGGCTTACCGGCTCCCATACCAGGGTCAGCAGGTAATCGCAGACCACGCAGAAAAGATAGGTCCCGATAAAAGTGCTGACATTCAGAAAGCGGTTCTCATCGATCCATGCGATGTAAAGCCCTCCCAAAAGGAGCAGCACAATCACACCAATATTTCCCAGTTTCCACTGGATCAGGAGAATACTCCCCAAAAAGATCAAAAACAGGATCCCTTTCTCCTTCTTTGAAAGCCTGCATGGAAGAAAAAAACTTACCGGAAGCAAGTAAGAACAGGCACTCAGAAGAGAGAGGATACACGTCGCCAGGATTTCCATGACTCTTGGCTCCTTCCATCAGATTTGCAGGCGGCTCTAAGCCCTTGCTGCATTTATTCATAAAAAGCGATTCTCTGGTTCAAGATCAGAGCGTTTTTTCGCCGTTCCCGTGCGTTTATTACTATTTCGTCGGCAACATACCATAAAGCATTATAATTATAGCAGAGGAGAAACCTCTTGTAAAAAGAAACATGGGAAACCAAAAGCAAAGGAATTGTGAGGTGTATGAAAATGAGAAAATGTATCCGTTGCGGAAGCGAAATGAAAGAGGACTGTGCAGTAAAGGTCGAGGGTGCGGGATATGGGATCATCCTCTCTTCCGATGAAGCCAAACTGTTTGGCGGCAGAATCGGGAAACCCAAAGTTGCCATCTGCCCCAAATGCGGAGAAGTTTCTATCTATCTGGAGGATGTCAGCAAGCTGGGCTAAACAGGTCAAAATGTATCCCTGCATATGGAGGTGAGGTCATGGCAGAACCAATCGTAAAAACAACAGCATTGAAAAAGCATTATAAAACCGGATCCCAGTTGGTCAAAGCCCTGGATGGTGTGGACTTTGAAGTAAAAGAGCGGGAATTTGTAGCAATCATAGGGAAATCCGGAAGCGGAAAAACCACCCTGCTCCATATGCTGGGCGGACTGGATACCCCCACAAGCGGAAGCGTCACTGTGGGCGGCACTGCTCTGGAAACGCTGGATAACGACCGGCTTGCCGTATTCCGCAGGCGGAAGGTAGGCTTTATTTTCCAGCAGTATAACCTGATCCCGGATCTGAATGTCTACGATAATATTCTTTTCCCGCTGGAACTGGATGGGGCAAGGATCGACAGAAAATTTATCGACTATCTTTTGGAAACGCTTCACATTTCAGATAAAAAGGAAATGCTCCCGTCCATGCTCTCCGGCGGTGAACAGCAGCGGGTTGCCATTATCCGGGCCTTAGCCGCAAGACCGGCCATCATCCTGGCAGACGAACCCACCGGCAACCTGGATACCGGAGCAGCCTATGAGGTCATCAGCCTGTTAAAAGACCTGGCAAAACAGTACCGGCAGACGCTTCTTGTCATTACCCACGACCCAGACATCGCGCGGATGGCGGACCGGATGGTACGCATTGAGGACGGGAAGATACGGAAGGAAGGTGACGTCTATGCGGGCAAAAACTCATAGCGCTGCCATAGGGAAACTGGCTAAGAATACCCTCCGCTCCAATAAAAAGCAGTTCAGCATCCTGTTCTTTACCATCCTGCTTTCCACCTGTATGCTGTTCTGCGTATTCACGCTGGGCATGACCTGGCTGGATCTAAGCAGGCTGCAGAATACCCGCTTGTTTGGCGCCGAATATGATGCCACTGTAGCCAATGGATTTACCCGGGAGCAGAAAGATATCTTACTGGCAAACCCCAAAGTCCAGACCGTAGGTTCCCTGTCCTACGCCGGATATGTAAAAAGCACCCAGGAAGACGACACCATAGACGTGGGGCTTCTCTGGTGCGATGAGGTTTACTGGGAAACCCAAAGCGCCCCTGCCCGGACAAGTCTCGAAGGGAATTATCCAAAAAAGAAACATGAGCTGCTGGTTACAAGGGAAGCGCTGAATGCCTGCGGAGAAGGCAGTCTCTCCTGCGGAGACAGCTTTCCAATGACCTATGAAGATAATACAGGCATACACACACAGGATTTTGTCATCAGCGGTATCTGGGAGGGCTATGGGAACCAGGCCATCTTCTATGTCTCCGATGCCTTCTATAAGGACAGCGGCTACTCCCTGGATGAGTTAGGCATCCTGTATATCAAATATAAGGGGAATTTTATTTCCGGCAGCACCATTGAAAAGACGGAAGCCAGCCTTTCCCTTACCGGCCAGCAGCTCTTTCAGGCATCTGACTATATCACCAGTTCCCTGACGGTTCTTATGGGGATCTGCGGTCTATGCCTGATCATCTGCCTGAGCGCATACCTGTTGATCTACAATATCCTGTACCTTTCCGTCTCCGGAAAGATCCGGTACTATGGTCTGCTTCAGGCATTAGGCATGAAGAAAAAACAACTGGCACAGTTTATCCGCCGCCAGGTCTTCCCTCTGGCTGTCCTTGGGATTTTAGCCGGGATCGCCCTTGGAATTTTGTTTTCCCTGTTCCTGGTTCCCTATGTGATGTCCGTTCTGGGGATCAGGACCGGAGGGATCAGGCTGCACTTGTATCCTGCGGTACTTGCATTAAGCGTCCTTGCTGCAGCCCTTGCAGTCCTATGCGGAGTCCACACGCCGGTCCGCATGGCAGCCGGCATTTCACCGGCAGAAGCCGTCCGTTTCCGTGGGATACAGGTATCGGCGGACTCCATGTACAAAACAAGGCGGTATGGACATTTGTTCTGGCGGCTGGCAGCGAACCAGCTAAAGAAAGATAAGAAAAAGACCCTGGTGGTCCTTCTCTCCCTGGCGGTGAGCCTGTCTGTTTTTTACTGCCTGACTACCATTATCAGCAGCTATGGGGAGCGGACCATAATGCCAAATTATCAGGATGCGGATCTCATTCTCCGGAATGATACCCAGACCCCGGAAGATCTTTCTTCCCTCCAGCCTGCGCTGGATCCGGCTCTTCTGACAGAATTGCAAGCTATGGATGGCATCCAGGAGATCCATGCGCTTACCGGGATACCCGTTGTATTCCCCTGGCAGGGAGATGGATTCCCAGAGTTCTGGATGCAGGGTTACGCAGGGACCAAGCCTTATGTTTCCTACGAAGATATCAAAGCGGACTATCAGCAATCCCCGGAAAACTATTACGGTATGCTCAAAGGCATTGATGAGGCCGAATTTGATACCCTGAACCAGTCCCTTGCCACTCCGCTGGACCGGCAGGACTTTCTGGAAGGGAAAGTATGCGTCCTGCAGTACGGAGGTTTTGAAATCCCGGAAAGCTATACGGATGATTATCCCGTAACTTTCTGCATAGAAGATCAGACTTATCAGACTGCAATCAGCGCTGCCAGCTATGAGGGCTACTATACCTCCGCCACTATCGGGCCTGTTCTGATCGTCAGCCAATCGTACCTTGAGCGGTTGACCGATACTCCTTATATATTAAGCCTGAATATCAAATACAGGAACCGCTATGACGCCGCAACAGAACAGGATATCTTGAACCGGCTAGACGACAGCCCCTATAAAAATGACCTGACCTGGATCTCCTCACTGGAAGAGGTACAGACCATCCAGGAATCCCAGGGAAATATGATGGAGATCGGCGTCCTGATCGCCCTGCTCCTTCTCCTGGTAGGTACATTGAACTATATAAATACCATGGCAGGCAGCATCCAAAGCCGGAAGCTGACTTTCTCCATCATGGAAAGTGTGGGAATGTCCAGGAAACAGGTTTACAGGCTTCTGCTCCGGGAAGGGCTGCTCTATGCAGGATTGTCCGTATTCCTTACCCTTACTGCCGGAACCGTAGTCACATACTGCTGTTTCCAGTCCATGAATTATATGGAAATCCCGTTTTCCGTACCGGTTCTGCCATTGCTTTGCGGAATAGCCCTGGTCATCATCATATGCACAGTAACCCCGGTCCTGTCTTACAGGAAGCTGGCGGGGAAGCGTTCTATTGTAGACCGCCTGCGGGAATATGAATAAACCGCAGATAAGGGAGGGATGTAAATGGGAAGGCGCTGATCATTTTATTTGAAGAGAAAGAGGAAGAACTGTTTCGTCACATCGTCGCTGCACTTTCAGCAGATATGCCTGTCATAGAGCTTGCGGAAAAAGAGGACCGACAGCGGATACAGGCATCCGACTTAACAATCCTTCCTCAGAAGCGGCAGGTAACGCTAAACGGAAGAGACCTTTCCCTGTCACCTTTGGAGTTTTCTGTATTGCGCTATCTGGCAGCGCATCCCGGCTGGATCGTCAGCCAGGAAGAACTCTATCAGGCTGTATGGAAGGAAGAACCGATAAATATAAAAGGGGCAGTTTACTGCACCATCTCCAGTCTCCGGAAGAAACTCAAAGCGCATACCCGTGAGGAATATATCCAGACCGTTCCGGGCATGGGATACCGGTTTAACGAGTCTCCGGAGGCATGATTTTAACATGTTAATCTGCGTTGCTTGTGGCAACGGCGTTTTTGATGTTTAATGACTATATCAAAACAAAGGAGGCACAGGCTATGCTGAATGAAAATATTAAGAATTTACGAAAAGCAAAAGGGCTGTCACAGGAAGAACTTGCCAACAGGCTGAATGTCGTAAGACAGACCATATCGAAATGGGAGAAAGGCTTATCGGTTCCTGACTCCAGTAAGCTGATCTCCTTAGCAGACGAACTGGATACTTCTGTAAGCATATTACTGGGAGAAACCGTACCGGAACATGACTTAAAGGACACAGACCTGAAAAGTATTTCTGAAAAACTGGAAAGCATTAACCTTCAATTTGCCAAAAGAAGCAAGATGCGGATCCGGCTGATCCGCTATCTGCTCCTTGCATTGTGTGTACTTATAGTGGTAGGCTTTATTGCTTTTGCGGCGATGCACGGAGAATATCTGGATTGGGATTACAGCAATCCGGAATATGCAGTTGCAGGTACCATACTGCATGGCGTTGAATTTTTGTTTGTAAGATTGGCGCCTTTCGTCTTTATTGGTTCCATCATCGGGATCATATTCACATATAAAAAAAGATAACTCCTTATCACATTATGGCAGGATTTTCTATCTCCATGGCAAAATGCTATTTGCGAAAAACTTTGAGAAACGGAGGAACTCTCATGAAACGATTTGGAATGATGCTTCTTACCCTGGCTGTACTTCTCAGCCTTTCTGCCTGTTCTGAAAAAGAGGAGGCTTTTACGCCGGATTACGATTCCGCAATCGGTGTGATCTTCGTAAATAACTCACAGCCTCTCCCAGAAAAGGAAAAGGTTTATGCAGACTATGCGGACCACAACTATTCTTTCAATCTGGATGCTGCCTGCATCTACTATTTTAATGCCAGCGCAGAGGAAGCATATGCCGGAGACCAGAACCTGACATATCTGACTTTCAGCGCAAATCTGGATGAAAATACTGTTGGAGCGGAAGGCGAAGCCGCCTATCACTTAGAAGAGGAATCTGATAATTCTGTCACTGCATATTATTTATATCACGACGAAGACGGCGTGTATTTTGATACAGAAACCTATTTCGATACGTTTGAAGTTACTGAAGGATGTTCTGTCAAAGGGATTGATTATCCCAGCCTTGTTTCCTTTACCCTTACCGAACCGGCAGTCTCCTTCACGATCAAAGAGTATGATGCAACACACAAAATACTCTCTGAAAAAGAGTATACACCTGATGATGTTACTGATTACCAGACTTTCAAATTGGGGAGTGACACTGCTTCTGTCGAAGTAACAAGCATTGCTGCCAACGGCACAGAAATGGACACGCAAACAATCTCTCCGGAGAATTATACCGCTGCTATCTGCTTTAATACCGGCGGGCAGATTCTTGGAAGCAAAATCCTTCGTTTTGACTGGGAAGAATGAAAATCATAATTTAAAGGATACAGCGCACAGTTTGTATAACACCGCCAGCACTTATACTGACGGTGTTTCCTTTATCCGTTCTCCCTGCCACCCATCTGCAATTACTATCATTTCATGAGTAATATTGAACTGCTTTTCTGTGTCTAATAGATGAAAGGGGGTGCAAAAAGATATAATGCCGACAGATCAATATTTAGAAAGACTGATGCAGGAATATGGAGACAGCATTTTCCGTATGTGCTATTTATATCTAAAAGATTACCACCTTGCCGAAGACGCTGTTCAGGAAACTTTTATTAAAGCAATGAAATCATATGATTCGTTTGCGCATAAATCGAGTGAAAAAACATGGCTGATACGTATTGCGATAAATACCTGCAAAAATATCATGAGAAACCGGTGGTTTCAAATAATTCAAAATAATCTGGAAGATCATATAGAGAAAATCGGCGATAATCCAATCGAAGAGATGTTGGAAAAGACCGGCATTTCAGAGGCTATCATGCGACTGAATGCGAACGACAGACAAATCATCCTATTGTACTATTATCAAAATCTGTCTGTCAGAGAAATTGCGAAAATAATCGGTAAATCTGAAAACGCTACGGTACAGCGTCTCAACAGAGCGAGAATAAGGCTAAAGGGAAATTTAGTGGAGGTAGGGTATGAATGATTTTAATTTGAAAAATGTAATCGACCGTGAACTTGAAGAAATTAAGTTAAGTGATAGCGTAAAAGAGAATATAAGAAAAGGCGTTGTTCATCGAAAATCCTATCCAATAATAAAAAGTATTGCAGCTTCCATTGCTGTTATTGTCCTAACCGGAACTACTGTTTTTGCCGGGCACTATATTTTAAACAAAGTTCAGGTAAATGAAACTGTCTTGCCGGAATTAGATGCTATGCAGGTTGTCCAGGTGAATAAACTGGATACTATCGCCGATGAAAACGGAATGGTTGATACAAATTATAATGATTATGATGCAATAAAGCAGGATTTTGGTCTTGATTTATTAGATACTGACTTATCACAGAATAACCCTTATATGCTGGGGAATGTAAGTACCGATGAAAAAGATTTTTTAATTGTTACCATTGACAATTACATTTTAGGAGACACAAGTAACTATCATTTTATTGATGAGGAAAACAGATATTCCTATGACAGTGGGGAAGAATATTCTTCACCCGTTTCATTATCTGTAGATATCATTTTGAGTGAAAATCAACTGAATAACGGTTGGGATACCGATTATCCCGGATTATATGAATTTGCTGAAAGCTATACTTCAGAACAGGGATATGCAGTAAATATTATCGAAGATACGGTTGAAGAAGAAAATTTGAAAGGCTATGTGTCAGAAAAAGTAGCTGTCTTCGTGGCAGACGGAATACGCTATACTTTGAAAGGGAGAACCTCATTAGATGAGATGAAATCTATTGTGGATTCAATGAAATAAATTACCTGTGTTCTTTATCAAAGCAGGCGCCGGTCCCCCCGGTGCCTGCGCTATCATTTACTTCACCTCTATAAAGCATCGTTTCATGCAACATTGATGAAATATTCTCAAAAATCAGTTTTTGAATAAAACTCAGTTAAAATTTGAGCTAAAACTTCTGGATTTTCCTCATTTACCACATGACCTGTATCTTTAATAATTTCCAATTCTGCACTTTTAATATTTTGCGCCAAAAAATATGCTGATTTTATGTTTGCACTGTCTTTCTTTCCACAAAGGACTAAAGTGGGACATTCAATACTTTTAACTCTATTGCTGAAATCTAAGTTCTTCATAGTATTCCCTAAAGCAAAGGTATTCTTTTTATCAAAGGCCATCGTTTCAAAAATAGATTTTGGCAAAAATCTAAATATTATATTTTGAAAACTAAATGCCAGCTTCGGGACTTTATATGGTGTCCCAATTAAAACCAATGTCTTTACTTTCTGCGGAAAATCAAGAGTATAATTTAATGTCAAAATACCACCTAATGAAAGACCGCATAAATGAATTTGTCCATCAATTTCGTTGCAATATTTTACAAATGCAGCATACAGATTTTCATAACTTGCCTCTTTCCCTTCAAGGATGGAGGATAGATTTGGACATACTATATCTTCATTGTCTCCCATGTATGAAATTATTTTATCCCAACTTGCTGCTTTGTGTCCTGAGCCGTGAACTAAAATTTTTGTTGCCATAACCATTTCCTCCATATAAGTTCATCAAAAAATCCTTAAACATCACTCTGTTTTTCAAATATACGTTAAATTTCCAGATGCTCCGTATAGTTCTCATTATAAGGGATAAGTTCCAAAATGTAATACCTAAAATCATTCTTTAAGTCTCTTTTTCCAAAAGAACTATTCCCATTTATCATAGCGCAGGCACCGGTTCCCCCGGTGCCTGTACTGTCATTTACCGTTCCACATAGATAACGGTATTCTGCCTGAAACCGTTCTCTTTACAAAAATCCCTGAATAGTGTTTCCAGATCAGCCATATTGTAGGCGTCAAATTCTGTCTCATCATCCTGTCCATCGGTATTGATAAATCCGATCCGGTAAGTGCCTCCTCCGGCTGTCACAATTCCTTTTCCTGCTTCTCTGATCGTCATCTCCATCCTCCATTCTTCAGGCAGCTTTTTCCTGGTTTATTTCATACCTTTCCGGGAACACATCCTTCGCCTTTTCCGGTAACAGGCGGCAGAACAGCTCCTCGTACCGTTTATATGCCGGATCGTTAAGCGGCGCCTTCAGAGATGTAAGGCTCCAGACCAATAGTTCCTCTTCCTCGGTATCGTATTTTCCAGGAGTAAAACCGTTGCCGTTGTAAACGGGCTTTGGCGGTCTGCCGATTTCCTGCAGTTCCCCTTTTGTCTCAGCCTGCTGGATCATTTTAATTTTCTTCTGTACAAATCCTAAGATAATCTCCTCCAACATCCCCCGCTCCTGATAATACCAGGCTCGCCGGAAGATTGACTGGAGTGTTTGTATCCGTTCTTCCTCAAGCGTATCGTTTTCTTTCCATACAATTTCCGCCAGTGCTTTGGCATATTCAAATTCCAACATATCTGTTCCCTCCTAAAATAAAAAAAGACCGGCAGGGAAATTTTTCTTTCCCATACCGGTGCAATATTTTGTGATCCATATGTTATAATGATTGCAAATATTTCTCTACCATATTTACCACTTCATGCGCAGTTTCTAATTGTTCTCTGGCATCCTCAATAGAAACGATAAAGAAATCATCATAATCGCTGGCGTGTCTTACTTCCTGCGCACGGCTGATCTTTCTGCTGATTTCCTTTGGAAAAATCCCCGTGTGAACAAAGTCTTTATTAAAGTTCCCAATAACCTGGGAATGTTGCTTATATGCTTTGAACTCCAGCGCTAGGCAGGCAGAAATCGCACGAAAAATTGCATAATAGGCCCGATTATTCGAGGAGCGATAGTGCTTTCCTTCAAAATTCTGTACTGCCGCTTCCAGATCATCCTTAGCGACCTCAAGCCTGTGCATCGCAAGTTCTTTAGCTCCGCCAATATCATCTAAATCAGGCTGCATAAAGTTCTACCCCTTCCTTTTTGATATTATTGTAGAATGGATACGCCCGAAGCCATTTTTCAAAATGGTCCTTGTTCTTTACGATTGGCATAATCATCAATTCATGATCAAAATTATACTCAAATGTAAGATCAGAAAGGACATGTCCTCTTTGCGAAATTTCTTCATCTGTCATATCAACCAGTATCATAATGTCAATATCCGAGTCTGCACGAAAATCTCCTCTGGCATAAGAGCCATATAAAATAACCGCACTTAACCCAGATCCATATAGTTTCTGCAACTCTTTTACATATTGCTGAAGAATGTTCATCATATCCTGAGACATCGAATCCCTCCTTTCCTTCTATAATCCTAGTATATCCATTTTCCCTGCTGAAATCAACGTATGTTTCTTTCGTTATCCATCACTTCCTTCAGTTTCCCATGAACAATATACCGATAATCCCGTCTGGAGCTGACGCAGGTGGAAAGAGTCACCACTCGGTCTGTTTTCCCGACCTCCACACTGGTATCATAACCCGCATAGGAGCGGATCTGGCCCAGAAAAATCTCAAAATCAGACTCTTCCGGAAACGAATAGGTATAAGCCTGGCTCCTCACATAACCGGCATAGCAGGAAAAGATCTGATATTTCAGCACCTTCCCCGGCACATACAGATAAAAGTAAGGAGATGCTTCCCACAGAGCCTCATCCTGATAACGGGAAAGGGTTCCAAACATGCTGCCGTTTTTCATATTATGGCCATAGATGATCGTATTCTGGTCCGTGAAATCCGGCTGGTTATGGCAGTCCGCAAAGATACTGCCGCTGCTGTTGTACTCCCCGGTAAAAAGGTGATGCAGATAATAAGCATTATCTGTTCCCTGCACCACCGGATAACTGATGGAGAGGCCGGGAATCTCGATCCAGGCAATCACATCCGGATTCACCGCCTGAAGCCCCGCGAAATCAATCTGAAGGTATCCAGACGGCTCTGCACCGGGTTCTTCCCCGTCTGGCTTTGGTGTATCTTCCGGCTCCTCCACAAATGAGGCAAGTTCCTCATAGGATTCTTCGCCCTTTTGGTACTCCCCGTAGATTCCACGCAGCTTCCAGGCAGAAAAAATCAATGCGCCGGCTGCAAGAAGGATCCCTGCCAACAGCACCACCTTTTCTCCTTTTTTCATAGTTCTGATTTCGCTCCTTTCTCTGTTGGCAAAGGGGCTGACTGTGCAGCCCTCCTTGCGTAATAATAATCATCGATGCCTTTGATTTCGCCCTTCCAGTTGCCTTGCGCATCCTGATCCCAGACCATACGGCTGACCGGCAGGGATAATTCCTGACAGATCCCGTAGACTTTTCCACAGGCGTTCTGTATGATCCGCCGCTTTTCCGCCTTATACCTGCAGTAATCCGGCGTTCCCTTTTCTGTACAAAGGTTACATTTATGATAATGGCCGTCACAATCCGTTTTCAGTTTCTTATCCATATCAAACGCCTCGTACAGACATTTCATCTGTCTCTGCTGAAACTCTTCCAGGACCGGCCGCAGGCTCCGGTACATATTTACACCAGCCAGACAGATAAACGTGTGCCCGGACAGGTAATGAGCAATCGAGCCTTTCAGTCCCCCCTCGGTCAGATAAACTTTTTCTGTATCCAGATCTCCGATCACATGGACCGGGCTCCCGGAAGATACCCCATTTGGATAGCCCGCACTGGAAAACCAGAGATATTTGTTGTTATCCCTGGGGTGATCCAGACGGATCTGACACGCCTGGATCTTCCCGTCCATGGACTCCACAGGAACCAGGAAACCGGAGTTCTTCGTCTTGAAGTTCAGCGTCCAGCGTTCTTCCGTATCCCTGTAAAATCCCGGTACACCTTCCAACACGCAGCCGCTCTCCTGAAGCGTCTCCGCAATCTTATGCAGCCCGTACATCGGAACACTCCGGTAGCGCCGTTCTTTTATCTGTTCGATTGTAAGACCCCGTGAGATTAAGTTTTCCCTATGTACACTGTAAAGGGGAAGGCGATCCAGTAATTCCGTATAGGTACGATGCCGTTCATCCAACGACGCCAGCTTTGACTGCACAGGTTCTTCCTTTTCTTCCTGTACCCTTACTTGACGCACCTGCCGGTATTCCCCTTTATTCAATGCCTCCCGGATCTCCCGGTTTGCCTCAGAAAGTGTTACATGATGCAATTCCGCATAGAGTTTGAGCATCCCGCCGGATATATCGCAACGGTTGCAACGGAATACGTTTTTTGCCGGATTGATGTTAAGTCTCCCTTTGGTATCACCGCAGAAGGGGCAGTCATAGTAATTCCCCCGGCGCTTATGGAGCCGCAGGAGATGGACCACATCTAATATGTCATAATCAAAATCAGGCCCGTCATACATCCATGCCTGTCCTCCTTTCTCCCGCAGCCTTTTTGCAGACTGCGGGTATGATATGTCCGATTGATTATCCTGCCAGCGGAAGTGCCTGGTTTAAAAGTACCCTGGCTGCCGCCGGGATCAGGTTGTTATGCCCCCGGTAGCTGGTTGCGAAATAATCCAGGCTGGAGGGACTTTCCACTGCCACCTGTCCCATGGACTTACCGCCGAATTTTCCTTTGCCACCAATGACCACTGCTTTCGCCTGTTCATAGGTCATCCGGTTCACCAGCTCCTCCACAGGAAGATTTCCGTCCAGCGGAGTTTCCGGTGCAGCCGCTGCAGGTTTCATCTGCCGGACAGACGCTCCCATCATATTTCCCTGCGCCTGGGCCTGACGATAGAATTGGTTCATCATGCTCTGGTTGGGGTTGGATTCTGCCGTGTTTTCCGGATACACCGTATTTCCTGCAGGTGTATTCCCTGCATAGTGACTCTGGTTATTGCAGCCCGGCTGTCCGTCATAAACCGGCTGTCCCCCATAGGGAGAGACTCCTGCTTCCGGATACTGCATTGGTACGGGAATCCCCGCATCCACCTGCGCCGGATCATTGCTTTCTCCCACGTCCGCAAACTGGACACCATAACCCGCATCAGAGAGCGCACGTCCTACAGCGGCAGTCTCTGCCATCTCCAGGAACTTGTCACCAAACTTTGGATCCTCTGAGCGGAATTTCATGGAAAAAGCATTTGCAATATAATTCTCCTCTGCATCCGTGTGGTTCAGATAAACCTTTGCCTCCGCCAGCGCCGCATTTTCATTAAACCAAACAATCTTGCTGGCGATTCGCCCCAAAGGATTCGCCAGACGGAACCAGAGTTTCCGGTACTTCACATCCAGGTAAAGCTGGTCCTCCTGATCCTCCTGTTTGATCGTCCGGGCAAATTCCAGAGGTTCAAATCCCTCCACCCGGTTCAAAGCTGCCACTGCCTGATTTTTCTGATACAGTAATTCGTTCATACATCTGCTCCTTTCACAAACAGGGCAGGATATCCCTCTACATAAGGAATAGCCTGCCTTTCTTCAAAAGTGGAAATTATTTTTTATACCGCAAGCCGAAGCTGTTCCGGCTCACGCTCATTCAGGTACTGATAATAGTAACGGGTGATCCGCTCACCAAGTGCTGTATTGCGCCTGCCGGCATCATCCGTATGGACTGCCTGGCAGACTGCGTTCCATTGACCAACCAGATACACCTTTTTCTTTGCACGGGTAATACCTGTATACAGGATGTTCCGCTTCAGCATCATATAAAAGGCTCTTACCCAGGGGATGATAACAATATCGCACTCGGATCCCTGGGACTTGTGTATGGTAATTGCATTGGCGTGTTCGATCATCTCCAAATCTTCCGTCTCGTAGGTCACGATCCGTCCATCCGGAAATTCGATCACCGTTTTTGCGGCTCCGTCCTCATCCGTATAAAAATCCGTAATCCTTCCCAGGTCACCATTGCTGGCCATCAATGTATTCTTGTTCTGAAGCACCTTATCGCCTTCCCGGTAGGTCTGCCCTCCTGCGGACAGCTCCTTTTTCCCAGGACTTGGCGGATTGATCAGATCCTCCAGGCTCCGGTTCAGCTCGTTGGCGCCGTTTACCGTCTTTACCCGATAGGGTGTCAGGATCTGCACATGGTCCAGGCCGTTCCTTGCAACCTCTTCCTGGTAAAGCTGACGTACCATGGCTGCAGTCTCATCCGCCGAATTGCAGGAGACAAATTGAAAATCATCTCCAAATCCAAAATCCGTCCGGTTTGCCAGCATTTTACGGGCATTTAAGTGGATATTGCTGGTCTTACCCTGGCGGAATACCAGATCCAGCACTGTTACCGGGATCAGCCCGCAGCCGATCAACTGCCGGAACACATCACCGGCTCCCACAGAAGGGAGCTGATCTACGTCGCCTACCAGCAGGATACGGGAGGCAGGCTTTACCCTGCGGAAAAATTCATATCCCAAATGCATATCTACCATGGATACTTCATCCAGATTTAAGAAACCGGCTTCCAGGTATTCTACTGCGTCTTCATAATCTGTAAAGTCGCCCAGAAGCCCCAGAGCCATATGCATCGTTGAGGCGTCTTCATGCCCGGTGCTTTCTGCCATCCGGCGTGCCGCACGCCCCGTAGGAGCCATGAGCTGCACCTGTGTCCTGCAGACCTTGGCATGGATATAAAGGATGACCTTTAACACGGTGGTCTTCCCGGTTCCAGGTCCTCCGGTAATAATGCTGATCTGGTTCTGGAACACCATACGCACTGCCTGTTTTTGTCTCTCTGACAGAGTAATCGCCAGGGCAGTCTGGGCCTGCGCCAATTCCTTTTCGATGTCATACGCCTCGCCTTGATCCAGCAGGCGCCGGGCGATCATGGAAGCAGTCTGGTTTTCTTCTTCATACTGTTTCCTCACATACACCCGCTCGCCGTCTACCACAATGCTTTCCTGCATGACCAGCCGGTAGAGTACCCGCTGAATGTCCATTTCTGTCACTGCCTGATGCGGAAGATCCTGGTTCAGCATGGTATATGCCCGCTGGATCAGTTCCGGACGCTCCAGGTACAGATGCCCCTCCTCCTTCATAGCTGATTCCATGAGATAGGAGAGGCAGCCTGAAATCCGCATGGGATCGTTGAGTGCCTGGCAATTCTTCCGTCCGATGGCATCCACCGTTAAAAAGCCAAACCCTTTCACGGCACAGAGCTGATAGGGCCTGTGCCGGACGATCTCCACGGACTCGTTGCGGAATTTCTGCAGGATCAGGTTCACCTTTTTGGGGGTTACTTTATAAGGCGCCAGGAATGTCATGAGTTCCCGGAACACCTTATTTTTCCCGTAGGACTCCACAATCCCCTTCAGCTTTTTCTGGGAAATTCCTCTTACCTTCAGAAGCTCCTGGGGATGTTCCTCCATGATTTCCAGCGTATTAAGGCCAAATTCTTTGTAAATCGCCTCTGCAACTTTTGGCCCCACACCCTTTACAGAGCCGCAGGAGAGGTATCCTAAGATTCCCTCCTTCGTGCGTGGCACAATCTCCATGAAGTTTTCCACCTGATACTGCAGCCCATGGCTGGACTTTTCCCATTGTCCTTCCATTTCAATCTCTATCTGGTCAGACCGGGGCAAGTCAAAGCCTATGGCGGTAAACCCGATCACTTTCAGGCCCTGTAAGTATTTATCTCTGGCAGCAAGCGGTACAGAAGCGTCCTTTGTAGTAAACACCGCAATGGTGTATCCATTCTCCTCATTCTGAAATATGGTTTTCCGGTATCTGCACCGCATATTCAATCTCCTTCCATTCCCTGATCTGTTCCAGTTCAAAAGGTTTCCTTACCCCGTCGTACCAGTACACCTCCTTCCCGGAAGCAAAAGCATGGCGGATTTCCCCCTCCATACCGGAAGAGATCCTTCTTCCGCAGATAATCAGCACATCACACAGATCCAGAAACTGTTTCCCTATGGAAAGCGCCAGTTCCCGTTCCTCTGAGATTGTGTCATCCAACATCAAGGGAAGATAAGCATGAGAGGCAAATGTACGGCAATGATACAGTTCCTCCATCCGTTTCAGGTAAAACCTGGCCATTTCTATATTATGAATCCTTTGCTTTTTCTGCCGGTCAGACAGCGGAGAGCAGATATACGCTCTTTTTCCTTCTAACATCATGCGACCTCCTTTTTTAACCGGAAGATCCGGCTTTCTGTTTCCGTGGCATATTCATCATAAATATCCGGATGCTGTATTTTCAGCTTTTCAAGATTCTCTTTTCCGATCATCGTTCTTTTGGTCGGGTTAAACGTAATCCTGTAGCGGCTGGCCCCGTCTTCCAGAAATACCTTGCATCCCTGGCCCATCAGTTCCACAAAGGGAACACTGATCGCACGCTGTTCTGCGTCAATTTCCTTCTTGCGTTTCTCCAAACGGGATTTTTCTTCCGATAAAGTAAGATACTTTTCCAGGCTTTTGGAATCCAGCGTCGTGATTGGGATTTCCGGGATCGACTTATCAGCATAGCCGCTGTAACGGCGGATGCTGGCAAGCACCAGATCCGGTTTCCCCACCAGCGGCGGTTCCACCTTCTTCTCCACAAATTCACGCCAGAAATATCCTTCCTGCTCGATGATATCCTGCTCTTCCATGAGATCACGCTCCAGAGGACGGTATACAAAGTCGTTCTCGTTATTCCCCCACAGACACGCAATAAATGCATGACTGATGTTCACCACCGACATATAGTGCCGCACCTGATAGACATAGTGCTCCGGGATTTTCCCGTCATCCCACTTCTCTTTGGCGTTATAATTACAGGTTTTGCACTCCAGTATGGCAAAGCTGCCATCCGGCATACGCACAAAAAAATCTACGTCTGCCAGCATAAATGGGTATAGGGGATGACGGAACATGATCCGCACGGGAAACACCTCCAGGCCGGTTTTCTTAGAGAAAATCTCCGCTACCAGATCCTCCAGTCTGTGTCCAAATTCCTTGGCAACCCAGTTAGCTTCAGGTTCCTCAATCATCGGGGTAACGCCGATCTTGTCATAGTAAAGATCACGGCTGGTAACAAAAGGCGAGATTCCCATGATAGCGGCTACATCACTGCCTCCGATCCCCAGACGGCGGAATGCGAGCCATTGCTCTCTGGAAAGGGTACTGATATCTACGACCTGTTCCGGTTCATAATCCATTCGTAACGTCTGTTTCATAAGCTCCTCCTTAACACTTAACGGCGCCATATACATCAAATTCCTTCCAGTCCATAGCAAGGGCCCTGGTCAGGTTTTCCTCCATCCGCAAAAGCTGGCTGCCGGTAAATCCCTGGCAGGCGGCATAGAAGGGTGCCTCGTTCATGGCATAGTAAAGGTCATGGGCCGTGCAGGTCCGTTCCCCGTTCTGTGCCACATACATCTCCACCACTTCATTACGGATCGCCGCCTTGATTTTCAGCTTTTTCATCAGTAATCTTAAGCAGTTCACCGGGTTATGGATCTCGATTTCCAGAAGCGCTGCCAAACGCTCTGTGGCATCCTGATATCTTGCATACACTTCTTTCAAATTGTTGCGGTAATCCAGGATTGTGCTGTGGTTCCTGTGCGCCAGAGTGATCGGGCTTCCCAGGCTGAGCGTATGGTTGTTCCCGTCTGTCAGCAGCATAGGATACAGATTGACACCGCTGGCTGCGACATCAGAAGTGGTCAGGCGCAGCGCCGGTGTAAGATTCTTTCTGCTTACTCCGTACCGGTCCAGCGCATCCCTGTAGGTGTCCAGAAGCTCCTGGTTCCCGGAAAGCGTCCACATGGCACTCATGACGGAATGGTCATAGGTTCCGGAGCCTTCCAGATAAGCGCTTCCCTTGAAATTCGTGTGCAGATATTCGCTGGTCATCTCAAAGATTGCTTTCATGTCCAGTACGCTGTAATCATGGGCGTCTCCCCCGTGGACTGCAGAGACTTTTCCATCCGCAATCTTGATGAGGCATTCCCCTTTCGCTGCTTTCAGGCAGCAATTCACAACCTTTGCATAAGTTGCCAGATCCAGCTTTCGCAGGCCGTCCCCGCCGATACCGGCACGTCCTAAGATTGTCTGGATTGCACAGTTCCGGACCGGATATGCCTCGCCTCGTACCTTCAGTACAAGCCGGGTGTGCTTTTCCGTATCCTTCAGGATTTCCTCCATCTCTGCGTCTCCGTTATCCAGGTTGTCCGCCTCTTTTTCAAGCGGCACCAGCCGGAGGGCCCGGATGGGCTTGCGGATCCACTCTGAGGCTTTCCCTCTTCTTGAAAGAAAATCAAGCATCTCCTCTGCCGTGGCAAATGTCTTTTCAAAACCATCTGCGTAAACCATTGTTTCATTCATTGTTTCTTCCACCTTTCTTTAAAATAATTATCCATAAACAGCCGAAGCTGATTGTGGCAGGCCACATACATACACAAAAATCCGGCAGAAACATTTTCTTCCGGATAAACGGCAACAAAAAAGGATGAGCAGAGAAACCTCTTGTTTTCTCCATTCATCCTTTTCCAATCTGGTTCTTCACCGATAAAACAAAAAAAGTGCCACACAGCCATTTCAGGCATACGGTGACACTTCACTACAAACATAAACAACTTATGCCGGGAAAAGCTCCTGCTTTTCCTCTTCATGTACGGGATTTCTCAAAATCCCAAAACATGATCCCCCGCCGGGGAACGCATAAAAAAGAACTATATCAGTATAGTAGCACAGGATATAGGTGCTGTCAATTTGTTTTATACTATATATGGTATGCAATAACGGTATAAATATCCTATTTTGTGGTTTTTGTTTCCTCCTCGCTGACAAACGTGATCTGTCTTGCCATAAATTCCTCACAGCTTGTCAGAGTTTTTCCATGCTTCTTCAGTTCCTCACTGGCATTTTGATTACATCGTTCTTCAAAGATACATCCCTCACAGTTATTTGCCAGCGCCCTGCGGACCCATTTCAATTCTTCCTGCGTACCTATGATTTTCATTAAAAACACCTCATTAACATCATACCCTAAAACAGCGCTTCTATCACATTTTTTTGCAATCAGGTATATAGCAGTAAATTCCGGTTATATTCCGTAATATGAGCATTTATATAGTGAATAACTCTATTTTATTCCGTAATTTGCCGGAAGTAAATAGTTTAAAATCGAAGGAAGATGTAGGAAGAGAGGTGGATGACATGGAGAAAAAATTTATCGGTGACAGGATTACCGAACTGCGGATAAAAAAGAATGTATCCGAATATCAGATGAGCCTGGATCTCGGCAAAAACAAAAGTTACATCCAGTCCATTTCTTCCGGGCGCTCCCTGCCTACCATGGAGAACTTCCTGGAAATCTGCGAATATCTGGAAGTAACTCCCTGCCAGTTCTTCGATACAGCTCTTCACAATCTTCCTCTATACGAAAAAGCGGCTGACTTATTAAAGCAGCTCGACGATGAGGATATGATCGCTGTAATCAGTATACTACATCGGCTCGCTGCCAGACATAAATAATTTTCAAAGGCTGTCCACACGGGCAGCTTTTTTCTATTTTATTCTATTTTTTTACACATTCTGCATTTTCTCCGCTATTTTCCTTACAAATGGCAAAATAGAGTACCTTGAAAATTTCACACCCTCCCGGAAGAGGGATACGGGTGCCTGCAGATAGTGCAGCATGATGCGTGCCTGCAGGCTTTAAGATTGCACAGCAACGCCGAAGACGCGGCTTGGGAAGGCGCAGGAACTGGCTTCCAGGGAGATAGAGAAAAACGGTATCTTAAACATAACTATAATTTATTTTTGCAAGAGGTATCTGAACCTAAAGACCTTTTACTCAAATTCTGGTATAATAATGAACAGGTATTGAGAATGGTACTCTGTTCATGGAAAGGAGGGTTATGGTTACTGTAACGAAATCAGATTTAATTGCACTTGGATATGGTCCTTCTTTTGCTGCTGACATTATACGTGAGGCTAAAAAGTTAATGGTGGAAAAAGGACATACCTACTATCAGTCAAGAAAGCTGGACAGAGTTCCAAAAGAGGCCGTAGAAGAACTGCTCGGTATCAAACTTCCAGATGAGCAGTAATGACACACTTCTTGCAGAAATGTAAGGAGTAAACTTTATGGCAAAAGATCCAATTAAAAAAGCGGAAAACGGAACCTATTATTTCAGGGCAAACCTGGGCTATGATTCTGTAACCGGAAAGCAGATCCAGAAATACCGCAGCGGCTTTTCTACAAAAAAGGAGGCTCGTACAGAGTATTCCCGATTGGTGCTGGCGGCAGAAGAAGGACTGGCTATGGAAAAGAAACAGCCCTCGTTTAAGCAGTACATTGAGGAAATTTATCTTCCATGGTATAAAACGCAGGTCAAAGAAAGTACCTATAAAAACCGATTAAATACTATTGAAAAGCACTTTAAATTTTTTTACAGGAAAAAGGTTGCTGAAATAGAGCCGATTCATGTACAGGCATGGCAGCTGAAGCTGGCAAAAGAGTACAGTCCAAATTATGTACGGATTATCCAGGGCATGTTGTCGCTCGCTTTTGACCGTGCAATTATCCTTGGTCTTGCTTCAAAAAATCCGTCACGTATGGTCGGCAATATTAAGTCAAAAAAAGTGAAGATAGATTTCTGGACGCTGGATGAATTTCAGAAAGTCATTTCCCTTTTATACAAGGGTGACTACTATGAACATTATTTGTTCATCTGCTTCTGGCTCCTGTTCACAACAGGACTGCGGATCGGAGAGGCTGCTGCATTACAGTGGGATGACATTGATTTTGAAAGCGGAATAATCAGTGTAACCAAAACGCTGTATTACAAATCAATGACGGAATACAAATTTGTGGAACCCAAAACATCTGCCAGTGTCCGAACAGTTGTGCTTGATGATGATACTATCAGGGAATTAAAAGAGTGGAAAGAAGTACAGAAAAAAGTTTTGAAGGACTGTAACTTTGTACTAAGCTACAATGGGATTCCCACCAGCAAGCATACCCTGCCAAGAGCCCTGGAAAAGCTGGCAGGGCTTGCCGGCGTTCACCGAATTAAAATCCATGCTTTACGTCATTCTCATGTTGCACTCTTAATCAGCATGGGGGTGAATCCATTGATCATTAAAGACCGTCTCGGCCACGAAAAAATCCAGACGACTTTAGGGACCTATGGACATCTATATCCTAACAGCAACTTTGAGGTTGCTAAAATGTTAGGCGGAGTTATTAACTTCACACCTGCTACGGAAAGCGTGGCTGATTACACACACAATCAGTTCACCGCTTCTTATCACAGGCAAATGTAAAAATGCAATGATAATGCAATCCAGAGGCACCGGTGCCGGAAAAGCCCGTAAATAAAGGCTTTCTGGCCCACCGCCGACTATTCGAACTCAATCGTCCCCGGCGGCTTACTCGTACAATCATACACTACGCGATTCACGCCCTTCACCTCATTGACGATCCGATTCGTCACCTTATGCAGCACTTCCCACGGAATCTCCGCAGCCTCCGCCGTCATAAAGTCACTGGTCGTAACCGCTCTGAGGGCTACGGCATAGTCATAGGTTCTCTCATCACCCATAACTCCAACCGACCGCATATTGGTCAGAGCCGCAAAATACTGTCCCAGCCCTTTGTCGCAGCCGGCTTTTGCGATCTCCTCGCGGTAAATTGCGTCCGCATCCTGAACGATCTTTACTTTCTCTTCCGTCACTTCTCCGATGATCCGGATACCAAGACCCGGGCCTGGGAACGGCTGACGGCTTACCAGATACTCCGGAATGCCGAGCTCACGTCCTGCCGCACGAACTTCATCCTTGAACAGCAGTCTCAGCGGCTCCACGATTTCCTTGAAATCTACATAATCCGGCAGACCTCCCACGTTGTGGTGAGATTTGATGGTCGCGGATTTTCCAAGTCCGGATTCGATCACGTCCGGATAGATGGTTCCCTGTACCAGGAAATCCACAGCTCCGATCTTTTTCGCCTCTTCCTCGAAGACACGGATAAATTCTTCGCCGATGATCTTTCTCTTTGCCTCCGGCTCTGTCACGCCTTTCAGCTTCTCATAAAATCTCTGCTGTGCGTTGACACGGATAAAGTTCAGATCGTACGGGCCTTCCGGACCGAATACAGATTCTACCTCATCGCCTTCATTTTTTCTCAGCAGACCATGGTCTACAAACACACAGGTCAGCTGCTTACCGATTGCTTTTGCCAGAAGAACTGCTGCCACAGAGGAATCCACTCCGCCGGAGAGTGCACACAGCACTTTTCCGCTGCCGATCTTCTCACGCAGCTGGGCAATCGTTGTCTCTACAAAGGAATCCATGCGCCAGGTTCCTGTGCAGCCGCATACCTCATATACAAAGTTGGAAAGCATTTTCTTTCCTTCCTGGGTATGCATAACTTCCGGATGGAACTGTGTCGCATACAGTTTTCTTTCCGGGCATTCCATCGCCGCTACCGGACATACCGGGGTGGAAGCCGTGATCTGGAATCCTTCCGGCGCTTTGGAAATATAGTCAGTGTGGCTCATCCAGCAGATGGTCTTTCTCTCCACATTCTGGAAAAGTACGGAAGAAGCCTCCGTATCCACCTCTGTCTTTCCATATTCGCTGACCGGTGCGGTCTCCACCTTTCCCCCAAGCAGATATGCCATCAGCTGAGAACCGTAGCAGATTCCCATGATCGGGATGCCAAGTTCAAAAATCTCAGCGCTGCATCTTGGGGAGTCCTCTCCGTATACGCTGTTCGGTCCGCCGGTGAAAATGATTCCTTTCGGATTCATCTCACGGATCTTGTCCAGAGACAGGGTATAAGGATGAACTTCCGCATACACGTTACACTCGCGGACACGGCGGGCAATCAATTGATTGTACTGACCACCGAAATCCAGAACGATAATCATCTCTCGCTCCACGTTTGTTCCTCCTATGATCTCTATTTTGACACGCCGCCCGATGAAAAAAGCGGCAGTTCCTAACTATAATACCGATTATAAAAGATTTACGGGGGCTTGACAAGTCTCTGCCGCAAAATTCGCCGTATTCCCTTGCCTTCCCTCTTTTTTCGTAAAACTCTTGTGAAAATTTTCCCATCTTCCCAAAGGTTTGCTGTGCCTTACAGTTCCGCTGCCGTCTTCCTCTGCCAGTTTCCGCGCAGATACCTTACCAGGAAGCACACCGCGCGCACTGCCCAGTCGATGGTCATCGCCACCCACACGCCGAAAACTCCAAGACCTAAAACCTGTCCCAGCACGTAGCTGAGGCCGATACGGAAGATCCACATGGAGAAAATGGACAGCACCATGCAGAACGTTACGTCGTTGGACGCCCGAAGGGTATTGGGCAGGGAGAAGGACAGCGGCCAGATCAGCATGGTGCAGATTCCGTGATAGACCAGAATCTTTTCCGCCGTCTCGGTTGCTTCCGGTGACAGGCTGTACACGTTCAGGATCAGAGGAAGAACCAGGATCACTGCGATGCAGGAGAATACCAGTCCTGTGTAAATCAACTTGATCAGTTTTTTCGTATAATACCGCACCTGACCGTACTGATTGGCTCCCACACACTGGGCACAGACCGTCAGGATTGCATTTCCCATTGCCATTCCCGGCAGTGTCTGGAAAACAGCAATGGTATTGGATACGGCATTGGCCGCGATCGCTGCCGTGCCGAACTGAGTGACAAGACTCAGCACCAGGATTTTTCCAAGCTGGAACATACTGTTTTCCAATCCATTTGGCACACCGATCCGCAGGATTTTCTTCAGCGTCGGCCAGTGAAGCTTCCATACCACCGGCCGGGTCAGATGCAGAACATGGTCTGTTTTATAAGCTCTGGCAAGAATGACTACCGCCGCAAACATACGGGAGACCAGGGTAGGGATCGCCGCCCCCTCCACACCGAAATGAAAACCGTACAGCAGAATTCCATTTCCGATAATGTTGATCACATTCATAAGCAGGGATATTTTCATCGGTGTCTTTGAGTCACCCTGTGCGCGGAAAATGGCCGCTCCGGCATTATAAATGGAAATAAAAGGAATGGATGCGGATACGATCAGAAAATAGATGTTGCAGTTGTTCCATACATCCGGTTCGATATGGCCAAAGACCACATTCAGAATAAATGTGCGCAGCACATACATCAGTCCCATAACCAGAATGGACAGGATGCCGGTCGCAAGCACCAGCTGATCCGCCGCCTGACATGCCTGTTCCGGGCGTTTCTTGCCCAGATACTGTCCGCACACCACAGCGCCTCCAGTGGCAAGTGCGGTAAAAATATTGATCAGCAGGACAAAGATCGTGTCCACCAGGGACACGCCGGACACTGCCGCCTCTCCCACGCTGGATACCATGATAGAATCCGCCATTCCAACCGTAATGGCAAGCAGCTGTTCGACCAACAGCGGCAGGATCAGCCGCTTCAGATCCTGGTTAGAAAACAGATAAGTTTCATCTGCAGGTTTCGCTTTCATCGTTCTCCCCCTCGTACAAAAGATTACTCTTTCATCATATTAAAACCTGCGTAAAGAGAATTCAAGAGATTTGTAAAATTTTACCTGACAGTTCCGCCAGGAAAGAAAAAGCAGCCCCGCAGTCGCTTTCTTTTCTGCAACCGCGAAGCCGCTTTTCTTCCAAACTATGCTTTCATTCCTCTTTCACTTTATTTTCCCAAGCCATTCCTTGCTCTCTTTTTCTTCTACCCTGTCAACCCTTCTTCTATTCAATGCTCTTCACCAGCAGCAGAGACTGCATCGGCCGGATCTCATCGCCTTTCAGGTTATTCAGCTCACGGATCTCATCGGCAGTCGTATAAAATTTCTTTGCGATATCCCAGAGAGTATCGCCACTCTGCACCATATAGCAGACAATTCCCGGCATATTCTGTATCTTTTCCCTGTCCAGAGGATTTTCCTGGACGTACTGCATCACAGACTCCTTCTGCTGGTTCAGGACGATGGCATTCAGGTTGATCACTGCTTTTACCTCAATTTCATTGCTGTCCAGCATGGTGGCAGACAGCTGCTCCAGATCTGTTCGCAGGTAATACCGGCAGTTTTTGTCGATTCCTTCCGCTTCGATCACATGAGTAAACGGAATCGCCGCTTCCGCCGCATAAAATGGCATATCGTCATCGCTGACTATGTACAGGATTCTCAGTTCCACGATCCCCTGTACCTGGATTCCATTTTCCACCAGCTTTACCTCATCCAGCTTGATTTTTCCATCGCTGTGGCAAAGCTGAAGAATGCGGTTCTGTGGTCCACTGACAGAAATCCTGTCACCGACCCTGCATTTGGAATAGTTGCGGATCAGCAGGTTTTCAAGAACCTCCTCCTGGTTGACCGGAACACAATCCATCTTCGGTGTGTAGACATCCTGCAGCAGGGAAAGCGTTTCCTCCTGGTACAGTTTCATATCCAGTTCCAGAACTGCATCTGCCTGGAACGTCCGCTCTTCCCCATCCGCATCCGGCTGAACCTCTATATTCGCCTGTATCATAGATGCTTCGATATTGGGAATCATTTCCGCCGTACAGCCGGAGCACTCCACTTCCCCGTGAAATGGAATCGCCTGTTCCACCCACTGCAGCGGCTGTTCCCCGTCATCACCCGCATACAGGCAGAACAGAAACAGCTCGCCTTTGGCATTGATCTTATTTTCCTCCGGGCGCAGTTCCAGCCCCCGTACTTCCATATCTTTCCACAGAATCTCATGAATGTTTGGCTTGTTGGAGGCAAGCGTCACTGTCTCCTTGATCCGCAGCGTGTCTTTTTTCTGTACTCCCAGTTCCAATACCCGGAGCTCTTTCTTTTTCATGGAAATCCCTTCTCCATCCCGGAGCCCCACCGGCACCGGTGTGTCCCGGAGCTCTTCGATGGAGGTATCAAAGGTCACGACGGAACGAATATTCAGTTTTCGGGAATTAATCCTGTGAATGGTCAGATCTTCCAGATCCCATTTCAGGCAGACCTTATCTCCGCCCAGCAGACCGTCCAGATTGATCGTCTCATCGATGGGAAGTTCCCCCTTAAGACTGTGGATCCTTCTGCTTCCATCATCCGCCACATACAGAAGATGAAACACGAGACTGCCGAACACCCGGGCTTTTCCCTCCGAGACCTGGACGTCGGAAATCTCAACTTCCCCCTTTTTCTGAATCATCCTTCCCACATCTGGTTTCGCATCCGGAACATTAAAATCCTCGTCAAACGTCACCTGCGAAACCGCTTCGCTTTTTCTGCACATCTGATGTAAATTTCTCTTCACCAATTCCATAAGTCCGCTGCTCCTTCCTATCCTTCAAAAACCACGCTGGCATCCTCCCTCGCTTCCAGCTTCAGAACGATCGTGGGACAGGATCCGTCCCCTTTCTGTTCTTCCCGGGTTGCCGGTCCCTCCAGCGCTGTCTTCACATGAATAACCTCTCCTGCCGCATACAGGCTTTCCACCCGGATGCTGTATCCTCCGCTGTTCTGACGCCCATATCCCTTCATCAGATACAGAAACCCTCCGCTCTCGTAAGCGAGTGCAAACGGTTCCTGCCCCTGTTCTTCCAGTAACTTCCGCACTTCTTCCGGAAGATCCTCGTTTCCAAGCACGGTATATTCCACCTCTTTCACCTCTCCTTCCGATACATCCACGATCCTGCATCCCGCCAGCACCGGTATCAGAAGAAAGATAATCACCATTCGGATCATCCATCGCCCCATACTTCCCATCATCCTGTCTTTTCAGCCGTCTGCCATCTCTGTGAAGACGACGGGGGTTGGCAGACGAACCCTCTTTCTATCTATTTTATGCTCTACATTTCAAAATATGTTGCAAGCAAAAGGTAAATTACATATACTATTAGAAGAGTGTTTGAGAATAACGCAGAACTATGGCAAGCATTCATCACGATCTGTACCTTTGATACGCAGACCGTTTGAAAACATTGTACTTACGAAAACCTGCGGATATTCTCTCGGCTACTACAAAAGAAAAGGAGATTTTATTCGTGATTCGTTTTATCATCACCGTCTGTTTTGTGGTTCTCTATCTGATCGTGACAATCCCGGTGCTCCTTGCAATCTGGCTGATCGGACTGCGCAAACCGCAGGTTCGTGACAAGGTGGCGAGGGCGATGATCCGCTGGGCATTTTCCACCATACTGAAAATCGACGGCGTCACCATCACGGCGCTGGGACAGGAACGGATTCCCAAAGATCAGGCAGTTCTCTATATCGGAAACCATAGAAGCTTTTTTGATATCCTTCTGACTTATGTTCTGGTTCCCGATCTGACAGGATTTGTCGCAAAAAAAGAACTGTCCAAATTTCCGGTATTTAAGGTCTGGATGAAGTATATCCACTGCCTGTTTCTGGATCGTTCCGACATCAAAGAAGGTCTGAAAATGATCCTTGCCGGCGCAGAAAAGATCAAACAGGGCATTTCTATCTTCATCTTCCCGGAAGGCACACGCAGCAACGGACCGGATGAACTGGACATGCTGGAATTCCACAACGGTTCTCTGAAGATGGCGAGCAAAGCCAACTGCCCGATCGTTCCGGTTGCGCTGCTCAATACACGAAATATCTTTGAAGCACACTTTCCAAAAATCCGGAAAACCCATGTGGTGATTGAATTCGGCGAACCGATTATTCTCTCGGAGCTTTCCAAGGAGGATAAGAAAAATATCGGACCGTATACACAGAATGTTCTGAAAAACATGCTGAAAAAAAATAAGCCGATGGTGTAGTTGGGTGCAAAACGGACGAAAGAAGCCAGGGGCAGGTGGTCTGCGTGTACGGCGGGCGGCTGCAACGATGTGGAAAATCTAACCGTTCCGAAGCCCCTGCGGACGGGCACCGGAGCGATTCGCCAGGAAAGCTTTATGCTTTCCCTGCTCAGCGCTCCTCAGGCTCAGTGCGTGAGGCACTTCGCCTGACCCGTCCTCCGGGACTTCGGAACGTTAAGATTTTCTCACATCGTCGCAGATGCCCGCCGTACACGCAGACCACCTGCCCCTGGCTTCTTTCTGGTTTTTGGAACCGGGTAGTAGTGGTTATAAATTTTTTCTCTTTTGCAAATTGCTGAAACAACTTGCCTGTTTTTCCTGATTGCAAACACCTCTGCTATTATACGCTTATTAGAATTTAACCAGCAAAAATAAATAAATCCCTGAGCGGACCATGCATACATACATGTACAATAACTGTCTGTTGGAAAACAAGAAAATCCTAACATTTCGGAACCATTGGATTTTCCGCCCTACAGCTGCACATCGTATGTATCTGCCGCCTGCTCAGGAATTTTTTTTTTCGGCTTTGACCAATAAAAGGTTAGAGCGTGTTTGAAAATTCATCCCTGCAATCTGTGAAGCACATCTTGCGGAAAGTATTTTTCAAACACGCTCTGAAGCGTTCCTATCTGATCTATGATTAATTTTTTATTGTATACACACTACATTCAGGAATTGCCTTCACTGCTCTGCTGTTTTTCGCCGCCGTTTTGTTCCAGCCATTCTACGATTTTTCCGAATTCCATAAAGTGGGACGCTTTTACCAGCACGGTGTCTTCGTTTTGCAGAAGTTCCGGGAGTTTTTCCATGAGAGTATTTCTGTCTGCGAAATGGCAGATCTCCATTTCCGGGTTTGTCTCTCTCGCTGCATCGGCCATTGCCTGGCTGAGCGGTCCCGCGCAGTAAAGGGCGTCGATTCCGCTCTCGCCGGCACAGACGCCGACCTGGGCATGAAGTTCTTTTTCTTCTGCTCCCAGTTCTCCCATATCACCGAGTACCGCTACCCGTCTGCCCGGGCCGTCCTTCAGCACATTGAGGGACGCCTTCATGGAAACCGGATTTGCATTGTAGCAGTCGTCGATCACTGTATAGTTCTCTGTCTCAATGATATGAAATCTTCCTGCCACCGGCTGCAGACTCTCGATTCCGGCGCGGATTTCTTCCAGGGTCAGACCGTAAATCTGTCCCACTGCTGCGCCTGCCAGCGCATTGTAGACCATATGGCTGCCCGGCATGGGAATCTGCACCTGTACTGCTCCTTCTGGCGTATGCAGCATACAGCGGATTCCTCGGAATCCAAGGGGTTCGATCTGATCTGCATAGTAATTATTGTTCGCATCTATCCCAAACCGGATCGGTCGTATCCCGCGAATCTCGCCGACAGCAGCCAGTTTGTCATCGTCTCCGTTGAGAACGATATGCCCGTCATCCTTCAGAAAATCGAAAATTTCTGTTTTCGCTTTCAGGATTCCGTCTCTGTCTTTCAGATTTTCCAGATGGCACCAGCCGATATTGGTGAGTACCGCCGTGTCCGGCCGGGCAATTTTTGCCAGCCGGTGCATTTCTCCAAAGTCGCTGATTCCCATTTCCAGAACAGCAATCTCATCCTCGTCTCGCAGACGAAAAACAGTCAGTGGAAGACCCAGCTCATTGTTGAAGTTTCCCTCCGTCTTCAGGGTACGGTATCTCTGGGACAGGATTGCCGCGATCATTTCTTTGGTGCTGGTCTTTCCTACGCTTCCTGTGATCCCAACCACCGGAATATGAAGCTGCTGCAGATAAAATTCCGCAATCTCCTTCACCGCCTGCAGGGAGGACCGGATCTGGATATACGGATACTCTGCCTCCGGCAGTTCCCGCTCTGTCAGCGCTGCCAGCGCCCCCTGTTCCATTACCTGAGGAATAAAGCTGTGTCCGTCCACCCGTGCGCCGGGGATCGCCACAAACAGCGCTCCCTGCTCCACTTTTCTGCTGTCTGTCGTAATGGCAGACACTTCCTGTTCTCCCAGATCTGCCCCGCAGTTATGCAGGGTACCGCCGCATATCCGGGCGATTTCCTTTAATGTCAAACCTTTCATCTCTTTGCCTCCGCACTGTCTTTCCACCTTTTTCTACCGCTTCTCTTAAATGGTATTTGAAAATTCATTCCTGCAATCTGCACGCTCCAATCTGCCTACAGATCCGCAGACCAGTCGAAACGGTTTCTTATGCTTCATATTTTTTCAGAGAAAGCTGTACCAGATGGTCGCACAGATCCGCAAAATTCATTCCAAGTACCTGTGCTTCCTGTGGCAGAAGGCTGGTCGGCGTCATGCCCGGCAGGGTGTTTGCCTCCAGACAGTACATCGTTCCGTTCTCCGCCATCATAAAGTCCAGACGGCAGTAGCTTTCAATTCCAAGCGCTGCCGCTCCCTGCTCCGCATATCTCTGCATTTCCTGTGTCTGTTCCTCGGAAAGTTCTGCAGGACAGGTCTCGATCGTAGAACCTGCCTTGTATTTATTGGTGTAATCGTAAAAGCCTTCAATCGGAGCGATCTCAATGACCGGATAAGCTTTTCCATCCACCACGCCGACAGAAAACTCCCGCCCTTCGATATAAGACTCCACGATCAGTTCGTTTTCATAGGCAAAAGCCTGATCCAGCGCCTCTTTATATTCCTGCTCCGTGCGGGCAATATACACGCCCACGCTGGAACCTCCGCAGCACGGCTTCACCACAACCGGAAGGCTTATGTTATAATCCTCCAGTTTTGTGCTTCCCTCACCTTTTACCAGAGAGATGCCCTCCGGCGTTGGTACCTGATGGGCACGGAAGAACTGCTTGGTCAGCGTCTTGTCCATGGCGATCGCGCTGCTCAGATAACCGGTTCCCGTATAGCGGATCCCGAAGAGATCAAAGGCAGCCTGAACCTTTCCGTCTTCTCCGTTGGCGCCGTGAAGCGCCAGGAATACTACATCCGCATACTGGCACAGTTCCAGCACATTGGGACCGAAAAACTCCCGGCGTCCCGCCTGGATCTCCGCCAGACGTCCGTCAAAACTTCTCATATAAGCTGCCGCCTGATCGACATCATAGTCCTCCATAAAAAGCTCGTCATCGACCTGCGGAACCTCCACGCCGCAGAAAACATCCACCAGGATCGCCTGATGTCCTTTTTCCCGCAGCGCTTTGCAGACCATCGTACCGGATACGATGGAAACCTCACGCTCTGTGCTTGTTCCTCCCGCTAACACTACTATCTTCATAATATTTCCTCCAAAAACACAGAAGGCATTCCAAAACCGCTCCTGCTTCCGCTTCACGGTAGAACAAGCGCTGTTACGCCGTCTGTCCTTCCTTAGCTGCTGAAACACTGCATTTGAACGATTTCTGGAACACCTTCTTTTTTCTTTCAAGTGAATACCCGGTACAGTGTTCGCTGAATAACTGTACCGGAATGGCTGTGCCCGGTCAGCTCGCAGCAGAAGTATCCGTTGTATTCTTCTGTGTCGGCTGCGGGCCCACGACATCGTCCAGACTATAGTATACTATAACCGGGTCTCCAATTCCAACAGAATTATAAATTTTTTCCGCCGCGTCATAAGGCGTATTGACACATCCATGGGAACCGCTGGTCAGATAAATGTCTCCGCCGTAATCGGTCCGCCAGCTGGAATCATGAATGCCTACCTGATCGTTGAACGGAAGCCAGAACATGACATGTGCGGTATAGAGTGTAAAATCATAATCTGTCTTTTTCGCGTCGATCGCCCAGACACTTCCCGCCGGCGTATCGTAACCGGTCGCATGGCTTCCCGTTACAACCGGAGTTTCCACCACAAGCTGTCCATCTTTATAGCACCACATCTTCTGCTGGGAAATACAGATCTCTACATAAGTATCGCCGATATCGTTGCTGGAGCGGTCATTGGCGCTGTACAGATACACCGGCTCCATAGTTCCCTGGGTTCCTGCCTTCACCGCTTCCACCAGCGCTGCCGTTGTCTTGTCTTTGTTAATGACCCATCCGTAATCTCCGCCGCCTTTCAGCTCAATGGTCGGGCCGAGGCTGGTCTTGAACGTATGCGCCAGTCCGAAAGTATCTGTCTCGTATGCCATCTGTCTCACCCAGGAAGCAGCCTTAGTCTCATCGATGGTACAATTTCCCTCGGAATCCTGAACCAGCCACTCCTTGATCACGTCCCGGTTGACCACAAACTGGCTGTCCACAAAATCATATGTAATATTGGCTGAAGTCAGGGAGTTCATCTGATTCATCTGGTTGTTCAGCGTCTCATCCGTGGAAAGCACGGCAGGCTCCAAATACAGTCCTTGTTCTTCCAGATTCAGATCCGTTTTGCCGGTATCAATCGCTTCCTTGATTGCCTGCTCGGTTTCCTCCCGTTTCAGCGTATTTCCCTCCACTTCCGGGGTGATTTCAAAAGCCGTTCCGTTGTCGGTGATCTTCGCATCCTCCGGCGCCGTCACATTTTCCTCCTGGAAACATGCCAGTGCATCCACAAGCTGCGTCAACGTTTCCGCCGAATAAGAAATATTTGCCGCCATTTCATGCTCATTCTGACGAACCACATAAATCGGCCAGGCAAACGGGTTCTGCTCTTCCATCAAAGCTTCCACTTTTTTGTCATCCACATACTTCAGTTCCAGCTGATCACCGGTCAGCTGTTCCGTCTGTCCCCCGCGCTCCGTGAGCGTCAGCGTATAGCTCAGGATCTGGCTCTGAATCTTCTCTTTCACCTGATCCACAGACAGCCCCGCGCAGTTCAGTCCATTGATCACAGTCCTTGGAAAAAAATGAGAACTATAATAATAGCTGACTCCAAAATACACGCCCACTGCCGCCAGGACCAACGCTCCGGCAACGCTCACGGCAATTTTCTTTCCCTTGCTCATTTTCTTCATCTATACACTCCCTTTCTTATCAGAAACCGCTGCCTGCCTCTTGCTGCAAGTCCCGCAGCATCCCCTGCGCACTCCTGTGAACATTCAGCAGCCAAACCGTAACAGTTCAGCTGCCTGAGCTGTTACGCCGAATCGTTTTTTCTTTGCTTATCATAACATCATGGGACATTTCCGTAAAGTGATTTTCAAAACAGTAAGAAATATTTAAGCAACTATTCCATCAGGTCTGCGCATTTACTGCGCGGACCTGATGGAAACGTAGTGTCTTCGAGCATCCGCCCCATGGCGCAGCGATTTTACATGGGTGGATGCCGTAGTCAAAGACCCCGCAGCAAGCTACGGGGCATCAAACTTGCAGCGCAGCAGAGCTGCGGGGTATTTGACCCTCGCGGCAGTCGCCAAATGGACATGCAAGCATGTCCGTTTGGCTCGTTGCTCGCGGGAATAAAGAGGAACTGAATGAGAAATAACAGAAAGAATCTTTTTCTGTGTGCCGCTGCCGCAGCTGTCCTTGTGACAGGCTGCGGCAGACTGGATCGTGTGGATCAGACGACGGTCTACGCGGATCCGGACAACGGCGTGATCCAGGAGGCGATCGTCGAGGCATACGCAGAGGAAGATACTTATTCGGAAAGTGAACTGAAGGCCTTTGTCGAGGAGGACGCGGCGGCGTACAATGAGGAAACCGGAGAAGAATCGGTGACCGTTTCCGGGGTGAATATCTCCAAAGACCAGGTGGAAATCCAGCTGAGATATTCGGACTGCGAACAGTATGCCGGTTACCACCGGACCGATTTTTTCGCCGGAACCCTTGCGCAGGCGCAGGAAAAAGGATATGATTTTTCAGGAACCTTTCTGGATGCGGAAGGGACGGAAACAACCATTTCCGAAGTCCTTTCGGAACATCCGGATTATCATGTGGTGATCTTTGAGGAACCGATCCAGATCCTGACAGAATCGCCGGTGCTGTACGTTTCTTCCAACGTGACCATCACGTCGGAGACGACAGCCGAAGTGACAGAGGAAAATATCAATCAGGAGGTAGGCGTTGTGACTTCTGAGAAGGCATACGTCATCTATTGAGAGAACAGTCAAAATTGACTCTTGCGGCAGTCGCCAAATGGACATGCAAGCATGTCCGCTTGGCTCGTTGTCCGCAGAAATCAAAAAAGCAGACAGGAGTTTGAAAATTATGGAAAAGACAATGGATAAGATTGTGGCTCTGGCGAAATCCAGAGGCTTCGTGTATCCGGGTTCTGAAATCTACGGCGGACTTGCCAATACCTGGGATTACGGCCCGCTGGGAGTGGAACTGAAGAACAATGTAAAGAGAGCATGGTGGCAGAAATTCATCATGGAGAACCCATACAACGTGGGCGTGGACTGTGCGATCCTGATGAACCCGCAGACATGGGTGGCTTCCGGACATCTGGGCGGATTCTCTGATCCGCTGATGGACTGCCGTGAGTGCCATGAGCGTTTCCGTGCCGATAAAGTGATCGAGGACTATGCGGCAGAGAAAGGCATCCAGCTGGAAGGCAGCGTGGACGCCTGGAGCCAGGAGCAGATGAAGAACTTCATCGAGGAACACCAGATTCCGTGTCCGACCTGCGGAAAGCATAATTTCACCGATATCCGTCAGTTCAACCTGATGTTCAAGACGTTCCAGGGTGTTACCGAGGATGCGAAGAACACCGTATATCTTCGTCCGGAGACTGCACAGGGTATCTTTGTAAACTTCAAGAACGTGCAGAGAACTTCCAGAAAGAAAATTCCGTTCGGAATCGGACAGATCGGTAAATCTTTCCGCAACGAGATCACTCCTGGAAACTTTACGTTCCGTACCCGTGAGTTCGAGCAGATGGAGCTTGAATTTTTCTGCGAGCCGGACACAGATCTGGAATGGTTTGCGTACTGGAAACAGTTCTGTCTGGACTGGCTGCATAACCTGGGACTGAAAGACGATGAGGTACGTTACCGTGACCATGAGAAGGAAGAACTGAGCTTCTACAGCAAGGCGACCACTGACGTGGAATTCCTGTTCCCGTTCGGATGGGGCGAGCTGTGGGGAATCGCAGACCGTACCGATTATGACTTGACCTGTCATCAGAATATTTCCGGACAGGATCTGACCTACTTTGACGATACAAAGAACAAGAAATATCTTCCGTATGTTATCGAGCCGTCTCTGGGCGCGGACCGTATGGTTCTGGCGTTCCTGTGCAGCGCTTATGATGAGGAAGTTCTGGATGCAGAGAAGAATGATGTGCGTACCGTGCTTCATTTCCATCCGGCGCTGGCTCCGGTGAAGATCGGTGTGCTGCCGCTCTCCAAGAAACTGAACGAGGGCGCGGAGAAAATCTTCGCTCAGCTGTCCAAGAAGTATAACTGCGAGTTTGATGACCGCGGAAACATCGGAAAGAGATACCGCCGTCAGGACGAGATCGGAACACCGTTCTGCGTGACCTACGATTTCGATTCCGAGAACGACGGAGCGGTAACCGTCCGCGACCGTGATACGATGGAGCAGGAGAGAATCAAGATTGAGGATCTGGATGCTTACTTTGCGGAGAAGTTTGTGTTCTGATGCATAATTGAAAATTGACTTTTTGAAATGAGAGTAGAAACCCTCGCCATGATATGTGCCTGATTTGCAGGCGCGTGTTGTGGCGGGGGTTTTGTTGAAAATAGAGAAAGTTTTAAAGAAAATAAAGAAAAGTATGATAAATAATTGACATACATTATAATATAAAATATAATTCGAATAGAATAGCGAAAAAGTATTAAAAATAAAAAATGTACGAAAAGTTATATGATAATAATTATATGCAAACCAGTGTATCTGTGAATGAAAAGAAATCAGAGCGTGCTTGCAGATTACAGGAATGAATTTTCAAACGCGCTATAGGAGGGATGTCCGATGGAGAGGTTAAGATCAGAGTAGTCGTTCAGTCAACGGAACGGCAGCAGATTTGGAAATGAAACTGAGAGAAACGGGAGCGCCGACGATTTCTTTTTACGGCTGCTTTCTTACGCCGATTTGCAGGGGGAATTCTATTATGAAAACTATGAAAACAAGGACAAAACAAATGAAGGGATTGGTAATCAGCTGGATCCTGCTGTATGTGGCAAACAGAATCATAAATGCAGTGATGCCTGCCGTGCAGCAAAGTACTCAAAGTGGAGTAACGAGCTATTTCAATGTAGGTGATCTGCTGGGTACGGCAGCTTCTGTTGTTCTGCTTGTATTGGAGGTTAAGATCCTGTTCAGCAAGGTGAGTGTGGAAGAACCGCATAAGCTGAAAATCAAGCATCTGAAAGCTATCGTGATTTTTATGCTGGTATTAAATATAGGAATGGCATTGGTAAATCCAGCAATCCTTCTCTATATTTACTCGAACTCAATGGAAGCGCTTGAGTCGGCGGTTTTAAAAGTGAATCTGGCAGTCGCCGCGGTAAGCAATATCCTTCGTGTGATCATTTGTTACAGAGTTTTGGTCAGTAAAGCGGAATTTGATGTGCAGGAAGAAGCCGGGAAGGTATAGACGGGCATCTTTTGGTATGTGATGCAGCAGTTGGTCTTCTGCGTTGATTTATGGAGAGACAGGATTATGAAAACAAGGACAAAACAAATGAAAGGTTTAGTAATTCTCTGGCTATTATTGAACGTAGCCAGCGCAATTTTAAATCTAGTGATGCCTGCTGCACAGTTCAGTATTCGAAGCGGAATAACGTTATATTACAGTGTAGGGGTTCTGCTGGGGGTGGCAGCAGTTATTGTCATGCTTGTATTGGAGTTTAAGATATTGAACAGTAAGGTGGGGATGGAAGAACACAAAAAGTTGACAATCAGGAATTTGAAAGTTATCGTCGTTCTTGATCTTGTAATAAGTTTAGGATTTTCTGTAATCTTCGCTTTTTTTGTTATAATTCCAAACGAAGTGATTGAGTCTGCATTTCTTATTGCGAGTCAGGCAGTTGACCCGGTAAGTGGTATCATTCATGTGATCATTTTTTGCAGAGTTTTGGTCAGCAAAACGGAATTTGATATACAGGAAGAAGCTGGGATGGCATAGACTGAGGTTGCTCGGTATATGATGCAGCAGCTGTTCTTTTTGGGAAGGGGGTGCTGGGATGCGTGCGAAGAAAGTGACAGGTATTATTTTAGGATGTGCCATATGCTTAAATGGATGCAGTTCAGCAGAAACAAAGAATATAACCATGGATGATCTGCTGTCGGATGTCGGTATGCCTCAGGAAGAATTTTGTTCCAAATGGGGAATTTCCGAAAAAGAAATGAAGACGGATGGTGCAGGAACCAACTATACGGAACTGACAGCTGAGATCGAGGGACAGGAGTACACGGTTCAAGCAGTCTTTGTTTCAGAACGGGCAGATTTCAAAATTATCTCTCCGATGGATACCGAAGAGGAAAAGGCAGACACAGAAGAATTCTTTTCGCAGATTTATGCATTTATGAATGAGAAGTTTGAGAGTTATTCCCAGAATTCAGAGGAAGTCAACGGAGAGCAAGAAGACATAGACTTTTCGGAAGAAAGCGATTGGAACACTGCAGGCTGTTGGCAGATGTCTTCGGAAGATTCAGGGTTGGAGGAGGACACGGCATTTTATGTTTTCAGTCCGATGAAATATGAAGAAGATGGGAAGACAACCGCTGCATTGGATATTCAGAGAAACAGAACCTTTTCTCTGGATGATGTTTCGGATACACCGGAAGAAGCAAAGGAGGGCGTATATTTCAACAATGAAGGCGTTCTTGAAATGATGAAGCAAAGTTCGGAATAAAAGCAGGAAGATAAGGTTTTAATGGACGAAGATATGTTGAAAAATACAAATTACTTATTAAGTTTTTCTGAGGCTGCCGTGGAAGACCAGCGTTCTTCCCCGGCAGCCTCTTTTGGCTCTGGTTTTGCTGCTTTAATCAAGACATTGCATCAGATATAATCCGTTTGCGTCTGCGTCGTCCAATACCAAAAGAAATCCGTCGTATTTATCATCCGCGTATCTTTTCAGAAGTATGTACGGACCTTCCGGACTTTGTCCATTCCTTCGATCACAAACATCTGGGCATCCCCGAGATCATATTGGGGGCCATACCCGTTCTCGAGCAGAAACGTATTATACTTTGAATAAAGGGCATCTATAGTGTCCAGCAGGTTGGCAAGGTGATAGTTCAGGCTGCCCCGCCAGACAAACGTATATCTGTTTGCGTTTGCTTCTATCTTTGTCCCATCAATGTAGAGCTCTTTCAGCGTAATAAGGCCTTCCTTTTCCAGACGGCGCATGAACTGGTAATTCAATTCATCCAGAACTTCTCCCGTCAGCTTCTTCCCTTTAAAATCGTAAAAAACATCCCGCTGGGGCTTCTGCCCTTTGGTCAGCCAGATAAAGGCAAGGTCTCTCTGGCATAAGTCTACAATACGGTCAACAGCCCGGACCCCGCGCATGTTTGCGTAGGTAACAACAGCATACAGCATGATTGGGTTAAACCCGGTTCTTCCCTTATCTGAATAACAGGCCAGCAGGCCTGAAAAATCTAATTCCTCCATCAC
>OLQE01000170.1_pt1 | contig 59577 bp, 48 predicted proteins | sample 1643161 | NCBI WGS metagenome assembly OLQE01 (sample SAMEA3136650, study PRJEB25190) | human gut metagenome
CCTTATCATGCAAGCATGAACGGCTTTTTGACCTTTTGACCCTGGCATCATCATATTATATAAACTCCCGCCGGAGTATATATCTCTTCTACTTTTTCATCTTCGGATCCAATGCATCCCGAAGTCCGTCACCAAAAAGGTTGAATGACAGGATGATCAGACTGATGAGTACTGCCGGAAAAACTACCCGGTAGGGATAACTGCTGATACCATTCAGCGCCTCGGAGGTCAGGGAGCCAAGGCTCGCCATCGGAGCAGATACGCCGATCCCGAGGTAACTTAAGAAGGCCTCTGTAAAGATAGCTGAGGGGATCTGAAGCATTACCGTGGCAATGAGCTGACCGATGCAGTTCGGAAGCAGATGTTCCCGGATCATCGTCGCCCTTCCGCAGCCCAGTGCCTCAGCGGCGGTAACGAAATCCAGCGTCTTCAGCTGAAGGATCTGACCACGGACGATCCGGGCCATACCTACCCAGTAAAGGCAGCCATAAACGATAAAAATAGCGATCAGGCCGGAACCGATCTTCTGCAGGCCATGGAAGGCTGGCACCGTGTCAATGAGATTCTGCAGTGGTTCGCTGATGACCATTTTGATGACAACAATAAGAAGGATCTCCGGAACGGAATAAATGATATCCACGATACGCATCATAAAGATATCCACCTTACCGCCGACAAGACCGGAAATGGCTCCATAAATACTTCCCACGATCATAACGATCACAGCGGACACCAGACCGACGATCATGGAGATCCTGGTTCCGATCATACAGCGGACCAGAATGTCACGTCCCAGACGGTCGGTGCCGAAGGGATGTCTGAAACAGGGCCACAAAGCTTCGTCTCCTCTTACCTGCTGATCGTAGGAATAGGGTGAAAGCATCGGACCGACAAAGGCAAAAATAAACATGATCACAATGAGCACCAGCGCTACCATGGCGATCTTATTGGATCTCAGGCGGATCCAGCTGGCTTTCCAGTAGCCGATCTCCTCTGTCTCCAGGGATTCTTCTTTAAAATAATTCTCATCCAGCGGTGCGAAATCGTCCGGTGAGATTTTGTTCTGTAGGCTTAAAATATTTTTCATGGCTTCTTCCTTTAATCCAACTGTATTCTCGGGTCAACGATTTTATAGAGGATATCGCATATCAGGTTCATGAACACGATCAGTGCGGAATAAAAGATCGTCACACCCATGATCATGGTGTAATCTCTGCTGCTGATGGAGCTTACAAAATACCGGCCGAGTCCCGGTACGCTGAATACGCTCTCTGCCACGAAACCACCGGTCAGAATGGAAGCTGTCAGAGGCCCCAGATACGTAATGACCGGAATCAGTGAATTTTTCAGTGCGTGAATGAATACCACAACGAATTCTGACATTCCCTTGGCCCGTTCCGTCCGGAGATAGTCCTGATTCATGACCTCCAGAATACTGGCTCTCGTAAGACGCGTCAGATAAGAGGTCGGGTAGATCGCCAGCGTCAGCATCGGCATAAGCCAGCCGCCGGGCTTATTGTAATTGACCGGAAGAACCTTTAAGTTGACTGCCAGAAGGATCATCAGCCCGGAAGCGATCACATAACCCGGCATGGATATCCCGACAGAGGAAAGAACACGAATGACTGCATCTGGCAGCTTATCCTTACAGAGTCCTGCAATACAGCCCAGGATAATTCCACACACGATGGCAAGAAGCAAGGCTCGTACACCCAGGCTCATAGAAACCTGAAACGATTCAAAAATGATGTCTTTTACTGCACGGCCCTTCTGCAGTACATAACTGGTTCCCATATCCCCGTGCAGAAGATTGGTGAGATATTTTCCATACTGCACATATACCGGCTGATCCAGTCCGTACTTGGCAATGAGGATCGCCCTGTTCTCCTCAGAAGCCTTCTCTGACATGAAGGGGTCACCGGGCATCAGATTCATCAGGAAATAAGTGATGGTAATAATAGCGAAAAGACTGACCAGTGCCAGCAGGATCCGCTTTACAATGTATCTTGAAGTCTGCATTTTTATTCTCCTTACTTTTTATGCATTATGGCAGGCGGCAAAGTGTCCGGGTGTGATCTCCCGGAGTGCCGGCATGCTTTCCGCACAGGCCTTTCCTGCCTTCGGGCACCTCGTCCGGAACGGGCAGCCTGACGGAGGATTCAAGGGGCTTGGCACCTCTCCCTCCAGCCGGATCCGCTTTCTCGCTGCGGAAAGATCCGGATCCGCAATGGGAATTGCCGAAAGAAGCATCTCCGTATAAGGATGAATGGGGCTGCGGTAAAGCTCTGCGCTCTCTGCCAGCTCTACCATATGGCCCAGATACATAACACCGATCCGGTTGCTGATGTGTTTTACGATCGCCAGATCGTGGGCAATAAAAAGATAAGTCAGTTTTCTTGTCTCCTGCAGTTCCTCCAGCATATTGATGATCTGTGCCTGAATGGAAACATCCAGAGCCGACACCGGTTCGTCACAGATGATAAACCCTGGATTTACAGCCAGCGCCCGGGCAATACCGATACGCTGTCTCTGGCCTCCCGAAAATTCATGGGGGAAACGGTTGTAAAATTCCGCATTCAGGCCAACCAGCTTCATAAGCTCCAGGATTTTTTCTTTCCGTTCTTCCTTGCTCTTACAGAGTTTCTGCAGATCCATCGCTTCTCCGATGATATCTGAAACGGTCTTTCTGGGATCCAGAGATGCGTAAGGGTCCTGGAAAACGATCTGCATCTTTTTCCGGTATTCCTTCATGTTTTTACCGATGATGGATTCACCCTCATAAATAATGTCTCCGGAGGTAGGTTCTTCCAGTCTGAGGACCGCCCTTCCAAGTGTTGTCTTTCCGCAGCCGCTTTCACCTACGATCCCGAGGGTCTCACCCTTCCGGATGAAAAAGCTCACATCATCGACTGCTTTCAGTTCCGTCTTTTTGATAAATCCGGTTCTCACCGGATAATATTTTTTGAGATTTTTTACTTCCAGCAGAATCTCTCCGCTTTCCACATTTTTCTTTTCCATGCTCTATCATCCCATCCTTCAAGTATTCTGCATCGCTTTTTTGATCACCTGCCAGCAGGACGCCTTATGGGTCTCATCCAGCTCGTATTCCGGCGGCTCCTCCCGGACGCAGATTTTCATGGCACAGCTGCAGCGGGGAGCAAACGCACACCCCGGCTTCACCGCACTCATGTCCGGCGGATTTCCCTTGATGGGTTTGAGTTTCTCGTTCACATCGCTCTCCAGCCTTGGTACGGAAGCCAGAAGGCCTTCCGTATAAGGATGACATCTTTCATAAAAGATCTGGCGGCTCTTTCCTTCCTCCACGATCTTGCCCGCATACATGACAATGATCTTGTCGCAGATCTCGGAAACCACGCCAAGGTCATGCGTAATGAAAATGATCGCCATTCCCAGTTTCTCTTTCAGATCTTTTAACAGTTCTACGATCTGTGCCTGGATCGTCACATCCAGAGCCGTCGTCGGTTCGTCTGCAATCAAAAGCTCCGGATCACAGGAAAGTGCCATGGCGATCATGACTCTCTGACGCATACCGCCGGAAAATTCATAAGGATACTGTTTGATCCGCCGTTCCGGCTGATTGATGCCGACAAGTGTTAAAAGCTCGATCATCCTTGCTTTCCGCGCTGCAGCATCCAGTGTCGTATGCTTTTTCAACGACTCGTTCAGCTGATATTCTACAGTAAACAGAGGATCCAGAGAGGTCATTGGGTCCTGGAAGATCATGGCGATCTTATTTCCCCGAAGCTCCTGCAGCTCCTTTTTATTCATTTTCAAAATGTCTTTTCCGTGGAAAAGGATCTCGCCGGTCTTTACCCTTCCGGTATCCGGGGTCAGGCGTAAGATCCCATGGCTGGATACGGACTTTCCGCTTCCAGACTCTCCGACGATTCCAAGCACTTCGCCCTTATGCAGGGTATAACTGATTCCGCGAACTGCCTGGATCTCACCTGATTTATTGAAAAAGGAAATGGAAAGATCTTTCATCTCCAGTATGACTTCCTGCTTTTTTTCCTCCATAATGCCTCCGTACTTTTAAGAGCCTTCCTGTCACTGATACTTTTATATGGAAAAACGCAGGCAGTCCGGCCCCGAATGGCTCAGACCCCTGCGTCTGTAACTCTTTTTTTTAATTTCTGCTATTGTAATACCAACCGGTATTTTCTGTCAAGAGTTTTTTAGAATACATGTATACAATCAGCGGTGAAAATTTTAAGCGCTGATTCTGCTCGCAGGAATCGGCGCTTGAAATTTGAGCCGCGCCCAGGGACAGAAGGAGCGATTTACGCAGTAAATCAGCGGATTCCGTCCCTGAATCAGGATTGCCGGAGCTGCCCCCGCAGCGTAAGCAATCCGTGTTGTATCACAACGTTCCAGAACACATCCAACAAACTTTTCTCCCCTACAGCAAATGCCGAAACGGCCGGATGATCACCCGGAGCGCCCCGTAAATTCCTTTCTTGGTCCCGGTCATCTCGACTTCCTGAAACGCCTTCCCTTCTGTTTCCGTCCCATCCGGCAGCACTTCCCGGCTTTTCTCCATGTATCCCTCATTCATTTGCCGTAAATGCTGATTCAATTCCTGGCTGTCGATCGCCAGCATCAGTTCCGTATCCAGATAGGTGCTCCTCATATCCCAGTTATAGGATCCTACGATCGAAAGCCGGTCATCCACCACGATCGTCTTTGTATGGACCGCTGCTTCATTCATAAGTTCATAGACCGAACAGCCCGTACCCAGGATCTTCTTTTTGTTGTTGAGATAATCTGTACAGCCCCAGGGATTGGAGCCTTTCTCCACCGCGTTGAGTATGATCCTCGTATCCGCATGGGATGCGGCTTTCTCCATCACCTCATACATGGCTTTATCTGCAATGACATAAGGGGTCTGTATAAGGATGTCTTTTCCGTTTTCCAGCAGTTTTTCCATTGCAAAAAGCATCATGGGTTCATGCTTTTCTGCTCTGGTCCCATTATGGATGAGCGTGATACTCTCGACTGGATATGTTTCCTCTGTCCAGTCCGTATCTGCTGCCTGAGAAAGCTCCGGGTACTTTTCACAGATTTCTTTGTAACGCTCCAGAAACTTTGCTCCTGCCATTTCTTTTTTCTCTGCTTTCAGAGAGAATTTCTTTGCTTTGACGCAGTTTTCCTCCCAGATGGAAGAAAAGTACTCTTCCAGTTCCAGAAAAGACGCTCCCTCACCGGTTTTCGTTTCATATACAAAAATCTCACGGTCCTCATTGATCCCTGTCTTTCGGTCACCGAGAAAAATATCATTGGAATTTCTGCCGCCCAGAAGATACATCTGTTCATCTGTAATGAGATATTTGTCATGCATCCGGTAATTCACGTTCAGGATATGGAGTGCATCGATGGGATTGTAGATCCTCAGCTCTACATTTTCATGCGTGCAAAGTGCACGGAAACGTTCACTCCGCTCCAGATACAGAAATTCATTCATCCCGTCCAGCAGGAGCTTCACCTTCACGCCCCGCTCCGCGGCCGCATAAAAAGCTGCCATCATATCACTTCCGCTTTCATCCTCACGGAAATCAAACGTGGCAAATACAACTTCTTCCTTCGCCGCTTCGATCATCCGCAGACGAAGAAGCAAAGCTTCCTCGTTGTCATCAATACAGGCAATGCGTTCCTTCTCTTCTGAAACTGTGTTTTTTCCCTTTGACGTATTTTCTGCTGTTCCACTTTTTTCCATCCCTTCCCGGATCCTGCCGACGTTTTCTTCCAGACATTTCCGGTTTTCTTCCGAAAGTTTCACCGGACGCAGCGGTTCCAGGATATTCACTGCAACAATCACAAGGATCAAGATCAGGATCACCTGTAACAGTCTGAAAACTAATTTCTTCATACACTTCTCCTTTCATCCCTTCCAACTAGCGCTGAGGCTTTGTAAAGCGGACATTCGCAATCCGCTTCGCTACTTGCCCATGAACGCAGTCGCTTCGCGATCTGTCAATGGGCTGGTTATTTCAAAAACACTGTACTAAGATTGAATGGTACTATAGCGTATTGTAAAAAGAACGTCAAGTATAAAATGAGCTGCCGCATATTCGTGCGACAGCTCTCTTTCCTTACTCAATATCCGGAAGCTCTGTATTTCCGATTCCGCGTTCTGTATGGTAAGTACAATTCTCAAAATTTACGCTGTAACCATTTGTACAGGAACAGTCTCCCAAGATTCCGCCCATGCTCGCTTTCCAGTATGTTTCTGCTGCTTTTTGGAATTCTTCTTCGGTTACACCGTCTCCTTTCTTCGGTTTCTCATAGCTGAGATCTCCGGTGTTCACACAGTTGCTGATCCGGACAAGTGCGTCTTTTTTATTGATTTCCTGCCCATCCGGCTGATCTGCGTCAACAGATAGCAGGACTGCTTCACCGATCCTGCCGACGATTCCACCACCCATAACAGACAGGGTAAAGAGACTTGCATCTTCTTTTTCACCCTCGTCATTCTCCGTTTTAAGATCCGTTTCTCCCATGACCCAGGGATCTGTGAAAGAAATTTTTCCGCTGTTTTCACAGCCATCCATGACGGTCTGTGTCTGCATAAAGCCATCCACTGCAAGAATACCGCCGATATAGCCATTCGTCGTCGATGAAGAGAGATTTCCGCTGTTTTTACAATTCTGAATGGAAAAAGAGGTGGCTGCCGTATCTGTCTTATAATAAGCTGTAAAACCTGCGATCCCTCCTACATTTCCTTCAGAAGTGATGTCTGCTGTATTTTCACAGTTCTCAAGATCCAGCTGCCAGTCATCACCCATATTTGCCGTATAACAGAGAATACCTGCGGCATTCTGTCCGGATGAGAGGATCTTTCCATGATTGGCATTACCTGAAAGCAGCACCTTTCCCTTCTGCATCACCAGTTCATAGACGATTCCGGCGCCTTCTCCCTCTGTAAAATCGGTTTCATTTGTACAGTTGGCAATCGTGAGGGTATTATCTGCTTTAACCCCTGCATCTGCTGCAATTCCGGCATAATAATGATTTGCCGAAAATACCTTTCCTGTATTCTTACAGTTCTCAATCGTCACCGCATATCTGGGGTCTGCCAGATCTATAGTCCCCACGATCCCGCCTGTGTTGGCGCTGTCAGCCACAACCGTTCCGGTGTTTTCACAGTCACGGATCACGCCATCCTCTCCCAGAACAGCCACAACAAAGCTTCCTGCAATTCCTCCTATGGACAAGGCTGCGGTGCCAAGTTCTTCTCTCTCTTCCGCTGCTGCTTTTGCTTCCACGGTTCCTTCATTTGTGCAGCCTGTAATCCTGGCAGAGTTCGTACCTGCAATTCCGCCTGCCGCCAATGCAGACTGGCAGCCGTTTTCGACCTCTATCGTTCCCTTATTGATACAGTTTGCAATTCCTTCAAAAGCATCCGCACTCTCATCACCTGTACCAACGACCGCGGATGAAAAATCTCCTGCGATTCCTCCCAGATAAGCCTGTCCACTCTGACCATTCTGCAAATTTTTCGCCGCATTCACGGTTCCGGTAAACGCACAGCCACTGATCGTACCGGATGCGCTTCCTGCAATTCCGCCATAATATCCATCGTATCCGATCAGTTTTCCGTCCACGGTACAGTCAAGGATCTGCGTTTTCGATGCCATGCCCGCAATTCCTCCCACTCTGGAACGTTCTCCGGACACCTCGATGTATACCTCTGTCAGGTTCAGGTTTTTGATCGTACCCTGATACACAGATGCAAACAATCCACCGTAGTCAGAGGAATCCTCCTCATTGCTTTCCTCAATATCTCTGTTCAGATACAAGCCGCTGATTACATGCCCGTTTCCATCGAAGACACCGGTAAAGGCTGCTTCTGTTCCGATTGGCTTCCAGTCATAGGCCGGCCTCTCTTCCCCCCAGTTTTTATAATTAGAAACATCGTTAAGGCTGATATCGGCTGTCAGGATATAATGTTTTCCCCGATAGTCATTGAGCGCATCCTCCGCCAGAAGATTTGTAAGATACTGCAGTTCCTCCGCCGAACTGATCTCGTAAGGTGCACTCTCACTTCCATCTCCGCCCGAGAATGCAGAGGCTGCCTTACGATATACTGCCTCCCCAACCTCCCGATGCTGATGCTCGTATTTCTCAAGGATACTTTCTTCCTGCACCGTATCATCTGCTTTGACAAAAGTTCCTGTCATCGTAGTCAGAACGCTGAGGCAAAGCACTGCTGTTATCCATTTCTTTTTCATTTTCTTCTCCTTGTAGGGCATATTTTATTTTTCTTCTCTTTATCATCACGGAGGATCCATCTCCAACGAAAATCATTTGCTTTCCTTTCTTCTTCAGTGCTATACTTCTTACAGTGATCATCATAGAAAGGATTCTTTTTACTATGCTAAAACATTCATCTGGATATACATTGAAAAAAATCAAAGACTCCTGGCTTCTTCTTCCATTTGGCCAGCAGGTGACTGACCGGCACAAAGGACTGATTCTGAACGAAACCGGTGTTCTTCTCTGGAACGCACTGGAAGACAGCTCCGATCCGGAAGAGCTGGTTCGCCTTCTGGCCGGACATTATGAACTGTCAGAAAATTCTTATCCGGATCTTCGGGAAGATGTAATGGCTTTTATCCGTCAGCTCTTCTCTCTGGGAGTTCTTGAAGAGGAACTGGTCCCAGAACCCAGGCAGGACACGCTCACTCTGGAGATTGCAGGTCTTACCCTTCGTCTGAATGGTCCGGCGATTCTTTTTCCCAGAGAATTTTCCTCTTTTACCTCCAAAATTTCCTGTCTCCCGGATCAGGAGATCGACCTCATATGCCAGCCTCCTTCCCGGAAAGCAAACGGAACTGTCCTTTTGCGGAATCAGGAACTCGCAGTAATGGAAGCCGCAGACCGATACGTCTTTCTTTTCCCGGCAATGAAGAACATCCTTGAAGCCTCCATGACAAAGGATGGCACCTATGTCCGGATTTATACGGTTCTGGCACCTTCGGAAGAAAATCTTTCCTGTCTTTTCCATGCGATCCGACTGTTTTTCCTCTTCCTGGCTCAGAAAAAGGGACTTTTTGCCCTTCATTCGGCTTCTCTTCTTTATCATGAAAAAGCCTGGCTTTTCTCTGGTCACTCCGGTATGGGAAAATCCACTCACACCAATCTCTGGCATGAACTTTTCCGGACGCCCATTCTCAACGGCGACCTGAATCTTCTGGGACAGAAAGACGGCCGTTTTTTCGTGTATGGTCTTCCCTGGTGCGGAACCTCTGGGATTTTCACCACGGAAACCCATGAACTTGGCGGTATTATTCTTCTGAGCCGTGATCCAGAAAAAGACTTTCTCCAGAACTTCTCTCCCGAGGACAAGATCATCCGCGTCATGCAGCGACTGATCTCCCCCTGTTGGACGGAAGAGCAGCTATCCGAAAACCTCGCTTTTTCCGAATGCCTCGCTGAAAACCTGCCGGTCCTTTCTCTTTCCTGCACAAAAAATCCTTCCGCTGCCCGCACCATGAAGGAAGCCATTGACCGTATGGAGGAACTTCTTCTATGAAAGACAAACTGCTGCTGATCAAAAAACACCTGACACAAAGGACTCTCAAGAAAATGTTGTTACAGTCCAGATGGATCCTCCAGTACGGCAGACGCTACTGGAAAGCCATGATTCTCTATACCCTTCTCGGAATCGCCGGATCCGGCGTTTCCCTGATCTCCAGCCTGATCTCCAAAGATCTGGTGGATATCATCACCGGCCATCAGACTGGAAAACTACTGGCTACTTTTGCCGCCATGATCGGCTTTTCCCTGGCCAGTATCCTTGTGACCCAGGCCTCCGGCTACGCCTCTACCTTTATTAACCTGAAGGTGGATTCCGAGATCAAAAACGATATCTTCTCCAAAATGCTTATAACGGACTGGGAATCCCTCACGACCTACCATACCGGCGATCTGGTGACGCGCTGGAATTCCGATGCGTCCAACATTTCCAACGGAATCCTTAACTGGATCCCAAACCTCATTATCTACACCTTCCGCTTTGTAAGCGCCCTGGCCGTAGTCTTGTATTACGATCCCACCTTTGCGCTCTTTGCTCTTCTTGGCATTCCTTTCAGTGCTCTGCTCTCCCGGCCCCTTCTTCGCCGGATGCGGGACAACAACCAGAAAAGTGCTGCCATGAATGCAAAAATGTACGGCTTCAACCAGGAGGCTTTTTCCAATATCCAGACCATCAAAGCCTTTGACCTGATCCGTTTTTACACAAACCAGCTGAAAAATCTCCAGACAGAATATATCCAGATGCGGTTGGATTTCCAGAAAATGTCCATCCTCACCTCCGTCCTGATGTCCATCATCGGCTTCATCGTCTCTTACAGTTGCTACGGCTGGGGCATTTATCGTGTCTGGAGCAGCGCTATCAGCTACGGAACCATGACCATGTTCCTTTCCCTCTCCGGCACTCTGACCAGTTCTGTCAATTCCCTGACCAGCCTGATTCCCACAGCTATCTCCCTGACTATCTCCGCAGGCCGTCTCATGGATATCGTAGAAATGCCCAAGGAGGATTACAGTCAGGACAGTACCGTGGAAAAATTTGAGAAACAGTACCGGAACGAAGGCATAGGCCTGATTATGAAGGATCTCTCTTACACCTACCGCACCGGTACCATAGTCTTTTCCGATGCTTCACTGGAAGCCTATCCTCATGAGATTGTTGCTCTCGTAGGACCCTCCGGTGAAGGAAAGACAACCATGCTGCGGCTGATTCTCTCTCTTCTTAAAGCCCAGAGTGGTTCCTCTCATATCTGTGCCGACCACAATGAAGAGGAACAGCTTGTCATCTCACCCTCTACGAGAAAGCTTTTCTCCTATGTACCTCAGGGAAATACGATGTTTTCGGGTACCATTGCGGAAAATCTCCGCAACGTCAAACCCGATGCCTCGAATGAAGAAATCATCGAGGCCCTGAAGCTGGCCTGCGCCTGGGAATTTGTGGAAAAGCTTCCTGACGGAATCGAAAGTGAGATCAAGGAAAGGGGGGGTGGTTTCTCCGAAGGGCAGGCCCAGCGTCTCTCCATCGCCCGGGCTCTTCTCCGAAAATCCCCGATTCTCCTCCTGGATGAGGCCACTTCAGCCCTGGATGTTGCTACCGAACGGAAAGTTCTGAAAAACATCATGCAGGATTCCTATCCACGGACCTGCATCGTCACCACCCACCGACCAACCGTGCTGAATATCTGCAGCCGGGTCTATGCCATCCGGGATAAGAAATGTGAGGTGCTGGATGCGGAAGCTATCAGCCGGATAATGAATGATTTTTAAAAAAGGAGGCTGTTGCATCAGCAAAAATATTTGCTGATGCAACAGCCTTTCTTTTTTATGCTACAGAATAAGTAAATCCTGTCATCTGAAGATCATCAATACTGGTTCCGTGGTTCAGATGGATTCCAATCGTCAGCGGATTGGAAGCTGTGCTGGCAAATGTCAGGGTAGCTGTCTTTCCGGACCAGGATTTCTGTACAGAAGCATCATCCGTCTCAACTTCATCTATCGTATCATTGAAGCTGATATTCAAAGTAATGGTTCCGTCAATACCTGACCAATTGGCCTGTGCCAGACCTTTCCCTCCATTAGTTCCCCATCTGTCCCAGACACCATAGTAAGTCACATTTAAAGTTCCCTGCGCTGCACCACTGGCTGCATAAACGCCTTCTGCCATTCCAGCATCTACAGATACAACTGGTTTTGTATATTTACGCATATAATTACCTCTCTTTTCTTTTTATTTTCTTTATACCCTTCTTATTTATCTTAGTTGCAACGTCCTAAAAAGTCAAGTGTTCATCCTGTGTAAATAATTTGTTTTTTTGTATCTTTTCTTGTTTTTTTTTCAGCGGATGCTATAATAAGACAAAATGATCGAAAGAGGACTCCTTATGTATAACACAGATCTTGAGAAGCTTCTCCTGGACGGGAATATCATCCGGATCAAACCTCAGGGATACAGTATGTATCCCCTTTTTGTCCCGGGCAGGGACGAAGCCCTGATCCAGCAGGTTCCCATCTCTTCCCTCCGCCGCAATGACGTTATTCTCTACCGCCGGGATCAGAGCATCCTGGTTCTCCATCGAATCGCAAAAATCACGCCCGAGGGCTTTTTTCTGGTGGGTGATAATCAGTCCTCGCTGGAAGGTCCCCTCCGTGAAGATCAGGTTCGAGGCAAGCTCATTACCTTTGTGCGGAATGGAAAAGAGACTCCTGTCACCTGCCCGTTTTACCGCTTATTCTCCTCTCTCTGGCTTCACATGCTTCCGCTTCGCCCTCTTTGCTTTAAGTTCACAAGCTTCCTTCGAAAATTATGAGAGAACGCCTTTTTTCTGCAGCGTTTCCACCACGGTCTTCACATCTTCCAGAACCTCCGCCGCTTCCATCCCGTATTCTCCTGCTACCAGCCGTGCAAGCTCCGGAATGGAAGAGACTTCTTCCGCATGAATATAAATAAATGCTGCTGTCTCACTTAAAGAGATCACCTCATTGATTTCCTCTGCTCTTTTTCCGGTGGGAAGGATCACATACTCATCCTCCAGCCTCCGGATTACATAGCCTTCTGTCTTTTTCATACCTTCTTCCCCCTTTTTTTACCTGCTTATCTGTGTTATAATTTTTCTATTAAACGGACACTTTTGCTTGAAAATCAATTTAGTGATAATCCACATCAGGATGCATCAAAACGGAATCGAGATGCACTCTGAATAGTCATCATCATTTTATCAGGAGATCTCATGTTACCTTTATACGATATTTATCTACAGTCTATCCGAAGCAGTCTTGAAAATGACGCTTCTTTTTCCTTCTCCATTCCGGCAGATGAGCAGGCCGCTCTGGCTGCTCTGGCAGAAGAACACCGAACCATTCCCTTTGTCCTGCCATACTTCCGCAACACTCCTTTTCACTCCGCAATGCTTCAGAAGACAAAAAATATGATGCTGAATTACTACCAGATCGACGCTTTCACCCGTCACACAGTCTCCCTTTTGAAAGAAAACGGCATCCCATGCATTCTGCTCAAAGGCATCAGCCTGGCTGCCTGTTATCCTGTGCCTGAATATCGGAAACTCGGAGATCTGGATCTCTACATCAACGATCCCAAGGCTCTTGAAAAAGCCAAATCCATACTGGAAGCCCATGGTTATACAGAGGAAAAAGAACTCAGCGACCACCATATCACTTACCACTATACCTTTCCGAAAACCGGCCGCAGCTTCCTTCTGGAGCTCCATTACCGGGTAGTTGGCATGTATCAATATGCTCCGGCAAACCATACCGTGGAACAGGTCTATTCTCCCCTTCGGCTGAAACCCGTACAGCAGATTATCCATGGCTTTTCTTATGAGGTTCTTCCGCCCACAGAATATGTTTTCTACATGATCCATCATATGCTGAAACACTATCTTTACAGTGGTTTCGGAATCCGTCTCCTCTGTGACTTCGTCCTCTATCTTCGTCATTATGAAAAAGAGATTGATTTTTCCCGGATCCATCAGTGGTGCCAGGCTTCCCGGATCAGTCATCTTTATGAGATCATTCTGGAGACCTGCCGTCTTTATCTGGGACTTCCCATTTCTGTCGATCCGGAAACAAAAGCAATACCGGAAACCTGTGAAGCTTTTCTCGAACGGATTCTGAAAGATGGCGATATGGGTACTGACGTATCCCAGACCCTGGTCGGCAGCAGTTCCTACCGGAAGATCAATCTTCTGACCTGTTTCCGGGAAGGTCATGTCCAGATGAAGGTACGCTTCCCAAAATCTGGTCGCTGTCCCGTTCTCTGGCCCATCCTCTGGCCTGCCACCTTTTTCTTTTTTCTCAAAAACACCTACACGATCCGGAACACAACTCTCCGGCGAACTCTTAAAGATTTTCAGAAAAGCAACCAGAAAACAGTTCTTATTCAGATTTTTGAAAACAGTGACTCTTAACCGGGGCACTGTTTTTTATTCCTCACGAAGGCCGGTGTCTGACATCCGCTCATCTACTCTGTGGTCTATGATCTCCCGGATTCCAAAAGCAAGAAACAAATAAAGCTGCAGCCGCATGCCCAGGGAATAGCCACGGATCAACACTTTCCAAAACTTCTGACCCAGTTCCGAAACACGTTTTTCTCTCAGAAGTTTCCGGAAACAATCTTCTCCTATGGCATCTCGTCCGTAAATTTTCAGCATTTTCCGGATGCTCCATAAAGAATGGCTATGCTGCTCATACTCCTTCTTCGCATCAAAAAATGAAGCAAAAAATACCGTGTACTCCACAAGGCCTCCATAAACCGCTTCGTCCTCTCCCTTTTCTTTCAGCCACCATTTCAGCCTCCGGGCAATTCCTAACCAACAGTCACTGGAGTACGGATTATATTGATAGGAAACAGAGACTTCATTTCTCCGGTAAATATATCCGATCTCTTCTATAAAAGCATACCCGGCTCTGCAGACATAGCACTGCATATTGAAAAGCTTGTCCTCTGCATAGGGAAAATCCTCAAAACAAAGGCTGTTTTTTACCAGAAACGATCGGCGATACAGTTTTCCCCAGACATAAGAAAGGGTTCCCACAGAAAAAAAGCCACGGAAGCGAAATTCCTCTGAATCCCTGTGACAGACCGAAAAGCTTTGATGCGTCTCTGCCGGAAGGTAACGTCCCTTCCACAGTCTGGCATAATTGCTCACAACGATATCCGCAGGTATTTTTTCAGCAATATTCAGATATCTTTGAAACACACACGGATCCGGAAGATAATCATCCGCATCTATAAAGAGCAAATACTCGCCATCCGCCGCGTAAAACCCTTTATTTCTGGCGCTGCTGATTCCACGTCCCTCATTATCACGACGGCTGATCCTGGAATCCTTCTCCAGATACTCTCCGATAACCTTTTCCGTTTTATCCTCTGACGTACTTACCACAAGAATGACTTCCCAATTTTTGTAAGTCTGAGCAAGGATACTCTCCAGTGCTTTCCCGATGTATTTTTCCGCATTATAGACCGGTATGATTATCGATATTTTTCTTTCCTGCTCTGATCCCATAATTACCTCCGAAGACTCTTTTTGACCTTTTTGAAAATTCTTTTCAAAAGTCCGGACATTTTTTCCCATTTTTCTGTCCGCCGGAAAATCAGCCAGAGCAGCAGGTTCGGCACAGCCACACAGAGAAGGCTCCGCAGGAAAAGCTGAGTGAAGATCCCTCCGTTTATGAAATGGCAGATCCAATCCGTAAGGCTCCAGACCGCCGTCATCACCAGAAGACATTCTGCATAGTTCTGAAAATATTCCTTCACCGGTCTGTGAAAACGGTGTTTATAGAGAATACATGGTTCTACCCATACGGAGGTGAGTGCCGTGCTGCAGAAAGTTCCTGCAAAAACACCACAAATGCCGAATTTTTTTACCAGAATAATGGAAATGCCCAGATTCAGTACTGCCTCCGCCAAAGCTTTATACCGGTCATACCAGAAAAGCCCCATGGATTCTTTGAAGATCAGTACTGATTTTCTTATTCCGTTGATAAAGAAATTGATGCAGAGGATCAGGACGATATTTCGCTGAAAGAGATACTGTTCCCCGAAAGCCAATTCCACAAAGGGATTGAGCAGTTCAAAAAGACAGATCCCTGCAAACCCGTACATCCAGTAGCCCACAAAGAACAACTGTTCAAAGACAGCACTGATCTTCTCTTTCTCCTCTGTGGCACCCAGGTTTCCCACACTGGCTGCTACGCCCTGAAAAGCCTGATCCAGAACCTGGCGCACGGAACCGATCAACAGGTAATAGTTGGAATAGATGCCGGTACTGATCACGCCTACAAAGCTGGAGATCAGAAGGTTATCCGTATTATTAACTACCACATTCCCCAGTTTGTGCATAAACATGGCTTTTACATTTCTCAGGATATCCTTCCGCTCCGCTTCTGGAAGCTTTTCCCTGCATTCTTCTTTAAGATAAGGAAACAGCCGGTCTGCTGTCTTTGACACGCAGATATTTCCAGTGATGGTACAGAGAACCCCGATGATCAGAAACAGGATGAAATTTCCTGTCAGCAGAAGAACCACAATCTGGCACACATCCTGCAAAATCAGAAAACCATTGTGATACAGCACTGTAATATAGTTCATCTGATGAGCGTCCACAAGAGTCTTCTTGTAGATCAGAAGATAAGATGCTACAGATTTAAAAAGATACAGAAGATAAATCAGCGTCAGATGATCCACATCCGGACGAGCTTTCATCAGCACATCCAGAAACGGAAGGAGACATAAGCCCGCAAGGAGCACAATCCCTGCCGTTACCTGATAAAAAGTCCGGAACATCCGCATCAGGATCTGCTGTCTTCTGATATCCTTCCTGGCAATGGGACCGTACAGTGCGTAAGTAACTGCTGTTCCCACACCCAGTTCCGAAAGAGATAAAATATTCAGAATATCATTAAACAGGCCATTGATTCCCACATAGCCTTCGCTGAGCATCCGCGTAAAGACTACTCTTGTGAAAAATCCCATGAGGATTGCCGTTGCCTGGGCGGCAAAGGACACCGTCGTATTCATAACGGAATATTCTGTTCTGGATTTCTGTTTCATCCTTCCATTATCCTTTCTTCCTGAGTATAATATTATCGATGCCAGGGTTAAAAGTTCCAACAGTCGTTCGTGCCTGCAGCGATAAGACTTTTAAACCTGGGCTTTGACAAATGTCCTAACATCCATCACAAAAAGGAGCAAGTATTTCATGAAAAAAGAACCTTCTGCCCTGTTTTACATCCTTCGTTTTCTCATCTGTGCGTCATTGGCATTGGCGGCCTTCTTTTATGTTTTCACACTCCGGCAGCTGAACGTCGCATACATCCCTTCTGAGACAGCGGAATCTTCCGTCCTGCTCTCCAATCCCTACTGCGGCTTCTACCAGATGAGCGGCTATATTCTTTCGGACGACACTTCTGTAAAAGATGCCGCCAGGTGGACCAGGGAAGCCTGTGCGAAGGATCCCTATCCTCTGATGCTTCTGGAAATCAATCTGAAAAATTACTCGAATATCGCCCTCAGCTCCATCGCCATCCGTCAGTTGGATGCCATCCTCGCAGAATGCAGCCAGGCCGGTAAGCAGCTGATCCTGCGTTTTCTCTACGACTGGAATGGTAAGGCTATGGAGACGGAGCCAACCGATTTTTTCCGCATCAAAAACCATATCAACCAGCTGGCCCTTGTAGTCAACAAATATACAGCTTCCATTTATATCATGCAGGGTCTTCTCATCGGAAACAACGGAGAAATGCACGATTCCAATTATGAAAATATCGATCAGCTCCGCCAGCTGGCAGAAACCATGGCCGATGCGGTCTCCCCTGAAATCTATCTCGCCGTCCGGACACCGGCTCAGCTTCGTGGGATCCTTAGAAGCCAGACGCCTCTTACCGGCAGCCAGGCCCGGAACAGCGATCTCGTTTCCCGGCTTGGTCTTTTTAACGACGGCATGCTGGGCTCTGTGTATGACCTCGGCACCTATGATGATACACCGCTTACCACTTCCAGTAAATACGATGAAAAAGGATCGCGAGACGATGAGCTTATTTACCAGTATAAGCTCTGCCAGTATGTTCCAAACGGTGGAGAAGTGGCTGTTGATAACGAGTACAACGACCTGGAAAATGCTATCGCTGATCTGGCCCGGATGCATGTCTCCTACCTGAATGCAGAACACGATCCCGAAGTCCTCACCAAATGGAAACATTCTATTTACACCGGTGATGATGCTTTTTCCGGTGTCAACGGTTTTGACTACATTGGCACTCACTTAGGCTATCGCTACCGGATCAAGACCTCCAGCCTGAATTTCCACGCTCTCGCCAGCGATAAAGCAGCTCTTTATCTGACCATCGAAAATACTGGTTTTTCTTCCGCCTACCGAAGATTTGAGACCACGTTGATTTTAAAAGATGTGGCAACTGGTGAAGAGAAGAAACTGGAAACAGCGATCGATAACACCTCTATCGCAGGAGGTAACGAATCCGTCTTCCATCTGGAGCTGGATCTTCGTTCCCTGAAAAAGGGAAGCTATACGCTGGAGCTAAAAATGAAGGATCCTGCCACAAAAAATGTGATTCACTTTGCCAATACCGGTTACGAAACCAGTGATACAGTTCCCGTAGGAAGCTTCACGCTTTCCTGAATTCTAATCTCTCTGAAAGCGCAGGCTGCCAAGATATAGGCGGTCGGCGCTTTCTTCATTTGCGAAACGAATGAATGCTCCGTCTTTTTTTCTCCGAAGTTCCAGAAAAATCTCTGCTTCCTGCGGTTCAAACCGAAGTTCCAGTTTCCGTTTTTCTCCTCCGGTCCAGGCTGAAAAATCAACCGGTATGGGAAATTTTTCCGACTTTTCTCCGGCTTTCAAAATCAGAAAAAGTTCTGCCTCCTGAAAAAATCCCCCAAATCCACAGTTTTCGATTTCAAACAGGAAACGAAGCTTCCGGCTTCCAAAACTTTTTTCCAGCTCCACATTCTGAAGGACAAAACGGTAACCCAGATGAGCCCCCACATAGTCCAGAAGGCTTTTTCCAGCCCAGCTTCCGGAACCGCTGAGACTTTCCTCTTCCCAGATATCCAGTAATCTCTGGTCATAGGCACGATTGAGATAGGTCAGATGCATCTTTTTAAGCTCCGCCGTAACTTTTTCCCTGTCGCATCCGACAGTTTCAGCCACTCCGGTGCATTCTGGAAAAACCGCCTCACCGCCGATTGGAAGCCCTTTTCCCATAGTTTTCAAAAAGGCCAATTCTTCTTCCCGTATCCAGGATGTGTTCCAGCCCGCCGCCTCACCCATCATCGTCCCAAAGGTTCCAAGATGCGTTCCTGATCCGAAAATTCCATCATCGAAGAGTCCCAGCTTCGGAAAGCTGCCCGTCTCAAACTCTTCCTCGGAAACCAGGGTTCTCCACTGGGCCGGAGTCCGGACAGCTCCGTAAATCATCTTCCCCAGATTTGGCTGCAAACGTTCCCACATCCGTTTCAGGCAGTCTTCTGAGAGATAAACGGAATCATGCATTTCTCCCCAGCTGCCTACGAGAAAGCCCTGGAAAACAAAGACGGAATAGGGATTCTCCTTTAAGAGCGCTCCCAACTGCCCCAGATGCTCCAGTACCAGTTCAAAAGAAGCAGGTTCTCTCTCTCTCCCTTTCCCCTCCCGGTCATAGACCGGACGGAAGATCACGTCCCGCTGATTTTCCTCGAAAAAACGAAGAATCTTTCGGATATTTTCAAGCGTCTCCGGATCCAGTGGCCGCTCCTGAAAGCTTCCGACATCTACCAGTAGCAGCACCAGAGTTTCTTCTTTTCTAAGACTCCATTTCAGTTCCTCTGGATGGATCTTCTTCTCCGCCTGAAACGTATAGATCCCATACCATCCCCTTGCGGGGTTACTGACATATGCACTGCACTCACCGGAAAATTTTTTTTCAAACTCCCATTTTTTACTCCTGATACCTTTCCAGATCATTCTGCCCCCATCAAAAATCAAACCATTTTAACACATCTTTATCTTCCAGAAAACCCTTTTCTGCTGCCTTTTTACCAAGTTCCCTGCACTTTTCTTCATCCTTTAAAAGTGCTTCTACTGTGTCACAGATCTCCTTTGCATCCAGATGACACATCATTCCGTCCACTCCTGGCACTACCTGTTCCCGGTTTCCGCTACAATCAGACACAACCAGGGTACAGCCTAACGTCTGGGCTTCCTGGATTGAAATACTCTTTCCCTCAAACCGGCTTGCATGGACATAAAGATCACACTGTTTATAATAAGGGAAGGGATTCTCTTTTGCTCCCAGCAGGATAAAATCATTCTTGAGCCCCAGCCGGTTGATCTTATGCTGCAGCTTTTCCCGAAGCTCACCCTCACCGAGTACATACCATCTGGCCTTCACCCCATGATCCTTCAGAAGCTTCATGGCATCAATGGAGAATTCATAAGCTTTCTGGGATGTCAGCCTTCCCACAGTGAGAATCCGTTTTCCATCATAGAAATCTTCAAAACCGCCCGGCTGTTCCGCCTTTCTTCTGATTTCCTCCTGATTGATCAGGTTGTGGAAGACATATGTCTTTCCGCTGCATTCCGGATATACGTTGAGAAAACTCTGCTTTACCTCATCGGATACAGTAAAAATCCGTCCAAACTCCTGATAACAGTCTCTGTCCAGACTCCGGCTGTATCCGGCCCACTCATAATCCACATGGATAAAAGCAGCCTTTTTCTCCGCATCCACATAATCGTGGACGAAATACGTTGAACCACCCTCCAGATAGGCCACTGCCAGATCAAAATGTTCCCTGATCATCTGGCCGCTGTCCGACATAACTTTCCACAGCAGCTTATCTGCCTGGATTTTTCCTTTTTTCAGCATTTCTCCAAGGTTTTTTATCAGATAGGGACAGTCCCTGAAAATGGTCTTCCGAACAAAGATCCGCTTCAGCAGCCTTTTGTTCAACAGCAGCTTTCCTCTTCTTGAAAGGACGGAACCGTCAAAGTATTCCTGATTCCATATTCTGACATAGTCGGGTACCTGATGGATCAGCTCTCCCTGTCCCAGAAGGACATACAGCGAAATCTCATATTTGTCCGGGTTAAATCTCGTCAACAGTTCCAATAAAGCTCTTTCTGCACCGGCTCCTCCCAATGTATTAATCACAAACAATACTTTTTTATTTCTCATATGTCCTCTTTTCTTCATATCTGTCAAATACCTTCGGTGACGGACATTCTCCTTTCTTTGTCTTTAGCAGGTGCCCATTACAAAATATATGGATATCCAGATGCTTTTCCATCCACCTGACCCGATGGTAAGCAACTGAAAAACCGATAAAACTACCGATCACGAGCCCGAGTCCATACCAGACCTCAGAAAAATGTGTGGAGATCACACTTCCAATCAGCGTTCCGGCTGAGAATGACAGGGCAGTCAACGCTGAGCCCTTCAAATCGTTAAAATAATAAAGAAAAATAATTTCCGCATACATCAGAAACAGGATATAATATCCCGCCGCCAGACAAGGATAAATCCGCATAGTCATACCTCCAAACCCCAGTCTTGGAAGAAAAATCATGCACAGCAGAAAGATCAGCAGCGTAACAATGAACTGGATCCTCGCCAGGCTCATAAGCTCCTCCACCAGAAGACGGAACATTCGTTTCTTCGTAATATCAATATCGCTTCCCCGACCTCCGGTCACGGCTTCCGAGTAGGCTTTGTAACGGTCATGGAAATGCATCTCCACACGGCTGATAAAAATCACACTGGCCGAAATATTCGTAAACATAGCCAGGCAGGTAGCCATATCGTATGTCTGGACACAGACAAAACTTTTCACCACTACCATGTGGAGATCTGTGGTCCAGAACACAAAGTTATGTACATAAAGCCCAAGCGTGTAGAGAAAATTTGTTATCACCAGAGGCCAGTACTCTCTGAAATAATGCAACACTCTGCGGTATCTTCCACTGTTCTCCCGGAAATAACTGCGGATTAGAGCAAACTCCAGGCAGGCGATGAGCCAGAAACCGATCGTCAGCGCCAGAAGCATGCCATAAGTGATGCTCCAATGAAGACCCTTTACAAAAAGAAAGGACAGAAATATTGTAAGGAACATGCTCAGAAGAAAGAAAAAAGAAATTTTCTGGTAATCCTTGCAGATTGAGAGATACAGCATAGAATAAAAAGCCAGCACCAGTGCCATATATCCACAATAGCCCGTAAAAACGTAAATGATATCCACTTTTCCCACAAAAAATTCGTGAATACAGAAGGGAATTCCCACCAGCGCGCTGAAAATAATATTCAGAAAAAGTCCCACATAATAACAAGGGAGAATATCTTCATACCGTTCCTCATAAATCACGTCCGATATGTATCTGGAAAGCACTGAGTTAAAGGGTGAAGCTGTCAGCAAAGCAAAAATAAAGATATAAAGCACCGTACAGGAAAAAAGTTCTCTTGCAGCATAGTCCACAGAAGAGAAATCCAGAAAATATTCCATAAAGGTGAGGGCTCCGATCACCGCCAACATAGGTTCTATGGTCACAACCGTACTGTAACCCATTCCAATGATATCTGTCGTCAGTGTATTTTTCCCGTAAATGTTATTCAGTTTTACACCGATACCCGCCATATCCGTTTCATCTCCCTTCTGTCATCTGAGCCGAAAAGGTTCTTCCGTCCAGATTAAGTTCTGCCTGTCTGAAAGTTCCCGATAGATTTCCCGATAAACAGCCTTCATCTGCTCAATTCGATAAAAGGCATTTACTCTTTTATAACCGGCCTCTCCCATATGCTCCCGCCCTTCTGGATCCTCTGCCATTGTGATCATGGCCTGGGCAATCTCTTCAATGTTCATGATATGAGTCAGAATCCCGGCAGAACCAAAGCTGTCATCCGTTCCGTAGATCAGTTCCCTGCAGTTTCCCACATCCGTGGCAATGACTGGCTTATGCGCGGCATAGCTTTCCAGAATTGTAAGGGGCTGCCCCTCACTGATACTGGTCAGTATGGTAAAATCCATTTTTCCAAGATAATCCCTCACATTTACTCTGCCCGTAAATTCCACGTCCTTCACCTCCAAAGTTTCTACCAGATCAAAGCATTCTTTTGCATACGCTTCGTCCTCATCCGTCGGTCCCATGATCCATAGCTTCAGTCTGGAAACACGTTTTTTTGCAAAAGCAAAAGCTTGAATCATTGTTTTGATATCCTTGATGGGTGTCACACGGAGAACGGCTCCGGCATTGATATACCGCGCTTCTTCCTCCGTCTTTTCCAAAATATGCTCATAGATGTCAACCTTGATTCCATTCGGCGTTACCCTGATTTTCTCACTCGGGCAGCCCAACTCAATCTGCAGCGACTTCGCCCGATCATAAAGACAGGTTACAAGATCCGCTTTCTCATAGGCCAGCAACGACATTTTTTTGAACTGCTCAATCCAGATATTTTTGTAGATGCCTTTTACCCAGTCCGCTTTGATCAGTTCCTCTTCCCTCTCACGGGTGTAAATTCCATGCTCGGAGATCAGAAGGGAACTCCCGTGAAAATGCTTTGCCATGCTTCCGAGGATTCCTGCATAACCCGTGGCCACACAATGGTAAAGATCCGCCTTCGGCACATCCATTTTCATGATCCGAAACAGCGGAAGATAAATGGAACGCATGGTCCAGAGGAAGTCAGAAAACACAATATTCGAATATTTCCTGTTGTAACATTCCCGGACAATCTGAAAAAAGTCCGGCCCCATGAGGAGTTTATCCACCGACAGGTGATCCTTATGAAAAAGATCAAAAACCACTCCCCAGTCTGTTTTCCTGTTCATGACAATATCCATAAGTCCTGTGTATTCCTTTTTTGAAAGGTGTTTATTCCGCTGAAAACGCTTTGTCTTCTTTCCTTCCACCCACTCAAAATCATCGAGATAGATTTCATAGACCTGAGTCAGGTTTTCCGGGAGTTCATATACAAATCTGCCGCGAAAGGACCGGTCTGCCACAATCGTCAGCAAAATAAATTCCACATTTGGAAAGGACTGGATCATGCTGTTGATCCAACCAGAAACGCCGCCGACCACATAGGGGTAGCAGCCTTCCGCCACAATACAAACCTTCATCTTCTGCCTCTTTTCCAGCCGCTGCTAATTATTTCCGGCGTAATAATAAAGTCCCGGGGTTTTCACCTGAATCTTTACCCTTATGCTTTCCGCATAAATGAGATAAGCATCCTCTTCGATCTTCCTCCAGCTTCCGCCTTCCATTTTCTCAATCTCTTCCCCATGAGTCCGAAGGATAAAGGAGCTTTCCGGCTCCGATGTATCCAGTGTGATCTCGTTTTCCTCCCTGGAATACCTGTAATCCAGTTTCAGAAAGGTCCGTACCCTTGCATCACTCTGGGAAAGAGTTGTATTGGAGAAACAGGAAAAATTTTTCCAGTAGGTGAGAAGATTGCTGGCAAACTGCCTCTGCATGATCTCCCAGCGGTCCGTTTCCTGCTCCGGCCAGAAAATATCTGCCATATCCAACAGAATATTCGTATAGCCCAGCGCACTCTGAATGCTTTTCATCCGGATATCTCCACGGTAAGTATAGTTCATACCGTCACTGGTTGCACACTGTAAAGTAATGAAATCTGTTCCATAAGAGATTACCGGATAGTCCTCTGTGTACCTACAGGCCATTGTGCTGACATTTTTAAGAAGATGGCAGTCTGACAGCTTCCAAATTTCATCCAGATCTGCCTGGTCTGCAAAAGCTGCACCGTAAAGATAGCTGCTGCCTGTCGATTCATAAAAATCCGCATCCCGCTCCAGTTTATCTGCCAGGGAGTCTGCCGCTTTATACCGAAGAGAAAGACCGGCTTCCGCATTCTGCTCTTTCATCTGCTTTAAATAAAACTCCATGGAACTTCCATTTGGCTCTATGCTGTCCAGATAATCCTGCTGTGATTCCATGAAGCAGGTCATTTTCATCCCGCTCTGTTCCGTGATCGAGATCAGTGATGGCCACATGATATCCCGCGCCATTCCTGTCGCCTTCTGGCTGTAAAGCGTCTGCATTTTCCCGCTGTTTTCATCCGCAAAAACCGGAAAATCTACCATGGAAAGATTCTGGGCATTTACAATCGGATAGATGGTATAGCTGAAAGCTTCTGCCATCATTCCGTCCAGAATTCCTGAAGCACTGCTGTCCTTCAGGTAATCCCCCACCACAGCAAAAACGCTTCCGTTATCGCTTCCATTCCGCCAGATCAGTGTGGGCAGATCCTCGTTTTCTACCGTTTCTCCGTCCTCTTCCGGCAGAAGACCTACCATATAGGTTTTGGTGCCGCTTCCTACCTGGTACCAGGGAACATTCATTTCCAGATCCTGGCGCTTTTTCTCCTCTTCCCTTTCCGGTGTCTCATAGACACTCTCGCCTCCCAAAAGCAGTCCTTCAAAAAGCTTCACTCCTTTAAGCTCTGTCTCCTCGGAAACGATACTCTTAATTCCAAGAAACTTTCGGAGTTCTTCCTGATCTCTGATCATCTGTGGGTCTTCAAGACAGCCAAATACAATGATAACACCTTGTTTTTCCAACTTCTTGAGTTCCGTCAGATTTTCACCCAGTGCATAAATCTCTGATTCCAGAATGATCATCTCAGGAAGCGCTTTTTCTGCTTTTTCAAAAGCCGCAATGGATACATAGGTACTGACAGGCTGTTTGATATAGGTTCCCCATCGACTGACAGCCCTTCCCATATTTCCGGAAGCATTTCCTACGAAAATAATGTTCTTTTTTTCTCTGGAATATTCCGAAGTCCGGCTCTTCTCCTGACTCCAGGCCACGCCCCCGTCGGAAGTCCTCTGAAAAAGATTTGTATTTGTATCATAAGCATTCTGCCTGTCTCTTAAGACCATGGAAAACTGAAAGAGAAAGAGCAGAACAAGCATCATAACCGTTATGCTGAAAAAATTTCGTTTTGAAACCATTTTTCCGCTCCTTTTCTCTTAAAATTCCACCTGATTATATTCATAATCAATGGCAAAATTATACTGATGATACATATTCTGCTGAATCTCATAGCAGACAAAATCTTCTGATTCATAATAAACCTTCATATCGTTGGGATAGCGCTCCATAAAAGCCTGCGCCCAGTAATACATACGGGACATCAGGATCCAGCGCTCTTCCCCCTGATACATGCGGATTCCTCCGGAATCCGGAAGTGGCTGACTGGCGCCTTTCATGGAAATGGACTGGCCGCTTTCCGTATAGGATACCGAATAATCCAGCGGGATTTTCTCAATAAAAAAATATACTTTTCTGGTCGGAATGATAATACTTGTGTCTGACCGCAGTTTCTCCTGGTTTTTCAAGAAAGTGATCGTCTCATAATGCCAGCCATGGTCAAGCCCCATCTGCGTCTCATCATTGGCAGAAACGATGGTCCAGGTCTCATCCTCATTCTCACGGATGATATTGGTAAGACAGATCACTGCCCCATTGGTCACATAGCCGGAATCATAATCTGGAGTTTTCAAAAGCCCACTCTGGAAAAAAACTGCCAGCATGACTGCACTGACCGCAAATGATATCAGATTTCTAAAAGAATTTTTGTTTTTCGCCCGGAAAAGCAAGCAGGCAATTCCATCCAACAGCAAAACGGGAACCGTGCTCAGAAGATAGGCATAATAAATACTGCACCTCGCTCCATCCATCAGCGGCGGCAGGCCAAAGACTCCCGCACACAGAAGAATTGTCAGAATCAGCATGCAAAAACCGAAAGACATCAGCATAGCTCCATGTTCTCTTGAACCGATGATAAAAAACAGAAAGCCCAGAGCTATTACGGCTGCAAAAACAGCAAGTACTGCATAACCGGTCAGACGGTTGTCCAACATGAGAATAAACTCCCGGATCCGCTCTGCCATAGCCACAACGACATTTTTAAGCTTTGCCTTTAGCTGCAGCACTCTTTCTTTTAAGGAAGCCTTCGGTGTGTCTGGTGCTTCCGTCTCCGTCTGCTGCACTTGTGATTCTTTCATCTGCTGCTGAGTGCTCGCCGCTCCCGGTTTCCGGTTGACTTCGATAACCATACCGTTATCCAGTACAATCTGTGTTTTGGATTCTCCTTCGGTTTCTTCCGTTATTTCATGTATGGTATCTTCCTTTTTTCCACCGTTGATGACGCTCATTCCCCAACCAAGAGACCCCTGAAGCGGAGTTCCCGTTGCAAAGGCAATTCCCATCGGAAGCACAGCGGTCATAACGCTTAAAATTCCAGTAACCATAATACGGCAAAAATATTCTTTTCGCAAGAAACGATAACAAAAACCTGCAGCAATGCCGATACAGCAAAGCCCAGCAATCATCGTTCCGTAAAAATGGATTGCCAGAGTAAGTGAAAATGCCATGGCAAAGCACTGAAGTATGATCCTGGCTTCTTCTGTCTTCAGCTTTTCCTTGTCCATCTGGAAAAAACGAATCAGGAAATAAACCGAAGGAATCACAAAAATCATTCCAAATTCCTGAGGCAGGGTGGAAAAAAAGCGGTAATAGGTCTGTTTCGCCCAGAAATCCCCCAAGATATACACGAGAAGTCCTGCATAAGGAAGATATTTGCTTTTACAGAAGAGCTGAAGCATGGCAAGAAGAACGCCATGCAGAAAAAGACCCTGCACAAAAAAGAATTCGCAAAGCAGGACGTAAGTATCCACCCGAAAAACCGTATGCAGATAGTAGATCATACAGTGAAAACCAAATGGATAGACGCCACTGGCAAAAAGCTTTCCTCTGCTCATCTGATTGATCCAGTTCATATGAACCGGGATATCCGAAGCACGGTAGCCGTAGGTCAGTACAAGCTGTCTTCCATAGATCCAGCAGAGACTCAGAACAACACCCAGGAAAAAAATACTCTGTAAGGGCTGTTTTACCACCTGCCTGTAGAGAAAACGAAGCACGGAAATAACCACTTTTCTGACGGCATCAAGAAAGCCACAGACTGCGGATCTTCCTCCCAGACTTCCACTCAGTAATTTTTTTCCGATTCTGCCGCTTTTTTTCAAAACTCCACTGACAGAAATCCTGTTCGCCATGATCCCGATGCCCATACTTAAAACCATCGTCGTCCCTGTCAACGTATACCAATTTGAAATATGCAGAAGCTGCAGTACAAACACGATATTGATAATATAGAAATTACCAAAGGTATAGCACATCAAAAACTGCTCCGGCAACCGCCTCCCCTTAAGGATCCTGCGGAACATCACTGCTGGCAGAGCCGTTGTAATTCCCGTGTATACTGCAAATATGCTCACAAACTGTAAAAGTACCAAAGCTGTCATTGACATGTCTGTTTCACCCTTTATTAGATGTTCTGAACAGTTGCTGTTACATAAACATACGGATCAATTCCAAAGTTTCATTATCGATGTTGATATCTGAAGCCCGCAGCCTTTTCATCACATCGAAAAATTTCTCTCTGTCTCCACAGGAGAAAAAAAGCTTCAACTGGCAGGTATAGCTGGAAAGTGCATCCGGGTACTGCGCCATGGACCGGGCGCACCATTTTGCACAGGTCTTATAATCCTGAATATCCAGAAGACACAGGCTGATTTCTTCATAAAGGACACTACTGATTTTTCCAGCATTCACGATCCAGACCTTTTCCAATACCTCATCCATTCTGGCAATCATGGAACGCTGCTCAATATCCGTAAGAATCTTCTGCTTGATGACCGGACACATATATTCCACCAGACGGATACCGTTTTCTGCCTGCTCCTCATCTTCTATCTGACTCTTCGCATATTTTTCCTGTACGTTGGAACGAAATTCACTGAATGCATCCTGTAAGACTGACGCTGCATAATGGGCAGTTTCTGTATCCTCACTGTTTAAAGCCAGGGCAATCGCTGAGAGTGAATTCTGATAATCTCCACGGATCACATTCATAATGAAAGTCCTGAGACTTTTTTTATCTGTAACCTCCAGGGCTTCTTCGATGGAAACCATATTTTTCTCCACCTCTTCATCCGGCCTGATGAATGCCTGCGCTTTCTCCTTACTGAAAACCACGTCCGAGAGGTCCACATTCCGGAACATCACAAGCCTGCAAAGCCAGAAAGAGAGAAATACAAACAGCGTTCCCACCACCGGGCAGAGAAGCATAACGACAGCCTTCATCCAGGTACTCAACACCTTTTCTTTTCTTCTGATATGATTCCAGATCAGATAGGCCATGACCATTAGAAAATTCACGATAAGGATTAAAATAAACAGTTTTATTCTCTGTGACATAAATTACTCCACAATCTCCGTCTGATATCCGTTTTCCTTAAAACGATCCTGCACAGGAACGGCATTTTCTTTTGTCGTATTAGCGAGAAGAACATATAGTCCTCCGTCTGTCATCATACCCATATAATCGCTGCCCCGTAGACGTTTCGTCATGGCCGCATCTACCTCCCGGTATTTTTCCTCCGCCACACAGATATGAAGAAGAATACATTCCACGAGATTCCTCTCTTCCGCGCTCCTGTAAGCCTGTACCAGAGAAACAAAAGCTTCCTTATCCAGAATTCTAGAATCCTGGCTGTAGCGTTTCTCCTCCAAGGCCTGCATGTATCTCTGGGAACGGAGTACCGCATTCTGGATCAGATAACTGACTATAGTAAGGAAATTAGCCTGTCCAAGAGTCATTTTTTCCCAACTTAATCCCCAGAGCATAATAATCATATGCATGGAACCGTCCTGATAAATAGCCCGGGCCATCAGCGGATAGCGTTCATCCATGGTCTTATTGATATAAACCTTCTCTTCTGCCAGTTCTGCATAAATTTCCGGCATTTCCCGGTAACGGATAGAATTTCCAAGACTTCTGGCTTTTTCTGAAGATGCGGAAAAAATCCGGGCATAATCTCCATTCACCACCTGATAAAGAGCCACATCTTTCGTCTCCATCAACTCCTCCAGATTTTCCACGGCATAAAACATCACCTCATCCGGCATTCGCTGATCCAATGCTTTTGTGATATTGTAAATCTTACCAATACCATCCTTTTGGTCAATGAGCTGCTGCTGCATGACCTTTTTCACTCGGATGTTGCTCTCGTTGATATCACGGATATCTGTGATCTGCCTTGATAAATGATCCTCTAGTTCCTCACTCTCCATGCGCATCGTACGGATCTGGTCTCTCATATAACCCACAACCAGTCCCAGAATAAAGAGCTGGGCAATCCACACATAGGTATTATAATCCATCAGCACCTCAAAACCACTTCGGGTATACATCTGACGGAACAGATAACCAGCCACAGCACACATGGCGGAAAAAGTTGCCTGCTGCTGCCCGTACACGATGGCAAATAGCAACACATACAAAAGGAAAGGATCCAGATTGGCAAAATATTCGCTTCCCACAGTGCGGTTGTTAAGCATGAAAAATGGAATAAAACAAATCAGGTTTTCCACAAAAGGAAAAAGTACACGAAGCAACCATTTCCATTTTTCCCAGAGTCTCTTCCACCAGTTTTTCTTCAGCTCATCATCATTCAGAAAAATACTCTTATGTTTCTGCATATAAGAAACAATATCCCGCAGGGCCTTTTTATAATCGCAGAAAACATGTACGCCGTATTCCTTTTCAAAGCGGCTGCCGGAAAGCACACAGCGCCCGTTTCCTCCCGGAGATGTTATGATATTGGCCTCGCTTTTCATCTCCTCCCGGATCATGGCCGCCAGTTCCAGCTCGCTGACCACATCATTGGAAGAAAGCTGATAGAGGAAATGCTCGTGTTTTTTCCGTTTCACTGCCTGGTAGATATATTCTACCGCGTCCTTTTCATAGAGCATGGAAAACTCGTGATCTGTCTCTGCCTTGATATAGCTGTTGCACATACAGTCCAGACACATCTGAGCAATGATATGACTGACATCCTTTTTTTCTTTCGGAATCCCGTAAAGGTGATCCAATCTTAAAATCATCAGATCCATTCCTCTGTTTTCGTGGAAATTTCTGCACATTTCTTCTGCCTGAGAAAGGCATTCTGCCTTCAGGCCGGAACCGGAAAATTTTTCCTCCTCTTCGATATCGCAGGGATAATTCCCTCTGTACATTTCATCAGAAGAAAGAAAGATCACTTTTGTCTTCTTAAATGTGGAATGAGCCACCAGAATATTTACCAGATGTGAGACAAAACGAACGTTTTCCCTCTCCTCTCCATTCCAGTGATAATTGGTATCAAAAGCCCCCATTAAAATACTTACATCCGGATTAACGCTCTCCAGGATCTCACTCAGGCTATCACTGTCATATGGAAACTCATATTTTTCAAATACTTTTTCATATTTATTATGTTTATATTTGTCACCAGTCAGTATGAAGACCCGATGTCCCTCTTTGCGGAACTTCAGGATCATACTGTCAATCAGGCTGCTGGAGCCCCCTGTCAGCAGGATATTCATTGATGTTCCCCTTTTTGTTACTTTTCAAACGAAGACCTCTTCCAAAGCCGAAATTCCAGAGCCTCGTTCAGCTCCTTTTTCGCTTTTTCAAAATTAATTTCATGATTGCTGTCGTTGATACAGACGATCGGGCTTTTCTGCTTCCGGATCGTCTCTGTCAACGCGCGATTATTATTCCCGATGTCATAATAACTGCACAGACGCTGCACATTTCCAGGTACAAAATCCCCGCTGAGCTTCTGATATTCCCGAAGCACATACTGATTTACATCATCTTTATGACGAAAGGGATGATTGCAAACCTCTGTAAGGAGATCTCTCTCCAGTTCCCACAACTTCTCATATGTGCTTTTCTTCAAAGGCGAAGGTCCATGAACCGTATAAAATCCCGTAAATCTTGGAAAAGCGGTCTCCAATAAGTTATAGAAAAAATATTTCGGAGGATAGCCGATATAGAAATAGGCTCCTGGCTGCCTTTTCATATTTTCGTATTTTTTAAAATATTTTGCCAGAAGCATGGCATTATTCAGATAAATATAGGGCATCACAGTATCATCCGTGTTTGCTACGTCAGGCTGCAGAGCCAGCATATCCACCGGGCGTTTGCCCACAAAAAAATCTTCCGGACTAAGCTTATTTAAAAGATACATATCATCATTAAAATACACAAATTCTTCTGAAAGTCCGGGAATACGGTGAAAATTCCACTCAATACTATGGGAATTGAAGGTAGGCAAAAACTCAGCAGGTATAAAGTCTTCGTGCTTTACAATATGAAGCTTCGGATGTTCTGTATTCAGCCATTTGGGCAAATGTCCACAGGTGACAAAATGAATTTTCCGTATCCATGGTGCGAACTGCTCCACGCCGCGGAACCAGTACTGGAGATTATCCCAGTCCCTGTAACGCTCGTCCCTGTCATCCGTTTTCGTCCTGAATTCCGAAGCATTTCCCACATTTCTTTTTTTCTCCTGCCAGGCAGTGTCATTCCCGTCTACCCAGGTCACTACAAAATCTATTTCCATGTCTGCTCCTCTTGTACCTTTTTTCTGTGAGTTAGTATAGCACAAGTTTGTGAAAAATGTTTATACACTATATATAAAAAATGTTTTTGCGTCTATTTTAAAAATTTGGCAACTATTACATAAAAAAGGGTTCGCCTCATCAGCGAACCCTCTAAAAACATATTTTTTACGCAAATGCTTTGACCTTTGTATAGATTCCTTCTGCATCCAGTCCATATTTATGCAGGACTTCTTTTGCCGGACCGGACTCGCCAAAGACATCATTGACACCGATCTTCAGCACCCGGGTCGGAGCTTTCTCGCTCAGGCAGTCGCAGACTGCACTTCCCAGGCCGCCGATCACGGAATGTTCCTCAACGGTAACGACTTTTCCGGTCTCTTTTGCTGCCTCGACAAGAAGCTCCTCATCCAGCGGTTTGATTGTGTGGATGTTGATCACTTTTGCTTCAATGCCGTCTTTTGCCAGCATCTCAGCTGCTGCCAGAGACTCGGATACCATAAGACCGGTTGCTACGATAGTCAGATCCTTACCTTCCCGGAGGGTTACACCTTTTCCGAGTTCAAATTTATAATCCGGACGGTCATTGATCACCGGTGCAGCCAGACGGCCGAAACGGAGATATACCGGTCCTACATACTCGTAAGCGGCTTTTACAGCTGCTTTTGCCTCGATATCATCACTGGGGTTGATAACAACCATACCGGGGATCACACGCATCAGGGCAATATCTTCATTACACTGATGGGTTGCTCCGTCCTCTCCTACAGAAAGACCTGCATGAGTGGCTCCGATCTTTACATTCAGATGCGGATAACCGATGGAGTTTCTCACCTGCTCAAAAGCACGGCCTGCTGCAAACATGGCAAACGTACTCATGAAGGGAACTTTTCCCGCTGTGGAAAGACCTGCTGCAATGCCTGCCATATTACACTCTGCAATACCGCAGTCGATGTGGCGGTCCGGAAATACTTTTTTAAACATGCCGGTTTTGGTGGCTTCAGCAAGGTCAGCATCCAGAACCACGAGATTTTCATGCTCTTTTCCCAGCTCCACCAGGGCATTTCCGTAACTCTCTCTGGTAGCGATCTTCTTTACTTCTGACATAATGCTTCACCTGCTTTCTCCAAATCCTGCATTGCGATCTTGTACTCCTCATCGTTGGGAGCCTTTCCATGCCAGCCGGCCTGATTTTCCATGAAGGAAACACCTTTTCCTTTGACTGTCTTCATCACGATGGCAACCGGCATGCCTTTTACGCTCTTTGCCTCGTCAAAAGCACGCTTCAGCTGGTCGAAGTCATTTCCGTCAGCCACAGAGATCACATGGAAATTGAAGGCCTCAAACTTCTTATCGATGGGGTAGGGAGAGCAGACGTCAGCCACATTTCCGTCGATCTGAAGTCCATTGTTGTCCACGATCACTACCAGGTTGTCCAGTTTTCTGGCACCGGCAAACATGGCTGCCTCCCAGACCTGTCCTTCCTGGATCTCTCCATCTCCCAGAAGGGTAAATACCCGATACTCTTTTCCGTCCATTTTTCCTGCCAGAGCCATACCAACAGCTGCGGAAATTCCCTGTCCAAGAGAACCACTGGACATATCTACGCCCGGGATATGCTTCATATCCGGATGTCCCTGCAGATAAGAACCCAGATGACGCAGTGTCACAAGATCCTCTTTCGGAAAATATCCTCTCTCAGCCAGTGCAGAATAAAGTCCCGGTGCATTATGACCTTTTGACAGTACAAAACGGTCTCTGTCCGGATCCTTCGGATTCTTCGGATCGATTTTCATCTCCTCGAAATACAGATAAGTGAAAACATCAGCTGCGGAAAGAGATCCACCCGGATGACCGGACTTCGCACTATGAACAGCTGTTACGATGTCTTTGCGGATTTCGTTAGCAGTCTTTTGAAGCTCTAACTTGTTCATCTTAAATTCCTCGCTCCTTTATTTATGGCAATGTTATCACGCATGGCGTGAAATCAGTGCAGCATGATCCTTAGCAACCGCCCGGTGCCCGTTGCACTTGAGGCGTGAGAATGCGTATTCTACGGTAAAACGGACATTCGCAATCCGCTTTCACTACTTGCTCATGAACGCAGACGCTTTGCAGCTGCGTTCAAATGGCCGGATGCCGCTCTCTCCATTATACGAAAAGTCCCTGTCTGATGCAAGTTTTTTTTCCGGTTACTCTCCAAATACAGCTTTATAATCTGCCTGGAATTTCTCGATTCCGGCATCGGTCAGCGGATGTTTGGTCATCTGAACGATCACTTTATAAGGAACCGTGGCAATATCAGCTCCTGCCAGAGCACAGTCCGTTACATGGATAGGATTACGGATGCTGGCAGCAATAATCTCTGTATCGATATCCTCTGCCACATCAAAAATATCTGCGATCTGACGTACCAGATCAATACCGTATCCGGAAATATCATCAATTCTTCCAAGGAACGGAGATACGTAAGTTGCACCTGCCCGGGCTGCCAGAAGTGCCTGGTTTGCAGAAAAGATCAGCGTTACATTGGTCTTGATACCCTCTGCGGAAAGAACCTTGACTGCCTTTAAGCCTTCTACTGTCATAGGGATCTTTACGACCATATTCGGATGAATGGCTGCGATCTCACGACCTTCTTTGATCATTCCCTCGGCATCAGTCGTCGTAGCTTTTACTTCACCGCTGATGGGACCGTCTACGATAGAGGTAATCTCTTTGATCACGTCCTCAAATTTTCTTCCGCTTTTGGCGATCAGAGACGGATTTGTGGTCACACCACAGATCACTCCCATATCATTTGCTTTACGGATTTCCTCCACATCTGCTGTATCCACGAAAAATCTCATAGCTTTTCCTCCTTGAAAATAATTTCTGCAGCTTGTAAAATCAGTATAGCACATCTGTTTTTTCCGTCAACCGTCCCTGTTATTATTTTTCACACCCTTACTGAATGACTTTCTTCTCCAGCCATTTTCGGCTGTGGAAACGTGCTCCGAAGAAGATTCCTCTCAAGGTCCAGTCAGAAAACATACCGATCCAGACTGCCATAGGTCCCATGCCAAAATGCCGGCTCAGGAAAATACAGAGGCTTACCCGGCAGAACCACATCGTCAGGCAGGAAATCATCATGGAAAATTTCACATCTCCTGCGGCACGAAGACCATAGGCCGGAATGAAGGCTCCCGTCCATACAAGCGGCTTTATAACGGTGATCCAGCCCATCATATACAGACAGAGACTGGCACTTTCCGGCTCCATGCCTCCGAGGATCGTGATCGGCTTTGTCAGAAGGAAAATGGTTCCGCAACAGATGATGATGATCACTTCTGCGATGATTGAAAGCTTTTTCACATAATAGACGGCCTCGTCCTTCCTGCCTGCTCCCATACACTCACCAACCACAGTCATCAGCCCAATACCGATGCCGATGGCCGCCACACCATTTAAATTCTCCAGAATATTCGTCATGGCCTGGGCGGCAATGGCCACCGTTCCCATAGTCGAAACCGTGGACTGAATGGCCAGCTTTCCAAACTGGAACATACTGTTTTCCACACCGGAGGGAATACCGATCTTTAAGATCATGCCGATCTGTGTTCCGTCCGGACGGATGCTGAGATAATCCTTTACGGCAATCTCATTTTTCGGACTCCGGAGGAACCAGAGGACAACAACTGCTGAAAAAATACGGGAACCCAGTGTCGCCAGTGCAGCTCCTGCCACACCCATATGGAAAACCCAGATCAATACGGCGTTTCCTGCGATATTCAGGCAGTTTGCCACCACAGAAATACGAAGAGGCGTTGCTGAATCCCCCTGTGCCCGGTAAACAGAAGCTCCAGCGTCATAAAGAGCGATAAAAGGAAAGGACAGGGAAGTGATGAGAAAGTAGATTTTCGACGCATCCATGACCTCCGCATCCACTTTTCCAAATACCAGGCGGAGCAGCGGTGTACGGAAGCTCAGACAGATGACCATCACCAGCACGGAAATGGAAGCTACCGCCAGAAGAAGCTGTCTTGCACTCTCAGTCGCTTTTTTTATGTTTTTCTGGCCGATATACTGCGAGCAGACGATCGTTCCTCCTGCGGAAAGTGCTGCAAAAGCCTGGATCACCAAAATATTGATGGAATCTACCAGTGATACGGCAGAGATCGCCGCTGATCCGACATTACTCACCATCATACTGTCCGCTGTTCCCATAAGAGAAGTCAGAAACTGTTCCGCGATCAGGGGAATCAGCAGCATTTTCAGTGCATGATTACTAAACAGATGATTTTTTTCATTCATATCTCTTCCTCTTCCATATCTTTGATATGTCGGAGCCAAAGCTTCTCTGGCTCTGCATTCTGCATCCTGAATTCTTATCTTCACGGATTGGTCTATTATACTCTTTTCTTTCCAGAAATGTAAAGATATCCCGGAAACGATTGTCAGAAATTTCTTCCCATGTTAAAATAGAAGCAGATTTGTAACTATTCAGCATTCACTGTCCCGCGAGGTGTTTTGGCATGAATATGCCAAAATCCCGAGAGGTGCATGCAAAAATCCCATCTCCAAAGGCGATTTTTATTGGATTTTTGCCTGTAACTGTGAAGGTACTGAACAGTTACGCAGATTTTACATAATTGGGAGGTTTATCATGAACTTTGAAGAAATCAGTGGAGAACGTCAGCTTGACTTTGTCAGAAAATTTGATTATATCCGTGAAGCCGGAACTGACGGAGAAAGAAAAGCTGCCGCTTCCATCCAGGAAGAGCTTCGCTCCTTCGGTCTGGAAAGCCGTCTGGAAGAATTTCCATTTGAAGCCTTTGAGATCCGGGAAGCACGCTTTTTTATCACAGAGCCTTTTGAAAAAGAATATCTTGTCACCGGTTACGGCAAATGCGGCAGCACACCCGCGGATGGTGTAGAAGCACCCTTCCTCTATGCGGAAAACGGAGACGATATCAGCCTTTCCTACGCCGCCGGAAAGATTGTTATGGTAAATGGTCCTGTCCGTCGGGATCTGTATGAAAAACTGGTGAAAGCAGGTGCTGTAGCCTGCTTAAGCATCAGCGGCAGTCCCATCGACGAAGGTGAGGATCTGAAACCCGCTCTTTATTCTCTTCCTTCCATGAAAGAAACACCGATCCAGTGTGTCTGCATCCATCACAAGGATGCCGTTGATCTGGTAAGCCGTGGTGCTTCCAGGGCCAGACTGGTCCTGCAGCAGACTCTGGTACAGCGCACCTCTGCCAATGTGGCAGCCCGGATCACCGGTACAGAAAAACCGGAGGAGATCCTGACTCTCACCGCTCATTATGATTCTGTTCCCGCCGGCCCTGGTGCTTATGACAATATCTCAGGTGGAGCCATCATCATGGAGCTTTGCCGTTACTTCAACGCACACCGCCCGAAACGTACCATGGAGTTCATCTGGTTTGGTGCGGAGGAAAAAGGTCTCCTTGGAAGCCAGGAATACGTCCGCGCCCATGAAGCAGAGCTTTCCTCACATCAGTTTAACATGAACGTGGATCTGGCCGGCCAGCTGGTTGGCGGTACTGTGATCGGTGTCACCGCTGATCCGGCCATCTGTCAGATGATCACCTACATGGCACATGAGATCGGTCTCGGCATGCGGACCTCCAACGCCATCTGGGGAAGTGATTCCAATACCTTTGCCTGGAAAGGCATCCCGGCCATGACTCTGAACCGTGACGGTTTCGGCATGCACACCCGTCACGATACCGTAGCGCTCATCTCCTCCTGGTCCTTAAAACGCAGTGCCATGCTTTTAGGCTACATCGCCGACCGTCTGGGAAATCTTCCGACATTCCCGTTCCCGAAGGAGATTCCTGCAGAATTTATGGAACAGCTGGATAAATACTTTAACCGGTGATCTTGTTCAAGAAACCGCTCCGGCATGGCAGATCTCTCTGTCAGCCGGAGCGTTTTTCTTCTGCGGTCACATCCATTTGAGGAACGGCCGCCTTTTTAATTCAGTCTTTTATCAACAAAGCGCTGCTGCTCCGATGATACCCGCATCATTTTTCAGAGTTGCAATAACAACCTTCGCCGGTTTTACAAAAGTGTGGCCAAAACACTCATCCTTCACCATCTCATTCAGTTCTTCAGCCAGTTTCTCACCGCGATTGGAGATACCGCCTCCGAGAACAACGACTTCCGGACGGAACATATTGATGGCATTTGCAATCCCGGCTGCCAGATATTTCATATATTCTTTCACAGCCAGCATGCCTGCCTCGTCCTTCTCATCAGAAGCCTTGAAAGCCAGTTCTGCATTTACCTTGCTCTTATCACCGTCACAGAGTTTCCAGAGCAGAGAGTCCGGACGTTTCTCCATCTGTTCTCTTGCCATGCGGATCAGACCGGTAGCAGAGGCATAAGACTCCAGACAGCCCTCTCTTCCACAGGTACAGCGCACGCCGCCTACCTGGACAACGGTATGGCCGAACTCCGTTCCTCCTAAAAGACCGCCGTTGAAGAGCTTGCCATCAATAAGGAAGCCGCCGCCTACGCCGGTTCCCAGAGTCAGGAAGACCACATTTTTTCTGCCTGCTGCCGCGCCTGCTGCTGCCTCTCCCAGCATGGCACAGTTTGCATCATTGTTAATGTAGATAGGAAGCGGAAGATATCTTTTCAGTTCTGCCCGAAGCGGAACATTTTCCCAGGCATAGTTATTGGAATAGATCACCACGCCGTTTTCATCGTCAATGGTTCCCGGGCTTCCGATTCCCACACCTACACACTGATCCAGCGGAATATTGGAATCCTCCAGAAGCTTTCTTGTCACTTTTCCCATATTGGCAATGAGCTCTTCCGGAGCAATATCCAGCCGGGTCTCCAGAACCGTCCTCGCAACGATCTCATTTTTCTCATTAACCACGCCGATCTTGATGCTGGTACCACCCATATCGATACCGATGCGGAGCGGATTTTTCTTCGCACCTTCACTGGTCACCAGTGCTTCAAAGGTTCCGCTGATCTCGTAAGCACCGGAATCTGCCGGCAGAAACAGACTGTCACCCTTCTTAAAGGTAAGCTTCTCCTCACCGTTTACGATTTCTCCCTCACCTTCCATGACAAGAATGCTCTGGAAAGATTCTTTTCCCACAAAACCGGTAAGTTTCTCATTTTTCGCACTCAGCTTATCCACCACAAAGTAATCGCAGGCAGCCACATGAGGTGCGCAGTTTTCTCTCTGACGTACCGGCTCTCTTCTGGTCACTTCCAGGGCTTTTTCCACATGAAGTTCTCTGGGTTTTCCGTCTTTGCCAACACGGCCGTAATCGTAAACACGGTAGGTCACGTTGGAGTTCTGCTGGATCTCTGCGATCAGGATATTTTTTCCGATGGCATGAATGGTACCGGACTCGATGAAAAGAACGTCTCCTTTCTTTACCTTTACCGGATTCAGCACTTCCAGAAGCGTATTGTTCCGGATACGCTCAGCAAACTCTTCCTTACTGACCTCACGGTTAAAGCCATAATAAAGATAAGCGCCTTCCTCACAGTCCACCACATACCACATTTCCGTCTTTCCATACTGATGCTCATATTTCAGTGCATAAGCATTGTCCGGATGAACCTGAATGGACAGATTATCCTTCGCATCAATAAATTTGATCAGTACCGGAAACTCGTCAAAACGGCGGCAGTTGGTTCCCAGTACTTCTCTGCCTGCCAGATCAATATATTCCTGCAGGGTCTTTCCTGCGTATGCTCCGTTTGTCACAAAAGACGGACCATCCGGATGACAGGATACCTCCCAGCTTTCTGCCAGAATGTCTCCCTCGTACGGTTTATGATATTCTTCGATCAGTCTTCGTCCGCCCCAGATATAATCCTTGAAACTGGGTGCCAGCTTTAAAATTGCCATAGGTTTTTCTCCTCCTGAATCTCATTTTCGTCGTTATAAAACGGACGTTTTCCATCTGCTTTCGCTATTTGCTCATGAGTGCGGAGTTCCATGCTCTGTACACCGGAAGTCGTAAATATTTATTCCGCATCAGATACGCCGAATTTTCAGTATCAGTATAACGCAAACAAAAGACTGAGTAAACACAAAGTTTCCTGTCCTTTTCTTTATCAAGATGTTATAATGCAAGGGTGAAAAAGTCAGAAAGGAGTTCTTATGAAACCTGATTATCTTTCTTCTCTGCCTCCGGTTCCGGAACCGGATTTTCGAAAAAATGCAGAAAACTTTCTCGATTTTGCCTCCGGTTTTGATCTCACAGACCCGAAGATCGACCTGAAGCTGCGCCATACCTTCCATGTAGTGGATGCCTGTTTTTATCTCAGCCAGGCTCTGAAGCTTCCGGATGAGGAATGCTATATTGCCTGCCTCATCGGCCTGCTTCATGATATTGGCCGTTTTGAGCAGCTGACCCGTTTTCACAGTTTCGACGATTCCATCATTCCCCATGCGAAACTCAGTGTGGAGTTTCTTTTCCCGGATGGCCACATCAGAGATTACCTGCCACCAAAATACGAGGCCTGGGAGCCTGTCATTGAAGCTGCCATCGAGTATCACGGCGTTTTCCAGATTCCCGATGGACTCCCGGAAAATGTCCTGTTTTTTGCCCGTTTGATCCGTGATGCGGACAAGCTCGACAATTTCCGTGTGAAGGCCACGGATTCCATGGAGGCTATGCTGGATGTGACAGAAACAGATCTCGCCCGGGAAAGCCTCAGCAATTACGCCTATGGTACCTTTATGAAAAAAGAGCCCCTCATCAACGCACTCCGGGAAACCCGGCCGGATATGTGGCTCTCTTATGTGGCTTATCTTTTTGACCTCAATTTTCCTGCTTCCTTTGTCTGGATCTGTGAAAGCGGCTATATGGAAAAAATCCTCCGACGGTATGCTCCAATAGATCCGGAAGATCAGAAACGCTGGCAGAAGATTTCTGACCTTACCCGAAGCTATATCCAGGAAAACTGTGAGTTGTATGAAAACTTTCCTGCCCGGCCGTAACGGTTGCGTATCTTCACAGTGCCTCTGCCGACAGGATTCTTGCATGCACCTCACATGATTCTGACTTATTCCTGCCAAAATATTCCCTGGAACATTGGCTTCTGAATCCTTACAACGCCGTCCTTCCTTCCAATGCCCGAAGAAGCGTCACCTCATCAATATACTCCAGATCTCCACCCACGGGAACACCGCTGGCGATCCGGCTCACTTTGATGCCGGTAGGTTTGATCAGCTTGCTGATATACATGGCTGTGGTCTCCCCTTCCAGACTGGAATTGGTAGCGATGATGACCTCTTTGACATCTCCCTGCAGACGCTGCATCAGCTCTTTCAGCCGGATATCATTGGGACCAATGCCCAGCATGGGCGAGATTGCGCCGTGAAGCACATGGTAGACTCCCTCGTATTTTCCGGTTTTTTCATAAGCCGCCAGATCTCTGCTGTTCTCCACCACCATGATGGTACTGTGATCCCGTTTTTCATTCCGGCAGATCGGACAAAGCTCCTGATCCGTCAGAGTAAAGCACTCCTTACAGTAACGGACATTTTTCCTGGCATCCAGGATCGTATTTGCCAGACGCTCCACTTCCTCCACCGGACGGTTGATGATATGGAACGCCAGACGCTGGGCGGATTTATTCCCCACCCCCGGAAGCTTGGAAAGCTCTTCGATCAGCTGGCTGATCTGCTTGCTGTAGTAATCCATCAGAAAGGAAGGCCTCCGCCAAGACCGCCAAGGCTTCCAAGTCCACCGGTCAGTTTGCCCATCACATTGGCAGATGCTTCATCTACTTTTCTGAGCGCCTCATTGGTGGCTGCCATGATCAGATCCTCCAGCATTTCGATGTCATCGGGATCAACAGCCTCTTCCTGCAGTTTTACTTTGGTAACTTCTCTTTTTCCGGATACAGAAACCTCTACTGCTCCGCCGCCTGCAGTGGCAGTAAACTCCTTCTCCTCCAGTTCTTTCTGGCTCTCTTCCATCTGGCGCTGCATTCTCTGCGCCTGCTTCATTAAATTATTCATATTTCCGGGCATTCCACCACCCGGGAAACCTCCACGTTTTGCCATGGGTCAATTCCTCCTTATTCTTCTATTTCTATATCGGCATGGATCTTACTCAGGCCATCGCTGACATTGATCTTTGCCAGCCGGCCGGGAGCCAGATGCTCTTCGTCAGGAAGCACCATCTTGACCTCCACCTCTTTGCCGAGTCTGCCGGAAATAATGGTTTCCAGCTGTTTTTTCGCCTCCGGGTCATTGGCATACCGTTCTCCCATGAAATCAGAAAAGACCACGAACAGACGGTTATCCTCTCCGGCTGCATTGTATTTGGGCACTGCACTGATCAGTGTCATTTTAAAACGGCCTGTTGTCTGAGCTACAATGCTTGGCCACATGGACATGACTCTCTGAAGATCTTCCGGGGCTGCTTTTTCCTCAAAAGAAAGTGCATCCATGCCGGAAGCTCCGTCTTGGCCTCCCGGGATATCCAGTCCACCGAAAAAGGCATCCTCTCCCGTTCCGGGCTCCGGCACTTGCATCCTCTGTCCCGGCGGTGTCTGACGCACGGCGATCATACCGGACTCCAGCTTTTTTTCCAGCATCCGGATCCGCTCCAGAAGAGATACTTCGTCTGTCTCCATCTGCGGACGGCAGAGCTTGATCAGTGCCACCTCAAGAAGCACCCTTTTGGAACCGGAAAACTTCATCTGACCGGACAGTTCTGAAAAGACCCGGATAAAACGGATCAGCGTATCTTCCCGGACCATGCCTGCTTCTTCCTTTAAAAGCACCAGATTGTCGCTGGACACATCCAATACCTCTTCCAGTTCTTCTGATGATTTCAAAAGGAGAAGATTTCGAAGATACCAGGTAAAATCAGAAACAAACTGTCCCAGTTCCCTGCCCTGCATCACCAGCTCTTCCAGATGCTTCATGACCTGAGCCACATCGTTTTTCAGGATCTCCCTTAAAAAACGACTGAACACCTCCGTATCCACAGCTCCCAGAACATCCAGTACATGATCATACGTCAGCTTCTGTCCCAGATAAAAAGCAATACACTGATCCAGAAGGCTCAAAGCGTCACGCATGGAACCGTCCGCTTTCTTTGCAATATAACGGATGGCTCTTTCTTCCACTTCCACGTTTTCCTTCTCCATCAGTTCCATAAGGCGGCTGCTGATGGTATTGATGGAAATCCGTTTAAAGTCATAACGCTGGCATCTGGACAGGATCGTGATCGGGATCTTGTGTGCCTCTGTTGTGGCCAGGATAAAGATCACATAAGAGGGCGGCTCTTCCAGTGTTTTCAAAAGAGCATTGAACGCTCCGATGGAAAGCATATGCACCTCATCGATGATATAGACCTTATATTTTCCTGTGGTCGGTGAATAGGCGACCTCTTCCCGGATCTCACGGATGTTGTCCACACCGTTGTTGGATGCGGCATCGATCTCGATCACATTCATGGATGTACCGGCTGCGATCGCCTTGCAGGTCTCACATTCTCCGCAGGGATTTCCATCCACCGGGTGCTCACAGTTGACCGCCTTTGCCAGGATCTTGGCTACGGTTGTCTTACCGGTACCTCTGGTTCCACAAAAAAGATAGGCGTGGCCGATACGGTCCGCCATGATCTGATTTTTCAGTGTCTTCACAATATGGTCCTGACCCTTCACCGAAGCGAAGGAGTCAGGACGAAATTTACGATATAATGCGGTATAACCCATGGATCATCAATCTCCGAAGCTAATTCCGGTAAGCTTTGCCTGACGGATGATCTGGTCATCCGGGGAAACCATTTTCAGTTTGCCGGCAACCTCACCCAACGGGACTTTCTTGCACTTGCCGTTGACCATTCCAACCATGTAGCCGTAATCCTCTTTCAGGATCAGCTGTGCTGCTGCTGCACCCAGTCGGGTAGACAGGACACGGTCATACGGACAGGGGCTTCCGCCTCGCTGTGTGTGCCCCGGAACAGTGATACGCACTTCCACACCGGTCTTCTCCAGGATCTGCTCTGCCAGTTCATAAGAAACGGACGGATGCTTGCGATTTGCCAGTTTCTCTTTGTATTCCTTCTTCGAAAGAGCTGCATCCTCCTTGGAGATCGCTCCCTCTGCCACAGCCAGGATGGTAAAGCCTTTTCCGGCCTTGGTCCTCTTATCAATGGCTTCCACAACTTTATCAATATCATACGGGATCTCAGGGATCAGAACGATGTCTGCTCCGCCTGCGATACCTGCGTACAGAGTCAGCCAGCCGACTTTATGTCCCATAACTTCTACGATAAATACACGGTTGTGAGAGGCTGCCGTCGTATGGATACAGTCGATCGCATCTGTAGCAATGTCCACAGCGCTCTGGAAACCAAAGGTCATATCGGTTCCGTAAATATCATTATCGATGGTCTTCGGCAGATGGATGATGTTCAGTCCCTCTTCACGGAGAAGATTGGCTGTCTTCTGTGTGCCGTTTCCTCCAAGGATTACAAGGCAGTCCAGACGGAGCTTGTAATAATTCTGTTTCATTGCTTCCACCTTATCCAGTCCGTTTTCATCCGGAACGCGCATAAGCTTAAAAGGCTGACGGGAAGAGCCGAGGATCGTGCCTCCTTTTGTCAGAATACCGGAAAAATCTTTGGCTGTAAGCATACGGTAATCGCCGTAGATCAGACCTTTGTATCCGTTCATGAAGCCGTACACTTCCAATTCGTCAAGGCTGTTGCTGAGGCCCTTTACAACACCTCTCATTGTGGCATTTAATGCCTGGCAGTCACCGCCGCTGGTTAATAACCCGATTCGCTTCATTTTGTATCACATCCTTTTCGTTTGATGATTTTCATATACCATTCGCCGCTCACGATGAGCAGGCTTTGCCTGTTCCCGTTCACTGTTATTCATTATATCATATTTTTTATGGTTCACAACAAAGAAATTGGGCATTTTTAAAAGAAAAAAGTGTGAAGCCGGTCAAATGATCAGAGCCTCACACTTTTACGGAGATGGAGGGATTTGAACCCTCGCGCCGGTTGCCCGGCCTGCCGCATTTCGAGTGCGGTCTCTTCAGCCACTTGAGTACATCTCCTTATAAAACGAACCACGCTTTATTATAACGGTTGAAGTAAGATGCGTCAAGGGATTGTTTTCTTTTTCGCGCTTCCTCCCTGCATCCGGAAAACCTTAAATATTTATTATCCTTTCTATCTTCCATAGCATTCCGCCGGTTTATCTGCTATACTCAAAATCAAGAGGATAATGCCCGGGGCAGAAAGATCTTTTGCCCGTTCACAGACAGGAACTGTCACATATTTTTTTATCAGGAGGTACTTTTATGAAGAAAAAACTACTTTTCCCCTTATTCCTGTTCACTTTTTCTGCCGCAGCTTTAACTGCCGCAGCCGCAGAAACTCCTGCCACAGAAATGGAAAGCAGCTCAGAGGCTTCCGAAACAGATACCCTGACTTTCGAGGATCTTTCCGGATACACCTTTGAATTCAGCAGCGGTGCCGGCGCCTGGTCTACCTATTTTACCATTGAAAAGGATGGCTCTTTTGCAGGAAACTATCACGACTCCGATATGGGCTCCACCGGAGACGGCTATGACCACGGTACGCTCTACTACAGCGAATTTTCCGGTCATTTCACCGACCTGACCAAAGTGGACGACACTACCTATGAGATGACGCTTTCTGACATTGCTTATCAGAATACCGTCGGCGAAACCGAGATCATTGACAGCATAAAATATGTTTATTCCGAAGCCTATGGGCTGACCGGCACCGACACCTTTAAAATCTGTCTTCCGGGAACACCGGTCAGTGCCCTGTCAGCTGAAGTATACAGCTGGGTTTCCATAGCCAACGATAATGACACTGAACTCACGCTTCCCATCATCGTCAATGAAGCAGAAGAGCTCGGCATCTATTCCTACAAACGATCCACACCCTCCGAAGAAGCCAGGAGCCTCTACGATGATTGCAAAACAGCTTATGATGATCTCAACACGAAGCTTACCGCTGTCTCTACCCAGCAGGAAATGAATACCTGTGCCGGAGAAATGTACACCACCACAGACGCCTGCCTGAACCAGCTCTGGCAGCTCCTGAAAGACAATGTCCCAGAAGACAAATACCAGGAAATCCTGAAAGAACAGCTCCAGTGGATCAACGAAAAAGAAGCTGCCGCCGACAAGATCCGCCAGGAAGACGACGGCTCCTCTTCCGAAATGCAGGCCAGCCTCGACCTCTCTGCTCGCACCCTTGCCCGCTGTGAAGACCTCCTGACCTACATCCAAACCACTACCGAATAACGGCACTTCACAGAAAGTTAAGACTTTTTTCCCGTCACAAAGTTGCAATTCTCCCCCAAATCTTCTATAATAGCAGTCGTAACTCGAAATCTGTTTACATGGAGGCAACTAACTATGCGAAATAAAAAGAAATGGGGCGCACTCGTTCTTGCAGTTATAATGGCAGCTACCTTGAGTTTAAGCGGCTGCCGCAAACAGAGAGAAAAAATCCAGGTAGGCCAGTCTGAGACGACCACCCTTGTTTCCACGGAGTCTGAGTCTGAGACAGAAAAAGCTACCCAAAAGACAACAGAAAAAGCAACTGAGAAGACCACCGAGTCTGAGACCAGTGCTGCTTCCAATAATAACCAGGCTTCTGCCAACACCAACACCAGCACCGGTTCTGACAGCACTTCCACCGGTACTTCTACCAGCACTGCTTCCGGTACAACCGGTTCCACCACAGGCGGCACCACCGGAACCAATGGCGGTACTTCCACCGGCGGCAGCACAGGTACCACTACCGGAACGGACAATAGTTCCAGCGGAAGCAATGACACCAGCTCCACCGGAAATACGGACAACAGCGGCACCGGTGATTCCACCGGAAGCGATTCTTCCAACACCGGAACCTCTACTTCCACCGAAGCTCCCCGTTATTTCTATGACGGCAGCGGAAACCGTGTGGATGTCACCCAGATGCCGGACGGAAGCTGGCAGGATGCCAGCGGAACCTCTTACACCTTCTATGAGAACGGTGTCAAAGATTCCAACGGAAATGAGTATTACTACGATCCGCCCGCAAACGGAAACAGCTCCGTTGAGGTAGGAAGCAAGGCGGACTTCTACGATACCCAGGGCAACCACATCATCTGTACCATGGATGAGAACGGAAACTGGGTGGACAGCGAAGGAAATGTTTACACTTTTGGAGAAAAAGGCGTAACCGATTCCAACGGAAACTTCTACCCGTACTAAGTAATCGACACAAAAAAGGCAGGCGCAGCTTTTGCGTCTGCCTTTTTTATGGAAAAGAAAACTGCCGTCCGGGCAATCACCGGGCGGCAGTCTTCTTTATTATTTTATGAAGGAATTATCATGCGTTTTTTGTGGTGTTCTTCGTAAGAAGCTCTTTTCCGGAAATTCCCGGCTCAGTCATGTTTACAGGATCCATGATCTCGTTCAGCTCTGCCTCTGTAAGAAGTCCCTCTTTCAGGATCAGCTCACGAACAGACTCGCCAGTCTTGATCGCCTGTTTTGCAATATCGGCTGCTTTCTGATAACCGACATGGGGGCAGATAGCAGTGATCACACCAACACTGTTCTCTACCAGGTAACGGCAGCGTGTCTCATTTGCAGTGATACCGGAAACACAGTTCTCAACAAATGTCTGTACTGCATAAGCCAGCGTGTCGATGGACTGGAACATGCAATAGAAAACGATCGGCTCAAAAGCGTTCAGCTCCAGCTGGCCGGCCTCTGCTGCCATTGTGATGGTTACATCATTACCGATAACATTGAAAGCTACCTGGTTCACAACCTCAGGAATAACCGGGTTTACTTTTCCGGGCATGATGGAAGAACCATTCTGTTTTGCCGGAAGATTGATCTCACCAAAACCGGCTCTGGGACCGGAAGACATGAGACGCAGGTCGTTGGCGATCTTGGAAAGCGTTACAGCGCAGGCTTTGATCGCACCGGAAACAGCTACGAAGGGATCCAGGTTCTGTGTCGCATCGATCAGATCGAATGCCTGTACAAAGTCCATTCCGGAGATCTCTACCAGGTTCGGAACGATCCGTTTCAGATAAGCTTCGTCGGCATTGATTCCGGTTCCGACTGCGGTTCCTCCCATATTCAGGGTACGCATCTCATCCATGGCTTTATCCATACGGTTGATATCACGCTTGATCGCTACAGAATACGCTTTGAACTCCTGACCCAGACGGATGGGCACAGCGTCCTGCATCTGTGTACGGCCCATTTTGATCACATGGTCAAATTCCTCTGCTTTTTTGCTCAGTGCCTCATACAGACGGAGAAGTTCTTTTTTCAGATTCTTCAGCAGACGGAGAGAAGTCATTTTTCCGGCAGTAGGAATCACATCGTTGGTAGACTGGCCACAGTTTACGTGGTCATTGGGGTTTACAATGCTGTAATCACCTTTCTGGCCGCCCAGGATCTCGATGGCACGGTTGGCGATAACCTCATTGGCATTCATGTTCAGAGAAGTTCCTGCACCTCCCTGAATCGGATCTACGATAAAGTCCTCATGGAACTGTCCCTCCAGAATCTCATCACAGGCTTTTACGATCGCATTGGCGATCTTTTTGTCAAGAAGACCTACCTCACAGTTGGTGATAGCTGCTGCTTTTTTGATATAAGCCAGGCTGTTGATGATCTCCGGATGCATGCTAAGACCGGTGATATGAAAGTTCTCAGCAGCACGTAAGGACTGTACTCCATAGTATACGCCTTCCGGTACATCCTTTGTTCCAATGGAATCCTTCTCTACACGATAATCCATAGTTTTCTTCTCTTTTTCCATTTCGTTTTTTCCCTCCGCAATACAGCTTTTTTTCGTTGCCCCCATTATAGGAGCATGGTAAAATATAATCAAATACATATATTACTATATCAGTTATAACTTTCAAATTATAATTAAAAAACAAAGGAGAATGCCTTTTATGTTCCAGGGTATGAATTACGTGTATGAAGTATATAAAGAAAAAAGTTTTTCAAAAGCTGCAAAAAATCTCTACATTTCCCAGCCTTCCCTCAGTGCCAATGTCCGCCGGGTCGAGGCAAAGATCGGTTATCCCATCTTCAACCGGAACACCTCCCCTCTCACCCTCACAGAATGTGGGGAACGCTACATCCAGTCTGTAGAAGAGATCCTTGCCATTGAAAATTCCTTTGCCAGCTTTGTCAATGATCTTGGCGGTCTGAAAACCGGTCATCTGACGCTCGGCGGAAGCAGTCTTTTTTCTTCCTGCCTCCTGCCCCGTCTGATCGGAGAATTTACCAGACACTTCCCATTGGTAACGATCAACCTCATTGAGGAAAGCACTGCACGCCTGGAAGAGCTCCTCCTCGCCGGCGTTCTGGATCTGGCCATTGACAATTATCCATTCAATGAAGCTGTTTTCGGAAGGCGTTTCTTTCACGAAGAACATCTGCTTCTTGCTGTCCCGAAGGTCTTTCCGATCAACCGGCTCTTTTCCTCCTATCAGCTTTCTGTAGAAAATATCTGCAGCGGGGCTTTTCTGGACGAAAAAACCGCCCCGGTTCCCCTGGGGCAGTTTAAAGATGAACCCTTTGTTCTGTTGAAACAGGAAAATGACACCCGCAGGCGCAGTACACGTCTCTGCCAGGCCAATGGCTTTTCTCCAAGAGTGGTCCTGGAGCTGGATCAGCAGATGACTTCCTATCACATCACCTGTGCCGGCATGGGAATTTCTTTTATCAGTGACACCCTTGTACGCCATGTCACCCCGCATCCGGATGTGATCTACTACAAGCTTCCCGGAGAAGAAACCCGAAGAAACCTGTATTTTTACTGGAAAAACGGCAAATACATCAGCCGTGCCATGGAAGAATTTTTAAACCTGGCCATTGTACAGTAGTTCAGCCCCAGGTCACGGTAAAGGTACTTCCCTCATCCGGTATACTGTCCACAGAGATCTGCGCACCCAGGCAGCTGACACCGTGTTTAACAATGGAAAGCCCCAGCCCGGTGCCGCCGATCTCTTTGGAACGGCTTTTATCCACCCGGTAAAAACGCTCAAAGATCCGATCCTGATGGATCAGAGGGATACCAATTCCTGTATCCTTTACAGAAAAACCAAACTGTTTTTCTTTCCGGAAGATCCGTACCGTCACGTTTCCCTGCTCCCGGTTGTATTTGATGGCGTTATCCATCAGATTATATACCACCTCTTCCAGGATCGTTTTCGTCGTTTCAAAAACCAGAGGGCTTCCCTCTACTTCTATCTTTATCTCTTTCCGATCCGCGGACTCCTGCAGTCGCTCTTTGCATTCCTCAATGACATCCAGAAGGTCTGTCTGTTCTTTTTTATACTCTGTCACACCTTCATCCAGCCGTGAGATCTCCATGATATCCCCTACCAGTACGATCAGACGCTGGGCTTCATCATAAATTTTTCCTGCCACCCGTTTGACATCCTCAGGCTTTACATAGCCATCCTGCATGATCTCGGCAAAGCCGGAAATCGAAGTCAGCGGAGTCCGGAGTTCATGGGAAACATTCGCGGTAAACTCTCTTCGAAGTGCTTCTCTCTGTGTTTTTTCTGTTACATCCACCAGAAGAAGCACACCACCGGTAACTTTTCCGTCCTCCATGACGGGATTGGCAAGTAACTGACGGACACCATCCTGCAGCTCCATGGTCTCCACCATATGTTTGCCTTTCAGGGCACCCTCCACCGCTTTCCGGAACGGTTCGCTCCGGTTCATGGTCAGAACACTCTGATCGGTGACTGCCTTTTTGGCACCCAGAAGCTTCACGGCGCTGGTATTGCAGGAAAGGAGTTCCGTCTGTTTGTCGATGACTAGAAGGCCCTCACTCATGTTGTTGGTAATGATAGCAAATTCTTCCTGCTGGCGTTTGGCATTGGAAAGCTGCTGACGGATCGTCTTCTGCTGTTTGTTGATCCTGGAAAGAAGCGGCGTGATCTCATCATAAGTATCATTCATCTTGGGATCATCCAGATTCAGACTGTTCAACGGCTCTACGATCTTTTTGGATGAGTGGAAGGCTGCTGCCAGAGACAGGATCAGCATAAGGAAGATCATTACCAGGATCGGCTGGATCATTCCTCCCAGGATTCCTGCAACCGTATATTGCGTACTGGATACACGAAGAATCTGCCCGTTTTCCAGCCGGAGAGCATAATAGATCGTCTTCTTTCCCAGGGTTGCAGAGGTTCTGGACGCATACCCTTCTCCTGATTTTTCAGCCTCCTGTACTTCCGACCGGTCCTGATGGTTCTCCATAGCGGCAGGATCGGTCTTATTGTCATAAAGCACCGTTCCGTCACTGTCGATCAAAGTCACTCTTTCTCCCGTTTTGGAAAGCTTTGCAAGACTTTCCTCGCCGTCTTTTTCCACCGCAAGGGCCAGGTAGGCGGCTTCCTGTTTCAGTTCCTTCTCCAGTCTCTTTCCGAAATGTCCGTAAAGAAGTCCCAGGATCAGCCCAATGCTGATCACCAGAATCACCGCAGACACGGAAAAGATGGAGCGAAAGATACGCTTCGTCACTTCTTTACTCCCCCTTATTCATTGCTCTTATGCACTCCTGTGATGGAATAAACCACCCATTCCGCAATGTTCACCGCATGATCGCCGATCCGTTCATAATATTTGGCTGTCATCAGAAGATCCAGTGCAACCTTGGCATCAATATTCTTCGCATAGATCAGGTCTATCAGTTCTTTCTTTACCTTTGTAAAAAGCTCATCCACTTCATCATCGGAATCGATCACTCGCTCCGCCAGATCCAGATCTTCCTGTACAAAGGCCTCTACACTGTCGGTAACCATCTTCACCGTTGCCTTTGCCATGGCCTCGATATGTACCTTACTCTTCGCCTCACTGAAGCGGATATACGGAACCATGTCTGCGATATCAGAGGCCTGGTCTCCGATCCGTTCCATATCGGAGATCATTTTCAGTGCCGCAGAGATTTTCCGGAGATCAGAAGCAAAGGGACGCTGCAGAAGAAGCAGGCGCATACAGATATTTTCAATCTCACGCTCCTGCTGGTCGATCTCGCTGTCTACAGAATATACCTGCTCCACCTGGTTCTTTTCATCTCCCAGGAGTGCTCTGGAAGACAGTGTGATCGCCTGCTCGCACAGACTTCCCATTTTGATCAGTTCCACATGCATTTCTTCAAGCTGCTCGTCGAATTTGGTCTTCATCATCCAAACCTCCCTGTAATATAGTCCTCTGTCCGTTTGTCCTTGGGCATGGAGAAAATCTGTTCTGTTTTTCCGAATTCCACAACCTCACCCAGAAGGAAAAATGCGGTCCGGTCAGAAATTCTGGCGGCCTGCTGCATATTGTGGGTCACCATAACGATGGTATAGTCTTTTTTCAGCTCCAGAGCCAGTTCCTCGACTTTGGCTGTGGAAATAGGATCCAGTGCACTGGTGGGTTCATCCATCAGAAGAACCTCTGGCTGGACTGCCAGGGCTCTCGCAATACAGATTCTCTGCTGCTGTCCTCCGGAAAGTCCAAGCGCACTCTTTTTCAGGCGGTCCTTTACTTCATCCCAGATGGCTGCTCCGCGAAGAGAATTCTCTACCAGCTCATCCAGCTTTACTTTGGAACGGATCCCGTGTGTCCGGGGACCGTAAGCAATGTTATCATAAATACTCATAGGAAACGGATTGGGTTTCTGAAATACCATACCTACTCTTTTCCGGAGCAGGTTCACATCCATATCCTTATAGATATCTTCACCGTCCAGAAGGACTTCTCCTTCTATGCGGCAGCCCTCCACCAGATCATTCATCCGGTTCAGGGATTTCAGCAGCGTGGATTTACCACAGCCGGAGGGGCCGATGAATGCCGTGATTTCTTTTTCCTGAATGTTCAGGTTGATATTTTTCAGGGCCTTAAATTCAGAATAGTAAAGGTCCAGGTTTTTGATCGTCAGTTTATCCATTTTCTTTTCCTTTCGTCAGTTGTCTGGCTATTCTGGCAGACACCCAGTTAATAAGAAGAACAAGAAGCAGAAGCACAACGGCCACCGCATAAGCCTGGTCTGTATACAATCCCTCTTTGGAAAGATTGTACATATGTACCGCCAGCGTTGCACCGGATCCCATGATACTGGAAGGGATCTGCGGAATGGAGCCTGCCGTATAGATCAATGCAGCAGTCTCACCCACGATACGTCCAATAGAAAGGATCACACCGGAAAGGATTCCCGGAATAGCACTCGGCAGCACCACACAGAACACCGTACGCAGTTTTCCGGCTCCCAGGCCGAAGCTTCCTTCCCGGTACATATCCGGAACGGATTTCAAAGCTTCTTCTGTGGTACGCATTACCAGCGGCAGGATCATGATTGCCAGTGTCAGTGCTCCGGCAGCCAGTGAATAGCTCCATTTCAGATACGTCACAAAAAACAGGGAACCGAAAAGTCCGTATACGATAGACGGAATTCCGGAAAGTGTTTCTGTCGTCAGCCGGATGATCCCTACCAGTTTATTTCCTTTTTTGGCATACTCCGTCAGATAAATAGCGGAAAAGATTCCAAAAGGTACCGCGATCAGCAGAGACATTACCGTCATGATCAGCGTATTGATGATGGATGGCAGCATGGAAGCGTTATCCGTGGTATATTTCCAGGCAAACAAAGACGGCTTCAGATTCGGTACTCCTTTGATCAGGATATAGGCGATCAAAAACAGCAGAACCACAAAGGTGGTCAGTGCGGAAAGCATTACCAGAAGAAACAAAAGGAAAGAGCCGGGATGTCTCCGGTATGATTCCATTCTTTTTTTGAATTCACTCATTGTCCTTCCTCCTGTTCAGCATGGATACGGAAAAGTTAATGATCAGGATGAATACGAACAGTACTACGCCGGTGGCAATCAACGCACCTCTATGCAGATCTGCCGCATATCCCATCTCCAGAACGATGTTTGTTGTCATGGTACGGACTCCCTTCAGGATTCCGGCCGGCATTCTTGCCTGATTTCCTGCTACCATGACTACCGCCATGGTCTCACCGATGGCACGGCCGATTCCAAGAACCACACCTGCCAGTACACCTGATTTTGCAGCCGGCAGCATGACACGGAAAATACTTCTCTCCTGTGTTGCACCCAGCGCCAGTGAACCTTCATAATAGCTTCTTGGCACTGCTCTTAAAGCAGCCTCCGTCACTCCGATGATCGTTGGAAGGATCATGATCCCCAGAAGAATGGACGCTGTCAGGATGCTGGTTCCTTTGCTGTGCGGGAGCTCCCGGATCAGCGGCACCAGAACCGTCAGGCCAAAGAAACCATATACTACAGAGGGGATTCCAGCCAGAAGCTCTGTAGCAGATTTCAGAAACTTGTAAATTTTCTTCGGACAATATTCTGCCATGAAAATGGAAGTCATGATTCCAATGGGAACACCGATAATGATCGCTCCTGCCGTCACATAAATGCTGCCCATGATCATAGGAAGGATACCGAAAATATTATTTCCCGGTTTCCATCTGGTACCAAGAAGGAATTTGAAAACACCGATTTCCCGGATCGCCGGAATACCATTTGCAAAAAGAAACAGGCAGATCAGTGCAACTGCCAGTATAGAGGTACAGGCCGCAATGAAAAAGACCGCCTGCATGAGTTTTTCTTTCATCATTCTTATTCTCCGATCGTAGTATCAGAAACAGCGGGCCGAAAGAAGAGGCCCGCCATGTTCCTGATATTTCATGTCCCCTGTGATTATTTCTCCAGATCAGCCCAGGTGGTTGTCTCACCGGTGAATACGCTCTTTACCTGATCGGAAGTCAGCTCATCGATCGGGTTGTCATTGTTTACTACGACTGCGATACCATCATTGGCAATAACGGTAGCGGTAAGACCTGCTTCTGTCTCTGAATCTTTCAGCTCTCTGGATGCCATTCCGATGTCACAGATACCATCGATAGTATTCTGCATACCGGTGGTGGAATCACTCGTCTGGATCTCGATCTCTACTTTATCGTTTACTTTCTCATAAGCCTCTTTCAGTTTTTCCATAACCGGAGATACGGAAGAGGAACCTGCTACTACAACCTTGCCCTCAGCTCCGTTTGATTTGTACTCTTCCGGCTCACCGACAGAGATGTATTTGTTCTCTTCAATAACAGCCTGTCCGTCTTTGCTCATGATGTAGTTGATAAAATCCTGAGCTGCTTCACTTACATCACCTTTGGTTGCAATGTTGAAAGGGCGATAGATTTTATAGGTTCCGTCATTGATGTCCTCTACACTTGCCTCTGCGCCATCGATCTTTACTGCCTTTACGCTGTCATCCAGAGAACCGAGAGAGATGTAACCGATCGCATACTCATCATCTGCCACTGTGGTCATCATAACGGAAGTGCTGTTGGTGATGTTTGCTTCCTCTGTAGTCATATCTACTTTCTCGCCATCCTGCTCTTCCTGAACACCAAACAGCTCGATGAAAGCGCCTCTGGTACCGGAACCGTCCTCACGGGAAACAACGGTGATATCTTCGGATGAGTCAAAATCTCCATCTGCGGATACGCCGCATACGGTAAGACCCATGGTCATAACTCCTACTAAAGCTGCTGCAACTAATTTTCTCATAATATAATCTCCTTTTTTATGCCCTTTTTCCGAGCTTTCTTTTTTCTTTACCTCGTTTACGTTTCCAAGTATAGAAAAGAAATGTAAAGTCAAAAAGCGCAGCTTTGTAAAATTCTCGTAAACCTCTGTAAGATTTCCGCACAAAAATCCCCCGCAGAGAAGACACTTGCCTGCTCTGCGGGGGATTGAGGGATTACTCATTCTTTATAAAAAATTCCGGCGATGGGGGATGTTTCATCCAGAACCACAGTTTTGTTCTGGCCCTTCATAGATTTCTTCAGGGCATCCAGACTGCGTACAAAGGTGTAAAATTCTGTCCGCTCCTCATCCGCATAGGCCTCTGAGAGGATCCGCATATACTCTGCTTCTCCTTCTGCCTCCAGGATCTCTGCCTGTTTTTCCGCATCGGAAATCTGAATGGCCACTTCTTTATCCGTCGTGTTACGGATCACCTTGGCCTCTGAATTACCCTCTGCCGTGTAAGTTGCTGCTATATTTTCTCTTTCTGAGATCATCCGCTCATAGACCGCTTCCTTATTATCATTGGGAAGATCCAGCTGTTTCGTTTCAAAGGAAAGAAGTTCAATACCATACTGCTCCATGTTGGTTCCGATGTTTTCCATCACCTTTTCCGAAAGGCTTCCGGTCCTTCCGCTGATGACCTGATCCTGATCCATACTGCTGATCACATTCTTGGTGGCATTGTATACACTGGTGTTCAACCTGCTCTCCGCATTGCTGACAGATGAATTCAGGGTCTGGGCAAATTTCAGTGGATCCTTGATCCGCCATAAAACATAACTGTCACAGATCATGGTCTTTTTATCCTTCGTAATGACATCGGAAGGTATCAGATCATAGATCAGCGTCTCTTTGGGAAGCGTGGATGCCGACTCCACAAAAGGAATCTTAAAATAAATTCCGGGTTCCGCAATGATCCGTTTTACCTTACCAAACTGACGGACCAGCTGGTATTCATTCTGCTGTGCAACTGTCAGAGAGGAAGCCAGTGCTCCCGCTCCGATCAGACAAACTGCAAGGCCTGCTGCCATTTTCTTTTTCATAGATTTGTTTTCCTCCGTTCTTCTCGTTATTTCTCTGTGCTTTCTTCTGTTTCGCCCGTCTGTTCATCTGCAGTGTTTTCGTCTGTGCCACCGGAAAAACTTTCCAGCGGCAGAAGCTTTTCCACCCCGTCACCACTGTCGATCACAAGCTTGACACCAGGAAGAACATCCTCCATGGCTTCGTAGTACATCCGTTCTTTTGTGATCTCCGGATTCTTTTTGTATTCCTCATACATGGCATTGAAGCGGGCTACCTGTCCTTCTGCTTCATTGACACGGGTCTGCTTTGCCGCCTCTGCTTTTTTAATGATCTGGTCTGCTTCCGCTTCTGCCTCCGGAAGCTTTTCACTCCTGTATTTTTCTGCATTGTTCAGGGTCGTTTCCTTTCCCTGTTTGGCTGTCTCTACTTTTTTAAAGGCTTCCATGACTTCTGCTGTGGGCGGTTCGGAATCCTGCATCGTGATATTGGTAAGCATAAGACCGATCTCCTGCTCTTCCAGCTGCTCCATGATCATTTCCTTGATCTTCGCCTGGATCTCACTTTTTCCGGTAGTCAGCACATCATCAACGACATAACTTCCGATCACATTCCGGATACAGCTTTGAGAAATGCTTCTCAAGATCTGCTCCGGCTCTCTGGATGCATAGAGATACGCCACTGGATCTGAGATCCGGTATTCCACAAAGAAATCCACATCGATAAAATTATAATCGGAAGTGATCATAATGCTTTCCGATTCCACCACTTCATTATCTGCTTCGTTGTATCCGACCGGAAAGCCCTGGATCGTGGTATTCACTTTCTTCACCTGCTGGATCAGCGGAAGTTTCAAGTGAAGTCCCGTTTCTGTCACGGCTTTTGGCTTTCCAAAAGTCACCAGCACCGCCTGCTCCTGTTCCTGGATCTGATAGAAGGAGCCTGCTGCTGCCGGCAGAAGGACCACTGCCGCCACTGCAACTCCTATGACAAGTTTCATTCGTTTCGGCATCTTTTTTCTGCCTTTTTTCTGTTTCTTTTCTTCCGGATCCTGTTCGTATACAACATCCTTCCAGTTCTGATTCTGTTCTTCCATATCTTTCCTCCATATTCATGACTGTCCCGGTTTCTGTTTCCTAAAAACCGGTGTTTGCGTTTCGCTCTATCGGCTTCCTGCCAGATAGATTTTTATTTCCAGACTGCCCTGGGAACAAAAATCTGTCCGGCAAAACGGATATAAAAAAAGACCTCTACCTAAGCATCTCTATATCTTAGATAAAAGTCTCGCTAATCGCTTACATGACGCGGATATTGCTATCGTCCTGACGTCATCATGTACCATTCTGCTCTCTGTGAACAGGTTGGCAGCTACTCCCTTTTTCTGTTTATATTTTAATCCGCGCACCGCACTTCGAAAATACGCCACAGGCGTTACTCCTACAGCCAGCTCAGCCCAGGCTGCCTCACGTCACACAGGAGAATCTGCTTAGTGCTGCTGTATTCCTACCCTGACACGGTTCACAGAGTCCTGTTGCGTAAGACCCAGACGTCAACGCCACTTATAAAAGGCAGCCCCACAACGAAAAGTCCTCGGATTGGTATCACCCCTGCTATAGCGGATTGCAGGTTCAGAGCACCGCTAACTCTCCGGCTGCGCGGAAGCTTTATGACAAAATTTATACCGGATTATTGTAACTGAAAAATGAGTGCTTGTCAACTGAATTTTAGTTGTTCACGCAAAGCACCTGCAGCCGGAAGCTTCCGGAGCATTCCGGTAAAGGCTTTTACAGCTCCATAACCAGCAATTCTCCGGCTTCCTTTTCCCGGGTATCCACTGTTCGGAATCCCTGTTTTTCCCAAAAGTTCCGGGCAGGTTCATTGGAGGCATAGCAGCCAAGGCGCAGCTTTTCCAGACCATTCTCCCTTGCCGCCTTGCGAATGTGCCGGAACAGTTTCTTTCCGATCCCTTTTCCCTGACCGTCCGCAGCCACCATGAAAAGTCCGATAAAGCCTGTATTTTCTTCCGGATATCCCCAAATGAAATCCAGTACTGCCATACATTTTCCTTTTTTATAAAAGACGGCAAAGGTCTTCTGATCCCGACCGGTACCAGGAGGCAGGACCGTATAGCTCTCCTTTGCCTGCTCCAGTGTCGGGATTTCTTCTTTCACCAGACGAAAATACGCTTCATTTCCTGCCATCAGCTTCTGGATATCCGCTGCATTTTCTTCCGAACCTTCTACGATAACATAACCCGGAAGACTTCCCCGAAGACTCCTGAGCAGCGTTCCAGGTGCCCGTTCTTCCCGCTGCTTTTCCCTCATTTCGCGGAAGAAATCCTGAAGGATCGCACTGCATTCCTCCCGAAGCACATCTCTTTGGATCTCCACCTGATGGTTAAAGGCTTTCATCTGCAGGAGATTGATAACAGAACCGGCACAGCCTGCTTTGGCATTCATACTTCCCATGACCACCCTTGGAATCCGCGCCTGCACGATCGCTCCGGCACACATCTGACAGGGTTCCAGGGTCACATAAAGAGTGCAGCCCTCCAGCCGCCAGTCTTTTAAAATCTTCCCGGCTTTCCGTATCGCAGTGATCTCTGCATGAGAAAGGGTACTCTGATCCGTATTGCGGCGGTTGTAGCCCCTGGCAATGATCTTCCCGTCATGGACAATGACGCAGCCGATCGGAACTTCTCCGAGAGCCAGCGCTTTTTTTGCCTGTTTCAGGGCTTCACGCATGTATTTTTCATCTGTACTTTGTATATTTGTCATAAAACTGCCTTTCTTTGGTACTTTTCTATTATATGATGATACTAGGGTCAAAAGGTCATGCGTTTCATGCTTGCATGAAAAAGCATGACTTATTGACC